>Ga0209611_10001108_pt1 | contig 44626 bp, 27 predicted proteins | sample S1TSphgellanicum_3_FD_187693 | JGI IMG/M metagenome (GOLD analysis project Ga0209611, IMG submission 187693) | Host-associated microbial communities from peat moss isolated from Minnesota, USA - S1T2_Fc - Sphagnum magellanicum MG (SPAdes) (version 2) | ecosystem: Host-associated > Plants > Peat...
AACACCACCCAAATTCCAACAATCTCTCATATACATCAAGCCCAACAATGCCATATGTGAATTTTATTTTTCTTCAAATAATTAAAAAAATTCAGATCCTCTTGAAATTAAGTTACAATCTTATATTTGAATTTTCTATCTTCCAACGCCCAGATCTTTTTTCTTTTTGGAGAGTGGAGAGTGGAGAGTGGGGAGTGGGGAGGGGGGAGGGGGAGGGGAGGGGAGGGGAGGGGCCCATAGGCCCATAATAAAAATTAAAAAAAAGGAAACAAGATATATACCTAAGCATTCCCAGGTACAAAACAACTTGTACAGTCATATGGTACCATTCCCTTTCCTTTGTACAGTCATTCAGTCAGATGGAGCTGCTTTTGGAAGTCAGTAGAGAGAGCAGTTCAAGAAATTTCCTTTTCGTGTACCTCAAGTGCACCTAATTTCCCATCAATATCCTCCTTACAAAAGAGGAGAGATCTTCTTGCCAAACAAATTTTTTTTAAAAAATACATTATATTATTTTAAAATATTTACTAATTAAAAAAATGAGGGAACTTGTCAAAAAAAATTAAAATACTGTTATTATTAAATAGTAATGAATGAATAAATAAATAAATGAATAAATAAGGAGGGATCTTACACTTATTCCTCAAGAGTGAGAAGAAATTGTGCCTGCACATAGGATCTTAAGAAATTCGTGTCAGAGTCTTCTCCCTTCTTCACCTTATCATGTATGTAATGATCTGTGAGAGATTTCCGAGTGTAGTTGGAGGACACCTTGAATCCATAATCTTCCCTCCTGACACCCAAGGTCATGGTGAGTTTTGAAGGGTTTTATATCTTTCCTTTGCAAATCAATGGGTTTGCAATGTACAATTGCTCATTAAAGTTGTCTTATTGGGAAATCCGGTGTTAAATCGTCTAAGAGCACCTCCAGCAAATCATTTTTGCAGCTGCTTTTGGAGGGGGGCGGTTAAGGTTAATGATGAATTATCATCACCTGCCACAATGTTCTCCATTCGCATTTCATTGACTTGTCATATCTCTCCTCTCATCACCATTCCATGCAAATCCAAGTTAAAACTTTTGTGCTTGTCTTGTCCATAGCCCGAAGCTCATCATGAGCCAATCTTCAACATTTTATGGCTCAAGATAAAATGTCATCACCCTTGTCTCATTTCACAATTGAGTTCGTGCTCGAGCGTAAGGTGTTTTTTATGTGCATGAGCATGGAACTTGAAGAAGATGATGATGAACAATGGTTCACAATGGAGACTTGAGGCATGCTTGGGAGTAAACTTGTTGAAAATAATTGCAAGCATGGTGGGTACAAAGTTGGGCGTGCGATCATTGTGCATAAAAACCATGTGTAGATGAAGAATGCATTTAGGTGATGAGCAAGTGAAGTTTGTTAAACTTCTTCTTCTTGATGTTCTTTTTCATCAATGATTGACTTCTAAATGTTTAACAAAGGCCTAAAGCTTTTAAAAAATTAAACTTGCATTTTAGACTTTGTAATGATTTGATTGAACAAGTGTGGCGTTTGAGAGGCAAGCAATAAAAAAAATGGACACAATGTGTAGTCATGTTTTATTCCAAGAATTCATTACACCATAGTTGTTGATTTGCTATGTTTCAACATTTTCGTTAATGCTTGAGGGGTGGGTTTTGGGTTTGAAGCATGCTCTAGAGATGCTTCCATGGGAGTCAAAACATTGCCACCAGTTGGGATCAAAATGTGGCTAGAAGCATTATTCAAATTTTGTGTGCATGCTACTACTCAAAGGCAATTTTTCAACTTTTGTAATTTCTCAACATGTTACAATTGAAAGCATTCTTTTGCATCCTTGGACATCATGGGTGTCTTTAACATGGCCATTGTTGTTGCATCTTAGAAAATTGGTGCCTTTTTGAGAGTTGCCATGGTTTGTCCATGATTGCTTTTGCATGGGCTTGCATTACATTCTCCTTTACCTTTTTCATTTGTTTTAATTCTTTTGTTGTGTTTTATTCTTGGGGTCCTTGTGTAAATGGGTTTGTTGTGTAGAATTTATTTACAATCTTCACATCAACATTTTCAAGGACACTAATTAGAACTTTTTTTTTTCTGCTTTCAAAGCTATTATGTTTGGGAGGTGGTGCACATATCAATTATTCTTGCATATCAACTTAGCACAAAATATCCTTCAACAACACAACAATGTATGAAGTTGAAGGTTTCAAATGTTGTTGCTACATAGTTCTATTTTTTATGCATTACATCTTTAGGTGAGAATCCCAATTTGTTCAAAGCTACAACACACTTAAAACAACCCGCAAATTTGGAAACTTATGTTTTATAATTCCTCATTTCGTTTCCAATGACCTTGCTAGTTTTTTACCTTTCATTTCGTTGTTGTTCTATGATTATCGTAATGGCCTTGAACTTATTCCTAAAACACGTGCAATTTTAACCATATCTAGTGATATGATCTTGTGATATACCATAATACTCAAACGGATTCATCAACAAATTGCCAAATAATTAATTAAATCTCAAATCTTAATTTCGATAGTTGATCTTTGATTCTAAAATTTTCAACATGTGAATGTTTATAAAAAATAATAAACATGACTTTGTTGTCTTTATGGGATTGTCTGACTGTGTTTAGATTGTCAGATTCTTAAATTCAAAAATTGGTAGGTTTAAAGTTCAAACTCAACAATCTAATATTTCAGAATTTAATTTTATAATAATTATTAAAATTTGGGCACAAGTAATAAATAATTTTTCAAAATATTGGCAAAATAAGAAATAATTTAATTTATGATGAAATTGTTCGTGTATTACGATATGTAAAAATGATGCACAAAATTGGTTATCTTTGTTAGTTCCAAAATTATTCCCTTTCTTGGACCATTGTGATTGTGATGCAAACTTTACAACACCAATTGATACTTCACTTTGCATGCACGATGTTGTAGATTTGATTTCTAACTTGAACAAATTGATATAATAATGACTTGCATAACATTCATTTATCTTGTTGTTTGATTGTGCATAAAAGGGAGAATTCTAATAATTTGTTGGGTTTTTCTATTTTAAATTATTAACTTATTATTCATAAGGGGTTTATGATATGTCCTTTGAAATGTTTTTAGCAAGTAAATTGTGTAAGGTCTCCATTTTGCAAATTTGTTAGGGAAAAGAAATTCACCTATTACATCATCCTAGACCCCTTATTTTGATAATGCCACCATCTTAAGGCTTATAACATATAGTTGTGATTTATTTTATTCAATGGAGTGAAATGTTTTGATCTTGTGAATTGGAATAGGTGTTTATGTTTATCAATTAAAATGTTAAATACACAAGGTCCATAATTTTTCATTATTTTTATTTATTTTAAAACTATAATTGGAATTATGTTACATTGTTTCATATGTTTGAAACAAGTCCTATTACTTATCATAACACTAAAATTGCAACCAAAAAAAATTACACAAAAAGAAATTAATTGAGATATTTATAAATTTATTTTAAATAGATCTTTGAAATAAATGAAATATTAAATCATTTGCCTTGTCTATCTATGAAACAAGGTAGTTTGTTTTATTTTGTTTTGCCACATTAAAATCTCCCAAACCACAACGTTTTCATGTCAGGCTTTTGGTATCTTCAAAAAAAAATTGATGAATAGGGGTGCACCAACTTGGTTTGAAACTATTTGGAATTATGGTGTAGAAGGTATTGATTATTGAACCACTTTTTCAATGAAAATTAAATAAAATCACAATTTAATTTTCTTAAAAATAATTGGGGACATTTTTGTATTGTTAGAAAGCCCTTGGCAAGTCAGATTTAATAGAGTTTATTTCACAATTTTCAAATCTAAGGTGTGCAAGATATTGATTTTTTAGTGGATTTTGTTGTTGGAAATTCAAAAAATTTGCAAAAATTGGGTTTGGAAGGAAAAATTAGTTGAGCCTTCACTATACATTCACATTCCCAAAATTGTAAATCTTCAATTCTAAAAATGTGAAAAATAAGAATGTGTTCACACTAAGCCAATGACACAAACTTACCTATTTATAAAGCTTTGAATTTTAGCCTTTTAAGTTTATTTTAATTTACAACATACTTTTTATAAACATGCTTGAAAATCACTTATTTTCCACCATAAGATCCAAGATACTTCTAATGTTAAGGTGTTATAAGGTTGATTGAATGTGAAATCTTGCGTTGAATTTTGCTATTATTTGAAAAACATTTGAAGAAACTTTGAGAAAATCACAAATTTCAATGTCAAATGTGTTTTTTTGGAAACAAAATTACTTATTCTACAAATAAAATAAAAATTTATACAAAAAAGACCACAATTTTAGGGAAGCCCTTAATATTTCATCAAGTCAAACTTTTCCTTCATATTTTGTTTCAAGTCACAACCATTTTTTTTACTATGGTCAAAATTATGACTATAAATATGATTATAATTACAATTAGTGGACTAGTAGTCATGTTGACTTAGAGTTGACCTTGTTTGTGGGCACCTTTATGACATATCTTTATGTATGTGTAATTGATTTACACAAGGTCTTAAATTTTTGGTTTTTCTCATTTAAATGAGATCTTGATTTTTTTTAATAATGTTTTGAATTAATTGCATCAATATGATTCTCGAGAACTTTGCCCAATGTACACAAATAGAGCCTAGGTTAGTCTAAATAACCTAGTTAACCTAAATAACCTAATTTAACATATTGTAACCTATTTTAGCTTAATTTAATGAAGTTTAACATAAGTAGCCTAGATTAATTTAGCTTAATTGAACCTAATTTAATCTGATTTAGCCTATTTTAACCTAAGTAATTTAATTTAATTTAGTTAGTTTAACCTAAGTAACCTAATTTAAACTATTTTAGTTTAATTTAACCTAAATAATTTTGTTTAACCTAGTTTTGTTTAAATAGCCTTAGTGTTACTTAATTGAATTGAATTTAGCTTACTTTAACCTTAGTAGCCTAATTTAGTCTAATTTAATCTAGTTAATTTTTAAAAACTTAATTTAAACTATTTTACCAAGGTGGCCCTAAATTAGCCTAAGTTAACCTAGGCTAGACTAGCGGGTGGCCTAGGTTAATTTAGGCTAAAAATGTTATTGTTTATAACTTTTTTGATGATTAATTTTATTACAAAAAAAGTTTGTGGTGCAATGGTTAAGGACTTGAACCCTCAAAGTGATGGTGAAAGCTTCAATTCATCCCACTTGCAACATAAATAATTCTTAAACTTTTAGCTTAAGTGGTTAGCTTTGACTTTAATGTTTTTATTAATCTAATTAGTTTAGCCTAAACTAAGATTTATAAGTTAGGTCGTCCAACCTAGATTTCCTAGGCTAGGTCACATAGGCTAATTCATCTACCCTTCTTTAAACTTTGATTATCACATGGCATCACATTTGCCCAAAAAAATTAAAATTTTAATTCTAGGCTATCACATGATAGTTCAGAAACAATTAATAATTTTCTTGAGTGAATCCTAGGCTGCCACGTGGGAACAAAAAATTAATTAAAAAATCCAATTTTATATTTTAAAATTAGATCTTACCCATTGGATCAATGTTTTTTTTCTTTGGTGAAGTTTTGCAACTTGGTGACAAAAAAAGGGCTGGCGAATCCAACAAAGGGATTTTTGAAATTAAAAAAAACAAAATCCTCCATATCTTGACCCAAAAAAAACAAAAAGTTGCTAGATTTATAATGTGTTCTTGTAGGTTGCCAAAACTAGGTAGGATTCCAAAAAAGATCTACTAGTCCACCAGGACAATTGCCATTCATTGCTAATTAATGTTGAAGATCCTAGCCAGTGCACCTACTTAAGGAATTTGAAAGAAAAAAATTGCATTGGATATGTCTTCCATGATTGTGGTACATATAATTATTGTCATGAAAGATGTAATTGCAAGTGCAAGGGGTTAGGACTATAAATGTAATCATTTTTTTAGTCCTATATGCCATTTTTTGGCATAATGCTTACCATAGTGATCCGTGCATATGGCAAATATCTTCACATTCCACTCATTTTTCATCATTCATTTGTTACATTTTCATTCATTCTATTTTTCAAATTTCAACTTTTTGATCAGTTAATTTTTTGGAACCATCTTTGCTTGCTTCAAATTCATTCATTATTTTAAATTTCATATCTATTATTATATTTCTTGAATCTCAATATTTTGAATTTTTTTTTACAATTGCATGGCTTTAATTCCATCCACTATATTTCCCATGTCACACATCCATTCTATAACCCTTTAATTATTAATTTTCCTAATCTTATCTTTCAAATGTTCAAACTTCACATTTCTCAAATTCTATATCTCCCACATAATTCCAATTTCAATCATTATTGTAATAGTTGAACAAAATCATCACCTCAATGATAAATTATTAATTAAAATTTTTAATGCATTTCAGTACATTAAATATTAACTTTCAATTTTCTTGCTCCCCCTTATAAATTATTTATATCTTCTATATGAATGAAAGAAAATATCATTTTTCATTAATTTTGATGCACACCATTCATTTGTCACATTTCTTAGTTCTTGTTTGCATGTGTTTTATCTGAATTCTTGCATCATGATTGTTAATAAGGCCTAATATGCCATTGAAACAAAATTGATCCCATGACTATATGAAGTAGTAACAAATTTATTAACCATTTCCACATTGCGAAATAAAACCACATTGTTTCACACTTTTTCTATTGTTACAAAAAGAATAACTAAATCATGAATTAAAACTATATTGCCAATAATATAAATGATGACTTGGGAAAAACACTCTTCTTTGAGTTTACAAACTATAAAAATAAAAACATTGTCCCATATATTGGTTGTTGGGTAGAAATCATAATTTAATTAGTTTTATAATGTGATTATGTTTATTCTAAAAATCAAGACATAATTAATATAAGGTACATGCATTAAAATTCAAAATTAAAAAATTAAAAAAAATACCATTGTAGGTTCATTAATAGATTGATAAATAAATTATTATTAATAAATGAATTAATAATCGAACATGAAGGATCCTTCCACACCATTGACAATAAAATCATTTTGAATCACCATTTACATTTTAAATGGGTATTTTTTTCTACCACCTCCCAATTACATAATTGGAAGATTAACATATGATATGTAAAAAAAAAAAAGTTTTATCACATGACCTTACCGTTTTCAATTATAATTTCATTGATCCTCATAATTTCAAATACTAAAATTTAAATTAAAAAAATATGAAAACTTGATGTAAAAAAAAATTATAATAAAATTTAGACAGGTTGAATTATGTGCACATTAGAAAATCAGGTAATTATAGGGAGAGATAAAAAAAATAATTCTTCACATAATAACCCCCAAACAATACCTTGTTTCATGTAAATAATGTGCATGAAAACAGTATGAAAAAATTGTCTCCATTGCAACTAAAAAATGTCTGATAAAACTAAATTACAACTAGATAGCCTAGTTGCAATGGACATGATTTTTTCATCGTGAAAAATTTAACATTTAATATCCCTTTGGGAATGATGATCAACCATTTCCTTAATGAAATTTTTAAAAAATATTTTCAAGATCAAAATAGGTCACCAAATGGCAATATTCCATTTTTTTAGTTTGCATCACACAACATGTGCCTAATTTGAAAGTGAATGAAACTTGGACATGCTTATCATTACTGAAATTTGAAATTTCAACGTTTCATGTAATAGTTTTTTTGGAAATTAAAAAAAATCTAGTGCCAAATTCATTAAGGTAATATAATATCCTTTTTTGTTCCTCCACATATCATTTAATATTTCCTTAAAATGTTTAATAACCACAAAAATCACAAATGTTATGGCACACTATAACATCCACACCTCAATTCCTAAACCTTATGCATAAACCAAACCAATGTAACATTATTTAGTCTTTCCATTTGTTGTCAAAGCTTCCATTACCATGGTACCATCTTAAGTTCAACATTTCACCATTGAATAATTATATTAATTTGAAGATTCCATATTGTTGATAGAATGTTCTTGAATATTTTTAAAATATTTTATTTCTTTCACAAAATTTTGTTCTTGGAAGAAAATGTTTTTTTCTTAAAGTTCAACATTTTTGAAAATAATATAATTTGTGTTGAAACCACAAAGCTATTACAATATTCAAGAATTTGTTCTAACACTAGAAATGAGACATTCCCTTGATCACCAAAACAACACCAAAATTGATTTATCATGTAATAATAAAATGCAACACAAGCAAGACACACCCCCCTTCCCCCATGCCACAAATGACAATGAAATTCAAACAACATTTTCCATCCAACACTTTTCCCTATCTTGTTGGTTGGTCAAGTTCCACCCCCACCATAAAAAGAAAAACCAATAGTAACATGTTTACAATCCATGCTTAGTGCCAATATTATATTTTCTCAAGGAATTATATTGGCCAAGAATTTAGCATTTTGTTAAAATATTGTAAATGGTTCCCATAATATAATCCCTTGTAATAGACACATTTCTCAATCTTGTTGCTCCCAATTTGGTGCATATTTGGTCTTTTTGTGTGTGAACATACCTTGCAATGCCCAAATTTATATATTTTTTGGCACTTTGGAAAAATCCTTTTCCTTATAACATAGTACAATAAACAACATGCCATTCCTTATGTTTAACTTCTTTTTTTTTTTTAAACTCCTTTTATTTGTTTTTCAACTTCTTGCATTGTTTGGCCCACTTTGATTTTTTTACATTTATAGTTTTTCATGGTCAAACATTTGCATACATTTGTTGATGTGTCTATAAGTGAAATAATATTTTAAATCATCATAGTCATAAGACAAGTTCACATCTTGTGTTTTTCAAACCACTGAACTTCTTAACCATTTGTTTCAGAGGTTTTGGGTTGGACCACACTACACAAAATTCAAGCATTTTTGTCAAACATGGAAATCATGGTACTTAAATCAAAAAATTATGATTTGGAATATTGGAATTGTGTTCCACTTGTGTTAAAAATCTTATGTCTAAATCACATTTTGGTTCTATCGCATCTCATATTTGGTTATTTTGAATATAATTTGTCACTAGTTGTTGTGAAATTTTTTAGGTATCCTATGCATGGTTTTTTTTCCCCTCATTTTGCCAAGGTAAGTTGGATGGCTACGATGTTGGTGTGTTGGTTGCAAACATGATTTTTTGGGGTGTTGATAAGTTCAATTGACTACATAATGAATATTTAGTTTTACGAGTGGTTATGTTAAGTAACATGTGTTTGTAATCATGTGGCAAAAACCAACCCAATGTCTTATGTTCATGTGACTACATTTCTTTTCATGATGAAGCTAACATGGCTATTGAATGCAACAAATAGTAGAACATGTGGTGAGAAATGTTTTAGTGTGATAGTTTTTGGGGCTATTGAAATCAACTCAATACGTCCAAATGTGTTCATGAAATTACTCTTCACAAACATCAATGGCATGGTTTTAGGTGTAGGAAAGTCTAGTGGCATGCAAAGAAACGCAACAATGACAAACTTGGTTAATTCAAATTGAACAGTTGATATTAAATAAGTCAATTAAATAGCCATACTACACAAGGCCATCAAAACTTTAATTTATAGCCCATTTATTGATAAAACAATGAGAGAATGAAGGCCAATTTGCATTTTGTTGAAACACCCAATTGAACATACAAAATATACATAACAATTAGCAAGCATAATGGAAAAACAATGTAACATTGCTTATACATTAGAGGATTGAAAGTTGTGATAAACTTCAACTTTGATTCAATAGGCTTTGATTATTCAAGGCTAGAAGATTCTTGGGCCCATAAACCATTTGGGAATATATGAATTTATTGTAAATATTTGCACATCCTTTTTGGGGGAAACCAAATTGTTTGAATGATGACTTATTGAAATTAGAAAATCTCAATACAACATCACAAAATATGAAACTATTTCATCCTTTTTATTGTGCACTATATGTATTTTAAATACATGACATCCATGTGTGAAAAGTACAAACCCATGAAAGAAATATTTTCACACAATTTTTCACTATCAAATTGTGGGATGGGAAGTTTGTGATAAAGTTTGAAGCAAGGACAACTAATTGTCATCCAATTTTGATTTGGTGATATGTATCACGTGTCAAATTTTGAAATTTGAAAATGACATTTTTTGGGGGGTTTCAATTGCCAAAAGTTTGCAATATATATATTACATTTAACCCAAGTATGTAGTAAAAAATGTAGAATGAACTTCAACGAAGATTAAGATTTTTGCTTTGTATTTGGTTTATAACCAAATTTAGCTACATCTTTCAAAGGATGATCATCAAATTTTCTCCATCTTCCTATGGACAATAACATTAATTTTTAAATCACCTTGTTTGTGGGTCCTTTTTACCACCAACCCCTCTTGGAGTCCCAAATGTTGTTATTCATGAAAGGAGAACATTTTATTAAATTAGGTGTCTTGAATGCCAACAATTTTCACTTATTGCACATCATTTTTCAAAATCTTGCCTTTAGTTATAAAAGTAATAATGAAATCACACAAACTCAATATTAATTTTTAACATTAGTAACTTGAGGATAAAAATAATAATTTCACACCTCGTGGTTGGGTCAATGTACGTTTTCAAAAGATATTTTTAATTTTGTCTTGCCCAGGTTAGAAATTATAGAAATTATTTTAATTGTTGTTGAATTTTCCTTCTTTTATATAAAAAAATTTAATCACCATGTAAGGGTGCATGAAATGATTTTTTAAAGAAAATCATCAAGTTCCTAAAGTTGGAATTGAACAATTAATTATATCCTATCTAGATTATGTGGTATTTAAACCTCCATAGCAATGGGTTATGTCACATGTTTAATTTTTGATTTAATGTGTAATAAAAAGTTAAAATTGAAACTATCAATTTTTTTTTATATAAATCTTTTCTTTTCACATCATGTAGTTTCAGCTCACAAAAAGGTTTCATAAAGGGTCTATTAGGATTTTATATTAAATAGTTTATACATTCATCTAGTACATTCATACATTGATGGAACATTATGGTTTTTCCTACTTCAAGTTTATTGGTTCCTTCTTAAAATCCTTATACTTTGATTATTATAGATTCAACAAAGTAAGAATTTGGTTATCCTCTTTCACTCAAAGTTGTTTTACTGATCTTGTTTTTGTTTTACTCAACATGGTATCAAAATGAATACCAAATAAATTTCTTGCACTATCAAGAGAATTCAATATGTAATTGGAATTTAAATAAATCAATCAATCAATTCCTTTTGTACATCCATCTTTTAAAGAGAAAGCAATTTACACCTTCAATCAGCACACACAGTACACACATAAAATATGTCTTATAGGTTTTGTATATTATTACCATAAGCTATCCACAAAATTGTGGAAAAATATGTTTTTAAAAAATTTCAAATCACAAAACAAAATTAATAAAAAGGAAATATGGTTAAGTAAATGGGATCTTGCCATGAAGTTTGATAACATGACATAAGAATCTTTTAATCTTAAAAAATAATAAATACGTCTCAATTCAAGGTTTTTGACTCATCACAAAATTTTATGGAACTTCTTTTCATGTTTGGAAATATAACATAAAACTGGTTTTAAAATCTGAAAAATTATCAAGAATTGTTGAAGGATTGGAAATTAAACATGTTTCTCCTCTTGCCACTCCTGGTAGCATTATTCATCATTTACCTCCCATTCGACCAGGGAGGAGTAAAAATGAATTTCAACAAAATGATACATTGTATATTAATGTATATTAAATAATGCAAATTGTTGAAATTGCATTAACAATTATTGCAAATTGTTCATACAATAATCAAGTATCTCATATTAATTCTTGTAACACATCTAAGGAAGCATGGGATGATCTTTTTTGTTTGTTTGAAATACATGATTTGGTGATAAAGATGTATTTAATGGAATGGCTAACAACATTGAAGATGAAGGAAAATGTGACAAAACATGTACACAATTTTAAAAGTTCTTTCAAACAATTGTCCATGGGCAAAAACTTGATGAAGAATGAAAAGGTAGTGCTTGCATTGATGCGAAACATGCCACCTTCTTACCAAAGTTTTCTTGTTTCCATAAGAGGTCAAACCCTCACCTTACAAACATTGATCACTTATTTAATATAAGAAGAAACTTTATTGAAAATTTTGGACAGTAATGTTGAAGCAATGACAAGTGGTTCATTAGCCCTTGCATTGGGAATGATGCCTTGGTCTAACAATCAACAAGCCCCTTTTAATTCACAATTTTTAAGCCAAAAATTTGGCAAGCCCACCAATTATCCAAGAGGGGGAGATATCTTCAAGACCTTTTTTTTACAATGGGAAAAAATATTTAAATCCACCTCCCAAAAACTGTTTTTATTGTGTTAAAGATAACCACATTTTAAAGGACTATTGTAAATGACAAACATATGAAGCAAATGGGGTGTTTTGTCACAACAACCCCAATATATATATAACTAATTCCACAATTGATGATTAAATTGTTGATTCGGGTGCGACTTGGCATATGGCTCAACCTCGGACCACATTTGCCACATATGTGGATTTTCCACAAGGGTAATTTGCTTATACAATTGATGGATATGCCCATGAAGGCAAAGGCATCAGAGAAGTAAATGTCATCCTTCAAGACAACTCAATAAAAACTATTTTGCAAGTATTTCATTTATCGTAATTAAAATGTAATATTGTCTCTATTAAACAATTAGCATTGGCTAGAGAAGAATTTCAATTATGTGGTACTCAAGCATATTTGTATAATATAAAACATGAATTGATTGCAACTTGCACCCTTTAAGATGACTTATACACCCTTGGTTGATCACAATCTTTCACCAAAAGTAATGCAAATCAAAAGGTAATGGCCACTTCATTTGATAACAAATATTTATTTGGCATAAATGTTTGGGTCACATAAGTCTCAAAAGACTACAAGAATTGGTTAACCACCACATATTCGTTTGAAAAATATACATGCAATTTCCTTTTTGTGAATCATGTATGTTTGGGAAACAAACAAAGTTGTCATTTTCAAAACAAGCTCAATTTCAAGCCAATCAAATGTTGGAATTAATACATTTTCATATCAAAGGTCCTTTAGACCCCACATTTACTGATTTCCAATATTTCGTCATTTTATTTGATAATTTTAGTAGGTATACAATGGAATATATCCTTAAACATAGATCACAAACATTTAATAAATTCAAAGCATAAAAGGCCCAAGTTGAAAATTTTGCAAAATGACAATGGGGGATAATATTTTTCAAATGATTTTATAAATTTATGTCATGGATAATGGCATTCAACCTCAATTCACAACCCCTTACACTCTTGAACAAAATGGGGTGTCCAAATAGAAGAATCAAACTTTGTTTGAAGCAAATTTTAACATGCTCCACCATGCAAAATTGCCAAAAGCATATTGGGGTGAAGCTATATTGATAGTTGCACATTTTCAAAATCAACATTCAACAAAGGCAATGAATGGTTGGACTCCATATGGATTTGGTATGGTCAGCCACAAAATTTTGCACATCTTCAAACCTTTGGATGTACATCATATGTCTTTGACCACCTAAAACCCAAAATAAATCGGATAATAAAACAATTGAGTATTGGTTTTTTGGATATGTTGATAGAGTTAAAGGTTACATGTTCCAAGCCAAGTTAACACATCAAATAATCATTTCAAGAAATGTTGTTTTTCAAAAAGATGATTATAAATCAAAAGTATCCCATCAATCATTTTCAAACCCCTCCAATGTTGACATTTTCATTAACACCAACATTCTTCAAGTAGTCACTTAATCCCCATGCCTAACCCATATAATCACCTATACCTCAAATGCCTCTGATTCTTAATCCTCTCGTAAATCCCCTTCCACCACTTGTCCAAGTACTCCCACATGCACCTCCATTAATACTACCATTAGTTCCTCAACCCTTAAAAGAGCCACCCCACATCTATTTATTCCTCCCATTCAATTAATCCCACCATTTCATGATATGGCATATTCTTTAAATTCCTCTCCTATTGGCCCATCCCATGTTTTAAAAGACTTTGAAGAGGGGAACTCTTCTAGTCCTCTTTTAGTCCTAGCCATCATTTTACTTGACAATGTTGTCAATAGAAGCTGCCAATCCGGCTTATTGAACAAATTGATGGACGACTTTTCATTTCCAAAAAACATGCAAGGAAATCTAAACCCCCTTGGAAGACATTAGGCCTTAGTGCTAACATTATAGAATATTTTGTTCTTTATCTAGATGATCCCACCACATATAACCAAGCTTTAAATAATTTTGCATTCTCAGAATGGAAACTTGCTAATGAAAAGGAATTAAATTTTTTAATGAAGAGTAATACTTGGACATTTATGCCTTTACCATCCAACTTTAATTTAGTTGGTTGTAAATGGGTTTTCAAGACAAATTATGGCAATAATAATCCAATCCTTAAGCAAAAAGCTTGGCTCGTAACTAAAGGTTTTTCTCAACAAGACGGGGTTGATTATGATGACACATATTCCCATGTTCTCAAAACATCTTCAATGCGGGTCCTCCTTGCTTATATGCCACATCTCAACCTTGATATTCATCAAATGGATGTCCAAACTACTTTCTTAAATGGGGAATTAAAATAAGAAGTCTTTATGGAGTTATCTCAAGGGCTACAAGTGCTTGAAAATTCCAATTTCGTATGCAAACTCAATCAATCCTTATATGGATTAAAACAATCATCTCATACTTAGTACCAATACTTGGATTCATTTTTTTCATCCATTGGATTTATTTCAAGTGTTGTTGATACTAATGTTTACATACATAAAGAAAGTGACAACTTCATCATTATTGCACTTTATGTCAATGACATAGTTTTGATCACTAATGATGCCCCCCATTTGTTCTTGAAAATTAAACGTGCTTTGAATAAAAATTTTGACATGACTGACATGAGCTTGTCACCCATAATTAACCTTTTTTTTTCATTTTTGGGTTGTGGTGTAGGTGGCAAAATTTTATAGTGGTTGGATACACAAGTGGCAAAAACACAAGAGTGTAGGGAAAAAATTGGTGGCTACTACCACTATAATCAAAAGTGCCTTTTGGCAACTCAATAAAATAAAAAATAGTTCTTATTGGTGACTATGCATCATGCTCTATGTATATGGTGTGGCTACTTAATTTGAATCTCAATTACATTAAGGCTATGGATACAAGATGCTTCCTCAAAATATGGCAACAAAGTCATTATGTTCATTGCTGCATTGTTCAACCTGCAACTTGAATTGTTCAAAATATCTAGCACCTACAACCCCTATTCATATCATCAAACCAAGAGGCAAATCCAACTTCTTTATCCTTCATACCGACCCTAACCATGTGAACTACCTACATCTATCCACAAGTCATAACTAACTTGGTACGGAAAGTTCTCCATAGTGAAGAACTTTTGAAAATACATAGCAACAACAAGCTCTAAATGAGGATTCAAGTAGTTGCATAGCTTCTTCTTCAAGAAAGAAATTGAGCTAAAACATTGTTTGTCTTCAATAGAACCAAGTACATGGGTCATGGTAATCTTTGCCAACTTCAAGTATTTTGGAAAAAAATGTGCTAACAATTGTGATGCATGGATCACTCACCACAACTTTGTGACAAAATTTACAAGGATTGGGTTAGCCTTGTCCATTACAAAGGCCACAACTTCAGCCATGGTTTGAACAGCATTGGACTTCATTGTCAACTTGAAAAGACCTTACTGAGCATCCAACTCCCATGTTGAAAGAATAGAAGGAACCATGGGAGCATCCTTGGATTGTCCTTAAGGATGTGGGGTGTAATAAAATCCTTTCAAAACGTCCAAATGTTGAGGGAATGTCATCTTTACATCTGTTTATAACCAATATTGGGGGTAAATAACCCCCATGGCATCAAAAACTACTTGCTCAAGAAATTGAACATCTAACTCAACAATCAATCATGTTGTTGCTTCGGCCAATCAATAAACAAGACTAAATGTCAAACATAAAACACTGAAGGTAAATGAAAAGGTTAGGCTCATAGGTTTGCATCATAAAAACCAATTTTGCCACATACTAAATTCCAATTAATCAAGACAAAACCTTAAATACAATTATGGCATAAACCAATGATATGAACTTCTGCCATTTTCAACAAGGGTAGACACTTATGTTTGCATTCAACTTTCACTAGCTACACTACATGTGCAAATGATGTTTATGTGATATGCAACATACCATTTGTTGATGGGCAAACTTCACCCCAATGTGCCCATGTTTTTTCACCATTGACAACAAATGCAAGATGTTCAATTCCAGCCATGTTGTAGTTTGTTTCATATGGATTTGGGTATGGTCATTTTGTAACAACCCTTGGAAAGACTAGAACTCATCATTGTAGAAAGAAGAGGTAATGTCTAATTAAAGATTATATAACTATCCATGGCAGACCTTCACTGTAGCTATGAAGTCATAATGAAAAGATCCCTCCTTTGAGCAAATTTCAAGAGGGACTACAAGGTCTCCATCAACGGTAAGACACATGCAAGTCCCAATACCAAATGTATGTCACAAAGTAGGCCCAAGTTTGCCTATTAATAACATTATATTCACAAATAACCACAAAAATAGATTACACATTTGAAAAACATCTTCAAATTTGCAAAATCCATACAAATAATCACTTTGAAGCAAATCACAATCAATAACATCTACCAAGATGATTCCAAAATCTACATATGCATAATAACCATTGTAAATGTGTATGGAATTTCACAATATGAATCGAATGTTCAATTGATTATTCCAAATGGGTATTAGCCCCTAAAAAATATTTACAAAATTTGTAAAAGAAATTCCAAAATCTATAGATGCATAACAATTCCATTGTAAACATGTACTTGGAGTCTCCAAGTATGAATTAACTATTCAATTGACTATTCCAAATGTGTCTTAAAGTCCTTGGAAAATACTTATAAACTTTACAAAAACATTTCCAAAGTTTATAGATGCATAACACACATTATTAAAAAATGTATAAAGTTTCCAAGTGTGATTCAAATGTTCAATAAAATGTTCCAAATGGGTATTAAAGCCCTAGAAAATATTTACAGATTGTACAAAAACATATCCAAAGTCTGTAGATGCATAACAACCATTGTAAACAAGTATTAATTTCCAAATATGAATCAAATGTTTAATGTTCCAAATGGGTGTCAACCTTTAGAAATATTTATAGATCTGCAAAAGCATTTCCAAAATATGCATATGCATATGAACCACTTTAAAGAAGTTCGATTTCCAAATGATTCAAAATGGATGCATCCAAATGGGTTTTAACCTCTGAAATTTACTTACAAAACTATAGTTCAACATTTCCAAAAGTTGTAGCCTGTAGATGCATACATTAGACAATGTAAAAAATTCCACTTCCACAAAAGAACAAACAAACAATTCCAAATGGGTTTTAATTCAAATGATTCTCTTATATGGACTTAAAATTGCCCATTAAACCTTTGTAAAACAATAACATAATTCCCAAATCAAAACCATAGTGTACCAAATTGCTAATACATTCAACTAGATCTACAAATTCCAAGGAAAAAAATGGGTTGGTAGAATGTACCTTCGTAACTTGGATAGAATTGGAGCCAACTTGCATCATTGTAAACAAAGGATAATATTTTACCATGATCCATTTCAACATGTTCTCCAACATGGACATCCATCTAGTCTTCACATTTTTCATGATTTTCTTCCCCTTGGTATCCAAAATTTGAGCAAATTTCTGAAATTCTAAGTGTCATTTGGATGAATAGTTGAAATAACCATACATGTTTTGCATGAACATTTCAATCCATGCAATGAATACCAAATTTGCCAGGGATTGGATTGCCAAGTTGGTCTTGTGAGCAATACAATGTACACCCATGGAGAAGGGTGCCCATGAATCCTTGATTTGTTTGGTAACTCTTGTTTTGCCACCTTGAAAGACATTCACCTCGTCTATTTTGGAGCATAAAAACTTTTTGGATAGATCTTTTTTCACCAAACCCCCACCCCTCAACAATGCAACCATAATCACTTCAGTCAAGTTGTTGGAACTTGATCCATCAATAACCTTCTCAACAAACACCAAAAATAAGTAACCTTACCCAACAATCATAACATATGCATGCATACAAATCTAAGATCTGTTGTTAATGGTTGTAACCTTATCACAAGAACATGTTATGAACTAGGCATATTATATGGCCTTAATAGTAGCCTTTTGGATTTGCATATACATGAATTCAACAAGGACCCAACCAGTTGTATCAAACCAATGCATGGAAAGATTGTTGGGGATGATTAGATTAACAAATAATGCATACAAAGATTCATATTTTAGCATGGCCTAACCATGTGCAAGAATGTGAAACAAGGTTTTCATTTCAATAATTTTCCAACTAGCTTCACCTACAAGTTGTGTCACTTGGACCAAAACTAACTTAGGACCCTTCTAAGCAAACAACTTCATGTTTTTTAAGTCTGCATAGTCCTTTGTGATGAACTCTTCACCTTTTTTCACCCCGAGCTTAGGCAAATCCCAAGTTACATTGAACCTTTAGCCCAAGGCAACCTTGTTGTCCATTCAATTCGGAATTTTCTTGTGTTATCATAATGTTTTTTTAGGCTTCTTCCCATTTGTCTTTTGCTTCTTTGAAGCCAAATCAACTTCTAAATCAGACAACCCAATAGAACAAGGCGGGTTAGATTGTGAATTTGATAATTCCATTACTTGATTAGGGTTTGTGGACTCCAGAATGACTACACATAAATCAATCATGGAATTAGTTCTCTCAAGGACTTTTAATGGTTTAGAGTTAGAATTAGGGTTTTGTAAAACCTTTTGTGTAATATTAGTCTCAAAAGGAGGAAAAATTACAAAATTTGGAAAAGGAAGCCAAACTACTATAAGAGGAGATTTCAAACCATTGGAAAAACTAAAGGATTGCATAAACATGGTGGAATCGAATACAAAGACTAATGACATTGTGAGCTTTGGGTTCTTGGATGAGCTGGAATATTGGATTATTGAAAACAACATGGTGGATTTCAAAGGTCAGACAAAATGGCAACAATAATGACAAAACAAACTTCTGACCAAAGTGAACCCTTCCTTCACAAGTTAATAATCACCATAGTCAATAAATAAAGTTAACTTTTCACCTTGGAGCAAACTCTCCCTCACGATTTACAAATTACCACAATCAATAGATGGAATAAACTTTTCAATGGAACAAAATTTGAAATGCACCCTCACAACTCACAAGTCACCACAATCAACAAATAGAACAAACTTATCACCAATGACCAAAACGAACCCCTCCTTCACTCACCATGTCACCATAGTCAACAAAAAACACACAATCACAACAATTTAGAGCGTAATGAACCTTGGAAAAATCGAAGAGACCTACTGATCTATTTCACACTCATAAACTTGTGGAAAAAAAGTTCAAATTGAAGTTAATTTTGAAAATATAAAGGATTTGGCAACTCAAAGGTTTGGTGACAGACTCTACAAATGAGAAAAAACATTTAGCAACTACAAACGAGTTTGGGTGAGGGCAAATGAAAGATCTAATGAAACATTAGCTTTAGAATTTTAGGGAAAAATGCATTTGACATTTTTTAATAGGAATCCAAGTTGGAGTTTTTGAACAAACTTAAAATTTCAAACCTTCCAAGTTCCTAGAAAATTAAGTTTAATTCCATGGACATACCTTCATTGAGCAACCAACACCATCTTCAACAAAATCATCTCCACCATATCAAATCCCAAATCTTCATATGATCTTTGCTTTTCCCATGTCTTCAAAACTGAAACGGCCATTCGCATTTATCTGCCCACATCCAAATAAATATTAAGTACACAATCTTTGAGCCTTGAATGCACATACTAAAAATTAAAAAAATAAAACATTTTTGAAAGTTTTAAGTTTGAAAGTAAAAGTTGTGATTTGTGAATGGTCGTTTCAGCTTTCAAGGGTTGGAAAAAGTTGAATTTCCCTAACTATTTACAACATCATATTAACACTAAGCATTTCACAAAAGTTGGATTTTGGTAATCCTAACTACATTGTTCAATTGCATATAGTGAAAACTATGCACCCTTGGGTTCAACGATGTAACGATGGCGGCTTGGAATTGATGGCAAGCCCCAGTGAGGAGCTTCAAGTTTCACTATTGGTGATGGTGTTAGGGTTTGGAAAACAACAGGGCGACTAGACATTTCCCTCGCTTGCAAAAGTGCACATCATCATGGCAAAATGCATGGACATTGTGGATGTGCTCCAACATCCTTTTTTTTCATCCAACCCCATTCATGGCAAACTTTCATTCTCATCTCTTTTTTACTTGGTTGTGCCCCCCAGGAAAAGTCCAAAAAACGCCCCAATTTGACCCTAGATCCAACCTCATTCCAACCTTCGTGATTTTGGGCCTCGAAGTGATTATGATTGTGATCAAGGTTTTATTCAAATCTTTCAACAAAAATATGTCCAATCCATCCTTCTCAAATTTAAAATGGAATCTTATCACCCAATTTCCACTCCTTTGGAACCCAATACTAAATTAAGCAAAGCATATCTACCCTAACGTTGTCCATAAATAGTGACCCATTGCCCATAGGAAACTTGACAATAAAAAATGGTTCAAGAGAATAGGTAGCAAAACTTTCTATTTGGTGATCAACGAGCTTATGCTTTGGTTAGAGCCCAAAGTGTGCATTAAGGTAAAAGATGATGGCTACAAGCTCATGGTTGAGAACCCATTGGACAAAACAATGATTATCAATGGAAGTTCTCGGGTGCTGAATTCCACATATTACAACCAAGGTCCCATGCACCATTTGTCAATACATGTGCATGTCGAAGAATGAAGATTATCAATATTGATCTACAAAATCCACGTGCAAGTAATGGAATGAGGACGGTCAACTCCATGCATATTTTGATAATATTCCCTTTCAAACATTCTTATGAAAAGGGAATTTGTGTTGGGAAAGGGCATTTGTGTTGGGATTGAACTTTAGGATGGTGCCCAAAGTTTGATGCTTTTTCCCTAAAGATGTTATGGTTTAGATCTTGAAGCAACAAGAAGGATGTGATACATATACATACATTTGTGGTTATGTAATCCATTCCATTATTATGTGTTATTTAATGTTGTGATCACGTTTGTGCATGATGTGTAAGAGCATATCCTCATTTAATGAGGGCTCATATCATTATCTGACACAGAGATACATGTTCCCCCACCCCACTCATAAACATGAATTTTGAACAAATATTTTAGTGTGACACCATTTAGATATTAGGACTTGAGTTAATCACTCTTATCAAGCAATTAAAAACTATAGTTGAATTGTATTGTTTGGGTGGTTAGTTGCTTCAGCAGGTTAGAAGTGTCAATTCCAATTCTGGTTAGTAAAACTTGAATTAAAATTGGGTTTGATTTTTGAAAATAATTCTAGAATCAGAAAGTGAAGTAAAATTGAATTAAAATTGGGTTTGATTTTTGAAAATAATTCTAGAATCAGAAAGTGAAGTAAAATTAAATTAAAATTGGGTTTGATTTTTGAAAATAATTCTAGAATCAGAAAGTGAAGTAAAATTGAATTAAAATTGGATTTGATTTTTGAAAATAATTCTAGAATCAGAAAGTGAAGTAAAATTGAATTAAAAATTGGGTTTGATTTTTAAAACTATTTCTAGAACCAGAATTGGAAGCAGATTAGTTAGAGAACTGGACCCAGAACCAAGTTCCCAATTCTGGGCAGTTATTTGAAATTTTCAAAGAAATTGAGGCCCATGATCACATATCAAAACCGGGTATTTGATTTTTTGAGATTCACAGGTATCGAACCTAAGGAATTGCCCTGATACCCGGATGTGTTGAGGTGCAGTTTCTAACACCTAACCGTCCAATTTGACCTAAAGTAAGTCGTGCATGTGTTTAGGGCTTTAGGGGATAGCTATTTAAACAGCCCATAAGTTCTGTACCTATGACCGATATTCGGCACTTCATTGTTGAATATTTATTTATTTAAGAAAATGAAGTTCAATGGTTTCAAATTAAATTAAAATTTCCAGAATTTCAACAAATAGTTGAGGAAGAGAGGAGGAGGTATGCAAAGTAAAACCTTGTATTGTGTATTTGTAATAGGTAGTTACTAGTAACCGAATGGAGTTTGATTTTTCAACAATTTCAACAAACCATCATTTATTTAATTAATTAATTATTTTTGGCTAAACCTTTTGCCAATTATTTTGTGTTGAACATCAGGCATAGGAAGGTATCATCTCTCATAGGTGATGCATATGATGATGAAACCCCAGCCAAACTTTATAAAAAGAGAGCACACAAGAAAGGGAGAGAAAAAGGAACAAGGGGCAAGGTGGGTTCTAACTTCTAACTATCCTAGTGACGCTTTTAAGATGACATGGAGTTGCCAGCAAGGCACAAAAATGATATTAACAAACAAGTCAGTAACTTAGGACCATTGGTTTTGGTACCCAGTTTTCAAAAAAAGGTCCACGTGTCAGACACCCATTGTGTAGCCAACAGTGAGCTGCAACGTGTCAGGTAGTTCTGTGACACGTGTGCTTGTTGGAACGATTGAGTCTTGAGCAAAACCGCTTCAACGGAGTAGTTCTGGTGTGAAGAGGGGGAGAGGGGAGGAGGCAGGCAGGCAGACGATTGCGGGGCCGGATTTCGCGCGCGGCAGCCTCGTTCGGTGTGTGGAATTCGAACAAACGTTGTAGAGCTTGCAAAGAGCTTCGTTTTGATACCAGATATGGAGAGAGGAGAGAGCTTTAAGAGGGTGAACCGAGGCAAGAACCGGATCCCACTCCAGTCGCTTGCACGGGTAGCTTGCATTGCTGCAGGAGTGCAGTTCGGATGGGCGTTGCAGTTGTCGTTGTTGACGCCTTACGTGCAGGAACTGGGCATCCCGCATGCATGGGCAAGCTTCGTCTGGCTGTGTGGACCTATCTCCGGGATGTTGGTGCAACCCATTGTTGGTCATTATAGTGATCGCTTCCCTGGGAAATGGGGAAGACGAAGACCTTTCATCGTCATTGGAGCTACACTGGTGGTGGTTGCCGTGCTCATCATCGGTTTCTCTGCGGATTTGGGGTTCTTGCTGGGTGATAGCAACAGTAATATTGTGGGATCCAGACCTCGTGCCATCGTCATTTTTGTGATTGGTTTTTGGGTGCTGGATCTCGCGAATAATACTCTGCAAGGACCTTGCAGAGCTTTGCTGGCGGATTTCACAGGTAAGGACCAGAGACGGACGCGAAGAGCAAATGCCTTTTTCTCCCTCTTCATGGCCATAGGAAACGTGCTGGGCTTCGCTACCGGCGCCTACGATGGCTGGTACAAAATCTTCAGCTTCACCAGAACAGAAGCTTGCGATATTGCCTGCGCGAATTTGAAATCTGCTTTCCTTCTCGGAGTTCTCCTCCTTGTGTTGACGACGATTCTGAGCGTGACGGCAGCTAGTGAAGTTCCTTGGGATCCCATCACGAAGATCGTAAAATACGGAGTTTCTACTTCCGCTACTCCCTTGCTTCCCGACAGGCAGCCATCGGATCCTGAAGCTCCGAAACCATCACCGCCCGCAGCAACAGGGAGTGCATCTGGCGCAAATAATGGTCAGGGAGGAGGAGGAGGGGAAGAAGACAGCGATGACGATGAAGAAGAAGAAGGAGAAGCGGTCTTTTGGGAGCTTTTTGGAGCTTTGAGAGATCTCCCTCGTCCCATGTGGTACATTCTCGCTGTAACAGCTCTCACATGGATGGCATGGTTCCCTTTCCTTCTCTTCGACACGGACTGGATGGGTCGTGACGTTTATCGAGGCGAGCCGTCTTCACCAGATCCGAAGATCACCGCTCTTTACTTCGAGGGAGTGCACATGGGTTCTCTCGGTCTTATGCTGAACTCTGTGGTATTGGGTCTCTCCTCGCTTGTGATTGAACCTCTTTGCCACAAACTGGGTTCAAGCTATGTGTGGGGCCTAGCAAACACCATCATGGCTGCCTGCTTTGCAGCCACGGCTCTCTTAACACATGCAGCCAAACAGGATCCCTGGGGAATGGGTCCTCCTCTTTACGTCACCATCTCCTCTCTCGTCATCTTCGCGGTTCTGGGAGCTCCACTGGCGGTCACATACAGTATCCCTTATGCATTGACTGCCACTTTCACAGAGAGAGTAGGGGGAGGTCAAGGATTGTCCATGGGTGTATTGAACCTTGCTGTTGTCCTTCCTCAAATGATCGTCTCTGTGGGCAGTGGTCCATGGGATGAGCTCTTTGGTGGCGGTAACTTGCCTGCTTTTCTACTGGGTGGTGCTGCAGCTCTTGCTGGTGGAATTGCAGCTGTGCTCATCTTACCAAGGCCTACTCCTGATTTCAAAGGAGGCATCCGTCTCCGCCGTAGCCGAAGCTCTCCCATTCCTTAACCAAATTATTATCCTTTCACCCTCCCTCCCCAGCTCTAATTGTTGTTGCAAAGTCTCCTATGAAATCTCTCAATCACATTCTACTGGAGCGCCAGAATATGTGATTCTTTCTCCTCATTATCAGATCTCTCTAGTAGTCCCTTTGCTGTTATCCTTTCCAGTTTATCCCTTGCATCCTTTTTTCTCAGCTCTCTCTTAATCTAAAGCTTCTTCTGTGGGTCCCCATCACTACAGAGAAATCAAGATCATCAATGACTTGGGGAATTTTTTCTTTCTTTGATTACTGGGCATGAGACATGGTAACCCTAATCTATACTCACTAGTCTTTTGTACAATAGGAATGTGATTTCTTTGTCTTCAAGGAGGAGTAGAATGGAGAAATTGGAGGAATTTTTGTAGCTGGGAAATCAATGATGTCAGCTGCTGCTGATCGATGTCTTAGTGAGCCTGCTGTTGTTGGTAGTTTGAAACTTGAAAGCTGCTTCTTGTTTTTGGCTGAAGCTTCTTTTTTTTTTCTTTGGGTCCTTGGCCTATTCATTTGGGCCTGTAGTATACAATGAATGGGATTTGGTTATAATTTTTCATTTTCAATTTGATGTTTTGCACTGAAAAACAGACATCTAGTATTTGATCTCAGTAGTATAAAAAGTAGGAAATTTTGTAGCTCCAATGATTTATGTAAAAGAGATTTGAATCTAAATGTGACCACAATGCATTGAAGATTGAGAACAACTGTTATTGTGTGAACCCTTTCTCTATCTATTACCCTTACAAACAGAAAGAAAGTTCTCACCTAAGGGTTCTTTTGACGATTCACCCAAGGCATCTCTGCAGGTCAAAATTGCTTTGCTCTTTGCTTTCATCCTGTCTTGTTCATTTCAAAATGTTTATGCTTGAAAGTGCAGGAGATCTTGTATGTTTTGGACAGACTTCACAAACAATTTCACTCCAAAATGAGGTTGATGATCCAAATCTGCTGCCATATTTTGTACTATAGAATGGTCAAGCCCCTGCCCATTCTGTTGGGTAATGTGCCAGCCTGTTAAGGTGAGCTCAGGCAATGCACCCAACCAAGGCCATTCCACAACATTAAGGTGACAGACTCAATGATGTTTTAAGAAAATTCATGTTCAATTGACACATTTCGGTCACTGTTTTGAATGTTTTGACCATAACCCAGAAGATTATGTCATATAATGTGGGAGAGAAAAATGACAATCTGCTACCCTGGACTTTAGTGAATTATCAACAAACAAACAATTTCACATGTCCAAACACACTGATAGTTCAAAATTACAGGAGACTTGCTTCGCATTACTACTTCACAAAAATCAGGATGAGTCTGTAGAGCACCTCATTGTCAACATCCTGAGTTTTGCCAACAAACAACAGTTGCAAAAAGATAGACAGTTTTCAGGGTTCACCAGATTTACCTCACAATTTGCACATTGATTTGTCAGCTGAGATCTTCACCCTGGTCTTGTGAAACATTGAATAGATTTATGTGGAGTGGAGAAGTTAACAACTAGTCTTGGACCAATGTGCCAAACATTGAGTTTACCCTTTTTTCATGGAGAGAATACAGATGATCCAGACTTTATTAAGTCTGGTACAATGGCATTTGTTGTGTTGGAATTGTTTGATTTGGATTGTGGTCCTCTCTGAATCTACTGGAACTCCAATCTCAAATATTGGTGTGTGTGGTACACATGTTGGGGTGGTGGGGAGGAATCTGGCAAATTGTAAGAACTCAAAACAGGAGCTGTTTTATTGTGATAATTATTCCTTAAACACTCAAAGCTGATTGTGCAAATCTTCAGGGTAGTGTCAAAAGGTGAGATTCAGAACTTTGTTGGATTTTCTGACTAAGAAAACGAAAAACTGCGGAATCTCTTCTGAAAGAGGATCAATGGTTAAGACAATGAATCAAAGAGACAGGAGGGTTGGCTTGTACGAAAGGAAGATCATGGGTTAGGGTGAGAACTTTTGGCTTTGTTTGCAGTTTTTGAGGAGAGTGGAGCAAGACCACACTCACAAAAGATGCTACCGTAGCTGCACAAGCAACCCATGGAGCTACTATTACTCCAGCATCTGTACCATTACTCCAGGAATCTGTAAGCACAAAGCACATCTGCTTTGAGCTCCTAGACTACAATGGAATGATACAGTACTGATACACACTACATCCAAGAGAGCATCACTTCCATTGGAAGCTTATGTTGAGATATGGATACTGTATTACACTTGCTATCCACAAAGCTCACTACATTCCATTGCATGTAGAATTCCATTCCACTGCAAACCACTTTCATGCCCCTTGAAGGGTAGGACAAACTTGCTATCCCAATTGTAAAGTATAACAACCTAAATGTTGCCTCTTGTGCTTACTCTCAAATTGACTCAAGCAAGCAAGCTGTAGTTTGAGTTTGAGTGTATTAAGGAATGTGCTGGGTGCAGGCGCCATGATGCCCAGTAAGGTGTGTGCATTTGAGAAATTTGGGCAAGCAAGGTAAGGTGAGCCAAAATTTTCGGTTTGGGCAGCGGGCACAATGGCATGTACCCAGCACTTTCCATAATGTAATGGTTTTCATGATGTGCCAACACAATGGGCATGTGAATTTTCAACCATGGTTAGGTCAGGTAGACCCAAGAAGACCTGTGCATTGTGCCTTGTAAGGGAACTAATAGAAGGGAAGAAAGGTCACATGAAAACCATTATGTGTAGTGTAATGCCCTAGGGCTGGGGTGTTAATTTAAAATTGATAGGGCTGGTGAGTAGGTCAGTGATAAATTAAAATATATCACTTTTAAATTAAAAGTAGACTCTTCCCCATCCACCCACTCACCTATAAATTTAAAATGTGCTACTCTCATCCCCACCCATCTACCCACCCTTCCACCATCCTACCTATCAACACTTTAAGTAAGTACCTACCAAACCCCACCTACAATAGTTACACTTACCTACATGGTTGCCATTCCAATAGACCCCCAACAGTCAACAACAATGAGGGATGAATAAAATGAAGGTATTGCATGGAGCTTGCTCTTGTTCATTCAAACAAATAATTAAGGGGTTAATTAAAGTATTTAACACCCTTTATATAAGGGTATTGCAAGTTCTACTCATAGAGTGTTTCCCATGGGGGTATTGCAAATCAAGTGGATAATCAAAGCAATACAAAACCTTAGTTCAATTTAAATGCATTTAATGCATGTTGTACTCAAGTTCATAAAGTAAAATATTCAATGAATGTGCAATACCTCATTCTAGGTATCCCTAAAATAGTTTGGGTTCCATATCATCTATTTCGACAATTGAAGGGGTATTGCATAACCCTACCAAAACCTAGAAGGAATGCAATACCTTCATTGGGCTACACTATAAACACCATGGGCTGAATTATTTTGGCCTAGGCTATTAGAGGGGCCAGTTGTATCTTTTTGGAGAAAGCTCTAATGCAAGCTCCCTGGGCATGCGTTTTCTCTTTCGAGAGGCGTGCATTGCATCGCATCACTTGGTCGGTCGCTGCCTCCAGCCAGGCCGGCCAATCGAATCTCTGTGAGGGAGTGAGGGGAGGGGGGTGGTCACCAGTCCACGCCTCCCACAATTCTTTTCTCCCCCTTTCCTCACCTAGGATTGAAAGGTTGAAGTAGCGTGGACGGTTGCCGTGCTCAGTCTGATGGGTCCCCCAGATCGAGATGGTGAGTGGCGAGTGGTTCGTGAGCTTCCTCACCGAGGCGGAAGCCATGATTCGCCCTCCTCTCTCCTCCACCGATTGGGAGACCAGGAACTTGTCAATGCGGGACAACGCAGAGGAAGACCCTTGCTGGCCGTTATCGAATGTGAAAGCTTTTTTTGTGAGCTTGTGAAAGTTGTCCAATTCCTAGGCATCGGACAGCCCGTACTTGAGGGTCATGTGGTGCCAAACGGAAGTCTCTTTCCTGCTCAGCTGTCTTGTGCCTGAGGAGTTGCTGGCTTCCGAGGGCTCCTGATGGTTGAGGTCCCTTCCCAGAATGAAATGATCCGTGATGAGGTTTGCATGGCTCACCTTTTGCTAGAGCTGGGCGCGATCTGTGGAGAGGTTAGGCGCATAAACGTTAATAATGGTTAACGCTTCCTCGCCTGGAGGTTGCAGTGTGATGAACTAGGCGTGACCCGCGTCCAGGATGCCGTGGTCTATGATGAAAGGGGCGACAGTTTTGTCCAACAGGATCGCTGTGCCCGCCCTTGTCCTCTGGGAGCGCCCCATGGGAATTCCTTCATTCCAGAACGCCTCTCCCTGCCAGAATTCCACCCCTTTGGCGGGGTCCCTATCTTCCACCTTCCCGACGTGGTGCTCCTGAAGCAAAATGATCTGAGGAGGAGTTTCCAGCGATGTGAGCCAGGCCTTAGTTTGTGCCCAAAAATACTCAATGAACATGCAATACCCCACTTAAGGTATCCCAAAAGTACATTGGGCTCCATAACATATCTTTTGACACGTGGAAGGATAACGTTCATGCACAAAATTACTCAATACGCCTACAATACCCCTTGCAAGGTATCCAAAATACATTGGGTTCCATAACATATTTTTTGAAACTTGGAAGAATATTGCATAGCCCTACCAAAACTTAAAAGGGATGTAATACCTTCAATGGGCTACACTATAAACACCATGGGTTGAATTATTTTGGTCTAGGTTATCAAAAGGGTATTGTTCATGCCCAAAAAGGTTCAATGAACATGCAATACCTCTCTTAATGTATCCTAGAAATACATTGGTTCCATAATTTATCTTTTGACACATGGAGGGATATTGCGTAGCCCTACCAAAACCTACAAGGAAACTAATACCCTCATTAGGGTATTCAATAATTAAACACCATGGATCTACACTATTGGAGGGGTATTGCATTGCCCTACCAAAACCCATAAGCAAAGCAATACCTTACTTAAGGTATCCAATAAACACCATGGGCTAAATTAATTTAGTTTAGAATATCAAATGGGTATTGCTTATGGCAAGGAATATTCAATGCACATGCATTACTCCCTTATTGGGTATCCCAAAAATACATGGGGTTCCATATCATATTTTTTCAAATTTGAAGGGGTATTACATAATCATACCAAACCCTACAAGGAAACCAATACCCTGGGTATTCAGTAATTAAACACCATGGGTCTACACTATTGGAAGGGTATTGTTAATGCTCAAAACTTCATAATACACCTATAATATCCCTTATAAGTTATCCCATAAGTACATCGGGCTCCATAACATGAATTTTCAAACTTGGAAGGGTAATACATAACCCTACCAACGTGGGTTAAATTATTTTGGTCTTGATTATTAAAAGGGTATTGGTCATGCATAGGAATGTCTAATGCACATGCATTACCTCTTGCAAGGTATCCCATAAATCATTTAGGCTCTATAACATATCTTTTAAAACTTGTAGGGGTATTACATAACCATACCAAAACCTAAAAAGAAAACAATACTTGCATCATATTGCAATAATATTTTAAACCATGAAACAAAATGATATTTTTAAAAATACTTATTCCATGCTAATATAACATGCCTTACATATTGATTTGAGTACATGAAAGTATTGCAAAGTTCTTCACATTGATGGTACAAGGTCATTTGAAAAAAAAAATGGAATTTAAATGCAATATTTGCATCATCATGGGATATTTGCATTCGCCATGAAACAAAAGAATATTTTAAAAATATTTGATTCCTTGCCAATATATCATGAATTCATGTTTTCAAAATTATTAACACACCCCCAAACTCGAAAAAATTCAAATGCAAGTCCCAAAGTGAAAACAACAGAAGAAGGAATTGGGGCACATTCCTTACCTTGCAACATTTCGGGGGTAAAAGGGGAGTGTTAGAGTTCCAAAATGAGGATTAAGACAAGTGACAAGTGTGTCGATTATTCATATTAATCTGCACAAACCAAACAACAAGTTGGTTAGTGCATAGTTGGAACATTTTTGGTGCATAAATGAACCACATGCATTCACGGACTCACAAGACTCAACACAACTTGAACTTGGGGGAAGCCACCACCTTCCCCTTGATAACATTACCTATGATTCACCATGACGGCTACACCAAAATGATGTTTTTTTTGGGACTCCCAAATCGAAAGTCTCGCAATTTCTGAAATTAAAACTCTTGCCACTATAGACCCCCATAACCTCTTTTGCAAACCTTTGATTGAGATGAGGTCAAAACAAAGTTTTAACCCTTGTCGAGAGCTTTTCAACGATATATGGCATGCTTCTTGCATGCACATAACTCAAGGTGATTCCTAACTTTTAGTGGTTGAATGTCAAATTGACACTTTGACTCTCGACCTTTTTTTTGACCATAACTTGTGTTTTAAGCACTCAAATGGATCATGCGAGTTCATTGTAGACATTTATGTCATAAGAGTTTTCTAATGGTATAAAGAAGTTCTCAATCCAATGAGTTTTGACCCTTTCAAACTACTTTATGAAAATTCAAAAATCCATCAGGATTCCAACTCCCAAAATGGGAATACACTTGAGATAGTGTGGGCCCATTTTCTCACATTCTTCTACATTCTCGGAAATGTGAATGTGATTCCTAAGTTGCACTTTTAGCCGGCACCTTTCCATGCCCTTGCCTTGGTTGTGAGCCCAAGGTTAAAGTCCTGACAATTATTTATTCACCTTACAATATGATTTAACATATATAAAAAATGAATGTAATGCAAAATTGATCACATTGATGGTACAAGGGTTTAGGGTTTAATGTAAAATTTACTAATTAACGTTAGAATTCATAATTTTTCAAAAAAAAAAATAAATTCATGCTTAACAATTTTTCAATGATGTACATATTTATGTCTTTCCCTCTTAAAGTTGTAAATTCATTTCAAAAAATATAAATATAAAGTCTCTAATTTAATAATATTTTAATGCGTTTATAAAAAAATTAATTAAAACATATGATTTTTTATTTTTTGAATGGTTCACATAATAATATAAATGGACTCTCCCAAATATTAATCCTATGTATGATTGAACATTTGTTTAAATTCTTTTGACATATAATAAATAATTTCTAGCTTTAAATGATTATATATATATTTTTTAATATTATATATATTATAAAAATATAACACAAGTCTTATTATAAATTTTATTTTTTATGATGTATAATATGGGCTTAAATATTGGTCTAAATATATTGTTATTTATAACATATCGAATAATACATTATATATAATTAATGATATTATGGAATTAAATTGTTGATTCATTTTAATACATATAAATGTCTTCATATTTATTTTAAATAAGATAAGAATTGATTATATATATATATACCCATGGTTATGTATAGTGCAATTTTTTTGGTAAAATTTATTTTTAATGAAAATTAAAAATTTCCAAAAGATAAGTTATTAACATAGTATATTTTATTAATGCATGTAATTGAATATTATTTCTATGTAAATTAAAATATTGTAATTGAAAATTGAAATATAAGTTAAAAATATTATGTAAGTTTAGTCCTTGTAAATAAATTTTATGTAAATTTTAGTTTACAATGTACTAAGTGATGATATACTTAGTTTATTAGTGTGTGAAATGATATTTTTTGCATTTATAGAGATATAATATTTGCATAATTATTTTAACTTGGTAGAAATTTTAATTAAACATTCGATGGAAAAAGAAGGTGGGGGCAAAGGTGGGGTATTTTTTAGAAGTGCATTTTTCAAGTGAGGCTTCTAAAACCTTGAAATTTCTTCCAATTATCATTGTTTAAAATTTGTGTTCCAAATGTTTTTTAAATAGTAATCAGCTCATCAATTGGGTTATGATGTGTAATAATCTTGTAATGGATGCAACATGATTTTACCTAGGATCCACTATTTAAATCCTTGCATTTATGATGATTATAAACTAAGATACTATTAATTTATAGAAAGTTAAATGCAGAATAATTTTTTAATCATAGTTTTGTTTCCATTTTCATGCATTCCCTACATCAAAGGTGGTTGTTACACTACATGATTTTTTTTAGAAATCATCAACCCATTGAAGGCATTGGCAATGCCATGGTTAGTGTGTGTAACATTGAATGTGTAATACCAATTTAGAAAGTTTTTGAAAACCCAAATTTGGGTCAAATTCTGTAATCTTTTTCGAATTTTTTTGTTGTGGTTTTCTTTGAGTACCTATTGATATACCTCATGAAAATTAGAAATTTAAACATGTAGAGTGAAACAATAGGCAAGTTTTAAAACCTTTCAAAATTAAGACATTATCACATCATTAATGGCCATAATTAATGGGTTGTAATCCAAATGAGTTATGAGTCAAATTTTTCAAATAAAATTATAAATTTTCAAAATGAAAAGTGAAAATAGTGCACCATGAAACCTGACGCACTCCCAACTCCTCAAAGGGCTCAAATGTGAGCCCAAGTAGGAAAACAACGGAAGAAAGAGGAGTTGGAGCACGCTCCCTAACTCACAACACTTTGAAGGGTAGAGGGGCGTGTTGGAGCTCCGGGATGGGACTAGGAAGAGTTGACAAGCTTCACTCACTCACATGGGCCTGCACACAACCCACACAAAGTGGTTGGTGCAAAGTCGGAACACCCTTGGTGCTAGGACGAGCCACAGGCAACACGGACACACAAGACTCACCACGGCCCGAACTTGGGGGAAGCCACTACCTTCCCCCTTATAGTATACTCTGCAGCTCTCCACGGAGGCTACATCCAAATGACTATTTTTCCCGGGACTCCCGAGTGGGAGTCTCGAAATCGCGCCAAATGGGACTCCCGCGACTTTGGAGGCCCATAACTTTGCGAGCAGACCTCGAATTGCGATGCAGTCTGTAGCAAAGTTGTAGCTCTCGTCGAGAGCTTTCCAACAATATGTGGCACGCCCCCTGCAGCTAAGTAAATCGGGTCGATTCCCGACTTTTTTTGGTCGGGAGTCAAGCTGGCAATTCGACTCCCGGCACTTTTTTTGACCATAACTTGTGTTTCAGATGTTCAAATGAGCAATGAGAGCCCATTTTAGACATCTACGCTCCAAGAGCTTTCCAATGATATAAAGAACGCCACAAGACATTGAGGTTTGACCCCTGTGATCGCTCTCTGAAGTTTTAGAAGTCCACCGGGACTCCATCTCCCAAAGCGGGAGTTGCCTTGGGAATGTGAGTGTTCACTCCCTCACACTCCCTCACACTTTCTTACACTCCCGGGAGTATGTGATGTGACTCTCGGGCTTCCTCTTGGCTTAACTCCCAGGCTTCCTTTTGGCCCGCACCCTTGCAATTCCCTATGCCTTGGTCGCGAGCCCAAAGCTAGGGTTGCGACAAAACCAATATATAAATTATGTAATTACTTGGAATTTGGTAACAAAATACTAATATGAAGATTTATAATTTATATTAGATGTAACCTTCGGCTCTTTCACAGTTTGTAGTGTCCCACATTAGCTGCACATTAGACACACAATTGTTATGTTTTTTTTGGCTAATAAACAAAGATGAAGAAGGAAATTGCCTACTCTCCAGTTTGTTGGAAATTCTCTACCCAATAAATTGATAAGAGATTCATGGTGGAGTTTTTTTTAACTAAATGATGATGAAGTGTAATAATAACGTTGAAAGTAGATGCCTAATCTGGTGACAACATTATAGAAATTTTCAAATAATCCTTTTAAACACCCATATGCAAGCACTTGGGTATGCATTTGCACATTGAATAAGCCCAAATTTTCTTTGTAGTGGAAAACCAGAATCTATTCTAAAATAACATGTGAACATTTTAGTAAATCATAGGGCAAAGGAAGTACATTCTCCATGTCTCACCACACCATTATCATTGCAACAACAGAAATAAACAACAATAATATATCTAACTTTCATAGTGTTCTAAAAATGATAATTGATTACAAGGAATTAGTTTCAAGTTGTTGTGTATTCACAGAAGAGGGTTTGCTTTTGGAAGCCTCCAAGAAACCTTCAAATCTCGTTTTGGGTATGATTTGGACTAATAAATAATTGGGTATGAAAATGTTCATAAGCTCTTGGAAGCCATTCTAGAATTTGTGTGGATTTGAAAACTTTGGAAGGGCCAAATTGTTATGCAATGTTCTTGACACTTTAAAAAGTTAAACATGATTCGACCGTGCAATTCCTTATGCAAATTGAATGCACCAAATAATTAGACATCATTATGGTTACTGTGATTAAGTTATTACTACATGAAGCATGATGATGTTGACTTTCTCAACTCTCGTTGAGCACAACAATGATTCTATTGTGAATGGAATTATTTTAAGATATTCACCACCCAAATCATCAAATCAACATTTCGATAAAAAAATACATTAGATTCTCTAAGAAAAAACATGGGCATTAGGTAGTTTGTCAAATAGGTGGTAGAAATCATGTCCTTCATGCATATGATTTGTATGTTACCTCATGTGACTAAACTTGTCTATGATTATCAAATATTAGTACTAGGATCATTTTGGACATTGGGTGAATGTGCCCAAGCTCCATTTTCATGCATCTTAGCTCTAGGTGGTTTTCACTTTTCAGATACCCTTAATTCAATGATGTTATCATCCTACCCTAATTGAATATAATCAAGCTATTGCTTCAGTTTTTAACTTAATACATTAGAAGAAAAACATGTATTTTCAAATATTCTTTGCGATTAAATTTTAGTTGCAAGAAACATTTTACAATTAAAATACTTTTAGTCACCTAAAACAAATTGCATGTGATAAATTAGTAGCAAATGATAAAAGGTATTGTATGAAAAAAAGAGTCAACAAATACATTTCATCCTTTGATTCCATTGTATACGTATTGACACATGCAACTAAGACACAACTATTTTGGTCACAATTGAAGGCAAATCATGTGTTGCCACATGTTTTAATATTTGATTATTTAAATTATTATTATTTTGAAATAATCTAAGACATTTAATTCAAATAGGATGATATTATATTATGACACGTGACCCAATGTAAATATGTCATGTGACATTTAAAAAATAAAATTAATTTGATAAAAATATTAATATTAGGTTGGTAGGTACCTAGGTAAGTACATAAATAGGTGTCTACAATCCTTACCTACTTACCTACCTACATAAAAAAGTAAGTAGGTAGGTTCTACCTTCTTAGGCTATACCTATTCATATAGGTAGGTATTTAGGTAGGTAGGTACATAAGCCGACCTAGATGGGTAAGTCAAACTAAGTACATACCTAGCTAAATAGATAAGTAGGTTGGCGAGGTAAGTACTTTAGAATTGTGCATTATTTGTTTTTATGATTTGGGTTGAGCCTTTTGATTATTTCATCTCATGTGCACAAATTTCTTAATGTGAAATTAGATGGGCACATCCCTTTTGTTTATATAGTGTTCAAAATAGGAATGAAGAACAAACAATATGGGATAAATTTTGAAATTGCAACTTCCTTACAAACTAAATTATAATTCCAAAACTTTCTTCATGCCTTACTTTATTAGTTTTTAGATTTTTAAACAATTCAAATACTAAATAATTAGATAATCATTTAATTAATAATGATGAAAGTTACATATATTTCAATTATAAATTATACATTATAAATATTCATTATTCATTATCAATTACTTAAATAAGTAATAATTTCTTAATATTTAATAAATTAGCTATTTAGTTACTCACAAGTTATTAATACAAAACTCATAAATAATAAAATATTTAAAAATATTTATTACTTTTCAGAATCTGATTGAATTATATATAATATAATCAATGTAAAAATAATTTAATGACTATAGTTTAAAATTAAATATTTTTAATATTTATTTTTAAATTATAAATAATGCAATAACAATTGTTATTAGAAAGTAAAATTTTACAATAATTTTTTAAAAATTATTATTCAATTAATTACATTACTTATTGTATAATTACATTTATTGTTGTAAAAATTATTATAGGTCAAGTATTTTTTTTCTTTTGGTAATTATAAACTATAAATACAATAATTTGTTAAACATAACATTAATTTTCATAATTATTATACAATTACTATAAAATATTTATCATAGATGATTAATCACAAAATTTTAAAGATAATGTTATTATATAATAATTCGTGAAATTAAAGCCAGTAAAATAATTATTTTAACTACACTATAGTTTTTCCAAATTTTTACTTCAGGTTTGAAGTTATAAATTAAAGAGTGTGGATAACTATGTTCAATTAGAAAATAATTATGCACATACTAATTAATTCTTATCTGAAGTAATTACAATGATTTTAAAGTAATGTCACATTAATTTAATTAATTAATTTCTTCCAATACAAGAATATAAATAATATAATATACAAATCTATGTTATAACAATAATTATTTAATGTCACTTAGATTTAATAAGCATAATCATTTATAATTATTTATAAAAATGATTTATTATGGATAACACTAGTAGAAAAAACCCTTGAAACTCAATCAATAATTTTTTGAATTAAAATATAAATTTAAGATTCCAAAATAGTAAATCAGAATTCAAATATCAATTTTTAGATCAAATAAGTTTTTGAAATTAAATAACAAATTTCAGAATTGAAATGTTAATTTTCAGATTCAAATAATAATAATCAAAATTAAAATTTCCATTTTAAGACTCAATTAATAATTTTCTGAATTGAAATATTAATTTTGAGAATCCAAAATAATAATTTGGAATTCAAATTTCAACTTTAAAGTCAAATAATTTCTTAAGTTTTAAATTTTAAACTTAACAATTCAAATATCAAATTTCAAGTTCAAATAAAAATATTTAAAATCAAGTTGCCGATTTTTAAACTTAATAAAGTTTTTAAAATTGAAATAATAATTTTTAGATTCGAAAATATTAATTTAGAATTCATATATCAATTTTTAGATCAAATAAGTGTTTTGAATTTAAATAAAAATTTTCAGAATTGAAATGTTAATTTTCATATTCAAATAATAATATTTAAAATTAAAATGTCCATTTTTAGACTCAATTACTAATTTTCAGACTTGAAGTACTAATTTTGAGAATCCAAAATTATAATTTGGAATTTAAATTTCAGGTTCAAATCAAATGATTATTTAAAATTTAAACAAAAAATTTTCAGAGCTGAAATATAAAATTTCGTATTCACATAAAAATATTCAAAATAAAAAATGTCCATTTTTATGATCAATTAATAATTTTCTGAATTGAAATACTAATTTTTGGATTTGAAAATATTAGTTTAGAATTCAAAATCAATTTTTAGATCAAATAAGTCTTTTTTAATGTAAATTTAAAATATTATATTCAAATCAAAATTTTCAAATTCAAACAATGTTCTAGACAATTGAAATAACAATTTTCAGATTTAAAGTAAAAAAAATTCAAAGTTCAAATATTAATTTTGAAATTCATTATATGAACAATATACATATGTATGCATATTATATATATATATATAATTTTAGTATATACATGAAAATATACCCCTATGTCATTGTAAAATACCTTTAGAATGCAACCAATAGGATGAAATTTCTAATAGTTGTATCATAGTTGTGAATATGACCAAAATAGTTGAAAGTTGGTTTTGTAGTTGTAAATATTCGTAAATCTAGTCGTAAATGATTACAAGTTGCATATAGTCATAAATAGAATGGTTACATTTTGGTTGATTTCTACTAGTGATAAACATCTAGGGATTTCCTTTTTAAAACTAAATTCATCAAATATATGAACATCAAAATAATCATTTTAATAAAAGTAAACACCATATGTTCCCCCTTCTTCATGCAATGGTCCATTGGAAATGTTTTCTAATGATCATAGAATTTGATATTGCATAAGGTCATTTGCCAAGTACATTTGTTGTTTCCTCTTTGCAGAATTAGGACCTTATGCATAATTGAGTTATGTTACTTCCAAAATGCAGTTGGAATTTTTTGCAAAATAACGATACATTGTGTCATTGATCAATATTGCCAAACAAGCCATAGGAATCTTTCATCAACCCTAGCATCAACAAAGTCATTTTCCTTGTTGTATCTTTTTGTTTTTGGAACATAAACAAAATCCTTCAACTTAAGAACTTCGACTTTTTTAATCAAGGTTTAGGGTTAAGGTTTAAGAATCAAGGTTTTAATTGAATTCTGAAATATAAGTACATAATATCATGTACATTTAGTAAATGTATTTTCCTACCTCAATGTAAAATTTATTTTACAATATATCAAAAATGATATACTTAATTAATTGACACGTGGATTTATTATTATTATGGCATTTTTATAATATAATATCTTAATGATTATTCTATGTTAAAATTTTAAAGTAAACATTAAATATAATTGAAAGACATTTTCAAGCTCATAAATGGTAAGAATTGTTTAATGGACCAACGCAAAATTATTGGTATATTAAATGAAGGTATTGTAATATTTGCCACATTGATGATATATAATTTTATTTCAACAAAGTTTTGAAGTGTAATTACAATACCCTCATTTACTTGAATCAATATGTTTGGTATGATAAATAATGAGCATGGAATAAGTATGATTTTTTTAAAAATTGTTTCATGGTTTATGATATTATTGCAAAATGACATGGGTATTATTTTCCTTTTGGGTTTTGTTAAGGCAATGCAATAACCTTCCAAATTCCAAAAGATATTTTACGGAGCCCAAAGGTTATTGTTTTACTTGTAGGTTTAAGCAATATCCTCGAGGTTTCAATATATATGTGATGGAACCCAAAAGATTTTAGATATACCCTAAAAAAGGTATTGCACACCCATTGAGTAATTCTAGGCACAAGCAATACCCCTCCAATAGCCTGGATTAAAATCATTTAATTCATATTGTTTACATAATATCTTCATGAAAGTATTACATTCCTTCTAGGTTTTGTTAGGGCTATGTAATACCCATGTAGGATTCTTTAAATATGTTATGGAGCCCAAAGGATTTATAATATACCCTAATAAGGGTATTGCATGTGCATTGAGTAATTTTGGGCATAAGCAATACCCCTCCAATAGTTTGGACCAAAATAATTCAATTCATGGTGCTTACATAATACCCTCATGAGGGTATTACTTTCCTTTTTAGGTTTGAACTTCTAATTTTTGGGGGCAAAGAAAGATTTTTGGTTTGAGTGCAAGACTAAAATCGTTTTTTGTGATAAATTTGTCAAGCATACATATAAAAATATGCGAGAATGCATTTCTAACTATTAACACAAGATGGTGCAAAATGAAAGTAAAATATTTTAAATAAATAAAAATGGGTGACATGTGTTACAAAAATGTGCAAAAAATGTTCAAGTCCAAAACAACCCTAGCCTAAAATGGGGAACATGTCATTATATGGTAAATATGTGGTTGCTTCAAAAATAAATTGTTACCCTAAATCCTGAAAACCAAAACAACATTCGTCATCGTTATCGAGCGCCTACCTTGGAACTTGAAAAGGATGACGAGTTATGTCCTTTTTCATAGCTGCAAAAAAAAAAAAAAACAACAAAAAAAGATGACTTGCTTAATGCTTGCCTAGGAACTTGAAAAAAATGACGAGCACAATTCATCATCTTGTTTCATAGTGTAAAAAAAAATGTTAATGAATAGCACAATTGCTCGTCGTTATTTTTTTTCTTGGAAAAGAACTAAAATGATGATGAACATCAGTTGCTTCTTGTCATTACTTGTGCCTACCTTAGAATTTGAAAAGGACGACGAGTTGCACTCATCAATTTCCTTCATAGTTGCAAAAAAAGAAAAAAAAAGAAAAAAAAAGGATGACGATGAATAGTGTGATTGCTCGTTTTCATTCTTTTGTTCTTGCATAACCATAAGAGAACGACAATCAGCAGCTACGTTGCTCGTCATCGTTGTTTCACGCCTACAAGAATACATCAAAATGATGATAAGCAGCCTGCAGTCTTCCACAACAAAGAGGGGAAAAAAATGCAAAAAATGAAGGAGGAGGAGAAGGGAGCTTAACTTCAAGCTCCCACTTGAGCTCCTTTTGCTTTTGCGCTCCTACTACCACCACATTGAAGCTCCTGTTGTTGGGGCACTCTTGAAGCTCCTAGTCCTTGAAGCTCTTGTGTACCTGGCACTGTTGAAGCTCTGAGCTACTCAAGCTCTGACCAAGTAAACTGTCCCCTGGGGAACAGTTTCATCCCATCCATGAAATCCCAGAACAGGATGATTTTTTGGATGGTGCACCAGTGGGTGCTGTGTCACTCAAGCCACATAAGATGCCTTTGAGTACACTAGTAGTCGCCGAGCTTTTTACAATTGAATAAGGCAAGCATCTGAAAGGAAAAAAAACAAGGTGAAGAGTAAAGACATTCTTGTATCGCACAAGACAAATTGTACTGTATTGTATTTAGCCAAATTTGGTTATTAACAATTAATTTTTGAAAGGAAGAAAAAAAACCTTTCCTACAACTGCCCTTGCTACTTACTTCCAAGGCACAACAACCTTCAAGATAGGTAGATATTTAACCAGTGTGCATTCACTCCCCTCTCACCGAGCATGGGTGATGAAGCAAGCTCTACCATTTTCAAAGTGAAGCTTATATTTAAAATTTTATTTAACTATTAGAGTACATTCCATAAATCCAGAGCCTTTCCCCAGCCATGGATCAAGTAACATGCTACTCTTGGGGCATATTATGAGACCCTTGGTACATGCTACCTGACATGCTGTACCCACCTTGATACTTGTAACATAAGATGGGAGGTTATATGTGTGGGGGTAATGACATCAGGCTGGGCGGGGCACTTAACACCCCCTAACTAACTAACGAGCTCTGTCACACCTTTTTCAGCCTTGCACAGTTCTGCAAGAAACCATGCAACCCTGTTTTCAATGTTCTTCAGTTCTTCAAAAAAAAACGAACCAAAATCAAAACCCTTTCAAGATATTATTATAACTCTATAACTAATCTCAACCCTAAACCCTAAATCAAAACCCTTCAAGATATTATTATGACTCTATGATAACTAATCTCAAGTTTCAACACAAGCCCAAATATCATCTTTCAAAAATCCTCATATTTAGAAAATAGACCTATTATTATTATTATTATTATTACCTAGGGGCCTATAAAAATCCCTTAAGCTACAATCATATTAAGTAATTTGATTAGTCTGGTATTTGATCACCAAGTATTCTGGTCAATATCTGGATTGGGTGGGTATGAAATGTTCAAGTGGTAATATTGTATGATGATGTTAACTTAGCATAAAATCTTCATGATAAATAAGTTTAGGTTCTAAATGACTAGCTTGGTATTAGGAGACTTAATAATAGAGTCCTTAACACCAAGTGTGAATGCACTTAGTATGAGCAGTTGCATGATGCCATGGAGGTGTTAGTGCAGATTTGCCGAGATGGATGTGAGACTATTGGCCCACACAACAAGCCTTTAGATGAGAGGAAACAAGGAGGGTGTAAATTTGTAGCCTGCAAAGGACTGGAATCGCTTGTTAGGATATGGAGGAGAAGGATGTTCGAGAATTAGGATGGATGAGGAAGGATGAATGAGAAGCATATCAAGAATTAGGACATGGATAAGAAGTATGTTCGAGAATAATGTTGGATGAGAAATGTGGATGCAAAGGATGGTTCACAAGTTATGATGGATGAGAAGAATGTTTGAGAATTTTTTTGGATGAGAAATATGGATGCAAAAGGATGGTTCACAAGTTATGATGGATGAGAACTATGAATGAGAAGTATGTTCAAGAATTTGGTTGGACGAGAAGTATGTTCGAGAATGATGATGGATGAGAAATATGGTTCCAGAGGTTGGATGAAAAATATGAAGCAAAGGATGGTTGGAAGAATTATGATGGATGATAAATATAGATGAGAAAGATATGATGGATGAGAAATATGGAGGCAGAATTGTGATGGATTGATAAATATGGATTAAGAAGGATGGTTCGAGAATGACGATGGATGAGAAGTTGGATGAGAAGAGTGGATGAGAAGTATGGATGAGAGGAGTCAACTGTACGAGGGTTTGCTTGCCGTGCACAGCTTTCTGTTTTCGTTCGTCGTCATTGTCCTCTCCTCCGCGTTGTTGCCGCATTTGTGGTAAGGAGGGTGTGGTTTTCTTCCATCAGATCCGCGTTGTGGGTGGGTGTTGCAGCAGTTTTTTTGCGAAAATCTGCTGCTGCTCCTGCTCCAGATTGAGCCAAAAAAAAAAGAAAAGAAGAATTGAAAAAAGATGATGGATCTTGCACAAAGAAGTGCTGAATGGGTTGAACCAGTTTGTGGAGCTTTGCTTCTTCTTGTGCCTTCAATAGATTGAAGAAAGAAAAGAGTTCCGGAAGAAGACTGGCTCCGAGCTCCAAAGTCTCAGGATCTGCCAACCAACAAGTTTTCAAATCTGGAGAACCGGTCAAGGTAGCGTGTGTGAGAGAGACAAAGCGCGGATCTTGGGTCGGGGAGAGAACTAACGAGAAGAGAAGAGAAGAGAAGAGGAGGGTTCGGGATGTGGCGTCTCAAGCAGTTCATGCCCAAGGAACAAAGGGGGGGGGACATTGGAAGGGAAGACGGTTGAAGTCGGGTCCTTGAAGCTGCAAGTGCGCAGTGTCATAGCGCAGGGAGGGTTTTCCTGCGTTTACCTGGCGAAGGAGGCGCAGACAGGAAGGAATTACGCCGTGAAACACCTGAGAATGTCAGGGGTTGAATCCGGAGGTGCAGCGAGATCATCATCTTTTAGGGTTGGGAAATGCCCATCCAACGTCAATCAATATCTGCCTCAAATGGCTCTGATTCTGCTCTTGATGCAATCAGAGAATTTTTCAGGGTCTCTCTCACACAGTGATGTAGGTCTATGTATATGTACATTGATTGGAGTGTGTGTTGCTGTTGGTGACCAAAAATCATGTGCACACAAAGCAGACAGATGTAATGTAGTGTCGAGGTTTCACAACTTTTGTGCATTTTGTGCTTTCTTTGTATTTTTTTTTTTGTATAAGATGTGAAGTGGGAGCGCCTTCTACTTCTTTGGGGTCTTCTTACTGGTTGTGGTTGTTATTGTAATTGTGGCAAGTTGCAGGATTGGATGATTGGATTGTGTCCTTGAGAGATCTCTTTGAGGTCAGTAGTGATTGAATATTTTCTGTGTGGTAATGTGGGTTGTTTCTCTCTGCCAGGGATCTGAAAGTGGAGAATATTTTGATGGGTCCGGATGGTTTATGGAAGTTGTGTGACTTTGGAAGCACTTCAACCAATCACAAGCGTTTTGAGAAGGCAGATGAGATGGGTCTTCAGGAAGATAACATCAGAAAGTACACTACGCCTGCTTACCGAGCTCCAGAGGTTCTTCCTTTCTCTATGCAGTTCTCAAGATCTCCTGTTTGTGCACACTCTCTTCTTCTCTCTGGTTTTTGTCATTGACTTGTGTAGATTATGAAGGCAATTGAGAAATTTGGCAGTTGAACAGAAAGAACTAATATTTTGCTGTATCATTGTTGAGGTATGATTAGGCTGCTAGTAACAGGTTCAAATTTCTTATTGCTAGCATGCACTTTGAGAATTTCAGTTCTTCCTTTCACATCAGGAACGTCCACGCTCACCTGAAAGCAAAAAAATGCCACTGTTCCTGAATTGCTTTCCACAATGAGGAAGTTCTGGTACACTTTCTCTACTTCTCAGTGAAGACGCTGCGTTGTCGTGTTGTTGTCATATAACCCATACTTTCTGGTGCAACTAAGTAGTGAAAAAAGGTATATATACAGTGCGGAGAAGGAGGTAAAGTTTAAAAGGGTCGGTTGGTTAATTGTACCACGCGAGTCTTTACGATTCGTGCCGTATGGACTATCAAGACATATGGCCGGCACTATTTTTGGAACCCATTCAGGGTTGGCACGCTTTGCCGACCCTCCCCAATAAACAAATCTGGACCCTTCGATTTTT
>Ga0209611_10001111_pt1 | contig 44541 bp, 28 predicted proteins | sample S1TSphgellanicum_3_FD_187693 | JGI IMG/M metagenome (GOLD analysis project Ga0209611, IMG submission 187693) | Host-associated microbial communities from peat moss isolated from Minnesota, USA - S1T2_Fc - Sphagnum magellanicum MG (SPAdes) (version 2) | ecosystem: Host-associated > Plants > Peat...
CTCGCAAAGGTAGCACCAACTGAACTCATAGCAGAAAGTCCGATAAGATGAAGAGCGGTGAGTGTAGAGTTGGCTTGGTGCCCATTTTCGTCCATAATCAATGGTTGGACAAGTTCCTCCAAATCTAATTCCATATAATTATGAGAGGAACTTAATTCAAGATGTTGAAGGGTGTGATTTTTCTTGAGTGCGTTACCAAAACCAGAAGGCTTCGTTGCACCTACAATTCCGAATAGCTCGAGCCTGAAACGTTTGAGGCCTATATTATGACAAAGCATATCCGCAGATTTGTCCAACACATCACTCGTCGGGTTCCCACGAGATATTAGATGAAAGCTAGCACTTACTATTGTATGATTGGTGCAGAGACCTTGCAAAAACTGTTCAATAACACCATGGGTATCTGGTCGACGATCGCTGAGCACATCAATGGCTTTCACATTAGTGCTCTCGAGGACTATAGACACCAATTCCTTCAGATCATCCCCTCCTGAAAGACTCCACTCGCGTTCAACATCTCCATCAACTTGTGGTTCCTCAAGCCGCCCTTCGCTAGAATCAACTTTGCATTGATGATATCTCATAACCAAACTGATATAACCCCTAGTGCCACCTTCCCTTAAGGGACCATGTTCTTGAATATAAATTGCAAGCTCGTCCACCACGACATCGCTGGCTGTAAGGATTCTCGAAACCTCTTGCACAACATCAGTGATGATTGCGTCTGCCATGAACAACAAGCCAAAAAGCTTCTAAGTTGAAACTCGAAGAACAATAGATAATTTGTGCTTGATGGATGATCCACACGGATTTCAACGTAGACTGTCGACCATAGTCCTTCGTAATTCTCACCACGTGTACATCAGCCTGCCACTTTCAACCAAAAGGAAACTGACCTTTTCCTTGCACTCTCAGCCCAGTACCGCAGCACACACCACTGTTTCCCGCAAAGCTCGATTTCTATCAAGCTTCACAACTCTACAGCAAGTTCATATTGAGACCTAGCTAGTGAAGGATCGCTCTTAAATGTTAATGCTTAAGGAGGAGGAAAGAGGTGGTTGCTAGACTCTATTGAATGCTGACCCAAAATACTTGAAGCTCTAAATCCCGTAGGCTATGCAACAACAAAAAGAACACACACACACTAAAAACAAACTCCGTGGTTAAAGCAAAGGAAGAGACTTCCAAGGCTCTGATACTCGCATAACAACTCCCGAAAGCACCACCAATTTTGAACACAACAAAGCAGCGGCGGCAAATGCCTTTGGTTGCTAACACCATAACAATAGAACCATCAAACACACGATAGAACTGATCGAAAGGAAAAAATGCACAGCAATGCAGAAAACTCAGTCTCCTTTTGTAGACAGAGAAACCCCACAGTCCAGCTCTCTGACTGGAGGGCCACAATGAACCCGCACCCACCAGCGCACCATCCACTGGATGCCCGATATCACTCAGTTTGTGGATGAACCTCATCTGAGTTAATATTTGGTTTCACCTTGGTAACCTATTCTCTAGGAAATAGGTTTCATATATAGTACATAGGTATCAAAACATGTAACTACAAGGCAAGTAGGTGGACTATAGTTTATACCTTGGTAAGGAATGGCCGTTTTGACTACCTACCTACTAACAACCTACTACTGGGCAAGTAGGTGGTTTATAGTTTATACATCAGTTAAGGAAGGGCCGCTTTGACTACAACCCGGCTAACAACCTGCTACCCGCTTGTGGGTTGTTAGTAGATAGGCAGTGGGAAAAAAAAAGCAACTGAGCTAACCACCATGGTTAGCAAGGGAACTGGAGCCCAACAGAAAACTTTTTCCCTATCACTTATCTTCCATCCTTCATTGTGTGCGTTGGTGGGTGCTAGTGCGAAGTGGCCGTATTTTAGTAGAGCCTGACAGTTCATTACCATGCACATTAATGAACTTGGTGAAGTGGGAGGGAAGTGCATGTAGCTTCCCAGCACTTGGAAATTAGTGAATTTGGAGTTTGGGTGGTGAAAAAAAAAAACCCCAGATGGACTGTTGTGTGCATTCTACATGTGTAACAGCTTTGCCCAAACATAATTTTTTAAAAACGATTGAGAAAGTTCGAAAAACATCAGGCTATACAGATATCCTTAATGTCACCCTGTCTTCACCGTGTCTTTGGGCCTCCTTTCACCCCCAAACCCCTCTTTCAACCTCAAATCAGTGATATCCACAAAGTAGTGAAATTGCATAAAATCTGGGTATGAAATGTTAAAATTTAGTAATTTAAGGCACAGAGTTTGAGAATAATTATAGTAGCGGTACATGTAGGAGCAATGAAAATATATGTAACAACACTAGAGGCGATTAGGAGAAAGGAAAGAGGGGTGAAGACGGTATGTACTCAGATCACCACAAAAATTGATGGTTTTCTGAGTTTCACCCCCTTAATGGTAATGTACTTTTTTTGCAGGTTGCTTTTTAAGCTCACCCCCTTTATAACCAAACTTGGGCTTCCGCGCTGTGTTCCTCACTTTATGGATACCTTTAATGCATTCTGTCAATGTCCAAGTTCCACATCCCATGTCACGAGTGCTTCTTCAAGGAAATGACTTATGCAGCCTAATGGCTCTCACTCATAGAAAGATATTAAAAAAATGGCAATCATCCTTAGAAAGATTTCAGTAAGTCTCGTTACAAGCGAGATATGAAATATAAAGATTTAATCATCCTTGTAAAATTCTTTGTGCACGCTCAAAACTAACTATAGAAATCTAGCAATTTCAGGGAAAAAAAAATTTCACTCCAAAAAATTACACCCAATTTCAATATATTAAAATTTGATGCAACAAACCTTAGTTTTCTAAAATAATTAATTTTTGTTTCAACATGAAAGACCTTGCTATGTGGGTATGTGAATTAGGTGGGCATGGGGATGGCTTTCAAGTTCAAGGTTTTTTTTATAAAAAAAATTGAGCTTGACCCAATCCAAAAGAGAAAACCCTTCACATTTTGAAAGTCACCCAACATCAAAATTTCTATCCTAGATGGGTTGTACATTTTTTCTCAAAATCCTGTTTTGTATCAATAGCTTTTTAATGAATGTAATATCTAAACCTGGCAACTTTTAACAATTTCCACTGGAAATATGGCAAAATTTGCCAAAAAAATCCCAGAAAGACCTTTGTAGCATTTGCATGTGATTTTTTTTGACTGCCACAATGCAAAAATTCACCCAAAACGAACCATTGACCATGACCCTCCCAAACTCTCAAGTACCCAACTCCACTTTTGGTCCCACCAAAAACCCCAACATGAGACAGGGTATAAGTTTCTCATTTCACAAATTTTTCAATCAACAGAGCAAAAGTTAATCAATTTAAAGTGATTTTCGTCCTTAGAATTTTTTAAAATTTTAACAATGATTTTTTCACAAATTATCTTGGCAAAGTTTCATGTGAACTTTGGAGTTAAGCCCCTCGTAGTAATAAGATGGAAGGTTTTAAGTTTTAACCATATACATGGATCAATTACAAAATCTCTGAGTTCGGTTATCATTGCACTTAAATTTTTAGGCAAAATAGGCAGATGGCTAGAGAGCTGGCCCTCCTCCTTTGTTGAAAGCATTTTATAAATTGTTGTTTCATGTTGACAGGACCTTTGTAAAATTGTGTTGGTGTGTGTTTTAAGGGTACTTGTCCAAATCCCTCAAGTTACCATTGAACATCACCACCTGTGGAGCAGCCAGGATGTGGCCCCTGTTGTGTACCCTGGGATTTAATGAAAATTTGTGGTAAACTGACAGCCCCAGGGATGGGCAATGCTTGCTCTGGTAGCCTTTTGCAATTCACCTCCTTTCTTGGACAAATGTTAACTAATATTTCAGTTCCAGACAATCATTCACTGGAAAACATGAGTTGTATCAATCAATCTGATCTGATGAATTGTATGAGAAACAATGTAGCTTCGAGTTATGTACGGTGCACATTGAGGACGTTAGTGAAGTGTGAGAGGCCACTATAACCATTTTACTAGCACTCGGAAAGGAGCCAGTTTGGAGTCCTGTATGAAAACCCACATGCTTGTCAGTGTCCAGCGCTTCCAAGTTCTGGGCCAATTAATGTTCAAATTTCTCAGAATCCATGGTCAGTAGTCTCCTCACCAGCCTTTTTTTCCCCATTTTGGTGATGGAGCAATAGTGACCAACATCCCTAAAAGTATCTAGTATCCATGGAAACAATAGAAAATCCGGCAAAAAAACCTGACTTAAAACTAGGAACCTCTTTACATGTGGTGAACTCTTTTTTGGAGGTGTAATCAAATTTGGTGAATTTTTTCAGAATCTATTAAAGAACAGTCTTCTTTCAACTTATTTGGGTGCAATTTTGCATCACTTTGTCAAAAAAAAAGAGTTGATATATCATGTGCTTTTATGTGAATTCTTACAATGGTTCATTGCTATCAACACACATACAACAAAATATAAAAATATTTTGAATGATACCTATACATGCAAATCAAAATATGATTCACATGTAACAATATAACAATCTAAACCCAAAAAACATAATGGAAATCACACAAATTCAATTTTTAAAAAACTTATATGAACCATAGAAAAAAAGTAACAACTAAACATGTGTGTTTTGAAATCTCAAAACACAAAAAAATGATTTGAAATCACACAACTTAAATTATATCCCATACACCAAATTTTTAAAATTTTGTTCACAATAGAACAAGTGTCAAGTTTACTTACCTCAATTTATATATAATAATTAGGATGTAGACATGTGACCGACAAAAAACTCTTAACAGGAGTCCTGCATTCTTATGTTGTTGCATACAACCATCATTGTCAACACACATATCACACATAATACAAAAATAACTTGACTAGTATAACACATCCAAATTGCCTTCTATTTAGGTCCAGTCCTTTTAAGTCGTAGGGTAATGCAATAAACACCATATCGAAATCCACTATGAATGAACATTTTGATTTTAAGGTGAAAAGACCAATAGGCTCAATGCAAATATGAGCCCCGTCATTAGTTTCCTAGGTGCATTCCAATGTTCGTCAATTCACAAGAATCAACCAAGAACCATTTCAATTTTCAAGGCAGTTCTCACCTTAAATTTCACGGGTTATCATTTTTTCTCACACAAAGGCTGAAATTTGAATTTCTTAGTTCTCACTAACCTAAGAACCGAGCATCATAAGAATCGATCATGCTCTCTTTGTTAAAGAAACTTCATACTCGAAGAAGGTATTGGGTTTAAAATACCAATCCCAATTCTCACCCTTGTATATAGGAAAAGTAACTTCAAAAATACATGTCAAGTGTCAAGTGACATTAAAAAAAAAACTAGTGTCAATGATTTAAAAAAAATTGAAACCCAAGCTCCCATATGGGCTAAACCTAGGTCCAAATCTCAACCCAATAGGTAATAGAATTTTTCATAAAGTAAAGAAATAAAAGTCATAAAATCATAAAAAGGATGAGATTTTTAAAACCTACTGACAAAAATACAATGGACTTAAATAGAATTGAATGGGACTTCAAACTCTAAATTTCATCCTATCTATTTTTTTTTTAATCCTTGTCTACTAATCAATATTGTTCATTGACGATGTTGGTTGTACTGCAACTATAAATGTTTTCAAACCATGTGCATTAAATCTTAAATTTCAACATTTTATTCTCATATTTTCTTTAAATTGTTATTTAAAATAATGAACTTAAAGCTTCCCGAATAAAAAAAGGGCACCAAATAGGTCAAACCACGGTCACTTTATAAAATACATAATTAATATAAGCAGGGTAAATTATAAAATATATAATTAATGCAATTAATATTTAGTTTCTCTTCTTACAATATGTTTTTATTACCCAAAATACTAAATATTATTGTATAATTTATTATTATAAAAAAATAATTTATTTCATATTTACAATCTTTTTTGAAATCAATTACTAATATTAGTGTAAGGTTCTTGTGAATATTTGAAATATATAGTAAATTAAATATAAATGAATAATTTAATTTACTGTGATGTAGTCCTAGAATTACAGTAATTACATTAATTACGTTAATTCTATTAAAATTACTTTAAAATCTAAAGATAAAAATTTTAAATAAAAATTTTAAGTTATGCATAACTTATTTTAATTACAAAAAATTAGGTATAAATAGTGGAAATTTTTATGTTATTATAGTTTTTTTATTTTAAATAAGAGATTAGAAGTGATCGACCAATTTATTCAGTATAATTAATTTACTCAATACAAAAAATAACATGAAATGACGTAGGTACAATAAAATATTATTAATATTTTAATAATAATGTAAAATAATCTTTAATTATGATTTTTAATTATAAAATATATATTAATACAATTAATGAATAACTACTGCATTTATTGTGATTTTACTATAATTTTAGTAAATTCTTAATGTAATTATTTTAATTTTTTATATGACTTCAAATTAATCATATTTTCTATAAAAAAACAACTATTATACCTAAGTTTTCAACACACATGAACATTGTAATATCCAACCATATATTAATGAATAGAATACACCAATATAAACCCATACACCTTGGAATACATTAAATAAACTTTGAATGCATATAGGGTTGCAAGTCATTTGATCACATTTGCAACTAATGGGATATAGACAAGCCTTTTTGGATGAAAACCATGTTAAAAATTGTCCAAATGGAAGAATGGAAAAAACATTGATCACAAGTTAGTTGCAATGTGATTATAAGCATAACCAAATGCTAAAAATAGTTGAAGAAATATAACCAATCATAATGGCAAACAACAAATAGTCATGAACAGTCACAAATTGAATGGTTATAGAAAGCTAGTTTTCTTCTAGTGACATTAATAGAAAGCTAGCATAATTTACTATTTTTTTTTTCCATGCTAAGATTTGTTAGCTTGAATTTATTATGTTGTAGAAGTTTTTGGGAGGATAAATTCTTGTTTCACCAATTATGAACTCCCAATAATCATTGCCCATCAAGAAATTATTAATCTTTTTTTTTCCCACTTTTGGAAATTCTTCACATCCAACTTTTCAATCACAATTTGAAAATGGCCATCCACCCTCTTTCAAAGCAACATTTACAATCTTTCTTGGGATTCCACAAAGGATTTGCTTCAAAAGGTCTTTTTTTCCTTCTTTGATTTTCTAAAGTTAAGGTTAGGAATTTGGTTATCATATATATCTGCATATGACTAAAGCATTATACATAGGTTTAAGGTATATGTGTAATTCATATATTATTTTGTATGGTATTAAATACATGACTTCATATTGTGTTTTGGTACACAACTTTTGAAGATGTAGTTGCATTATGCCACCAACTCTGAATCCCTTCCCTTGTATTCCTTTTGTGATTGTTTCACTTATAAACTTTTGTTTAAAAAACCTTTTTGGAGTCATTTTCCAACAATAACTTTTCAGACCACCATTCACATATCAATTTGGATATGTAAAAATTGGTTATAGCATGGAAGAACATGTTTACTCACAATTTTCAAAATTTTGAATCATTTCACTTTGTCAAATGGGAAATCTTGACAAACTTTGGAATTAATTTCAAATTGGGACCCAAACACAAAATGACTTCAAATTTCTTTTCAACCTTTCCAAACAACTTGAAATTTTGAGAAACATATTAAAAATATTTTTCCACATCTCTTCAAAGTTTCCCCCCTATTTATGATGACCATAAGAAAATATCACTTCCAAAATAAATTGATCTTTAAATTAAAGTTGAAATTCCAAATCCTCATATTTCTTTCAATACATGTCCAAACGGTTTGAAAATTTCTCCATAGGTGTATTTTCTTATGATGTACAAGCGCTCAAACCTATAGATCCAAAAAGGTTCAAATGAAGACAATATGATAGAAAAACGACCTTTTGATCAAAATCTTCAAAACTCCATGACTCCCACAAAACAAATTTGTTTTCTTTTAATTTTGGGAATGGTAATGCCTCATAATCTTACATAATCTCTCCAAATTTCACTTCAAGATCCTTTCACATTAGACTAGATTTAAATTTTTGACTTGTGCAACCATTAATGTTACAGATTTTTTTCATCTTTTTAAAACTTTTCTTTCTTTTTTTCTCTTTTGCACTTGATAAACTCCTATTAAACAATTAAAGATTTATCAAGTTATTAAATTTTCCATTGTACTCATGCACCTAATTTCAATGAATCCAGGCTAATTGTTTTTACATGATGTTTGAAGATCATGACATAAGGCATGTCAAATTTGAACTAATTTGGTGTAAGTGTAAAGACAAATGAAGTTTTTGAAGAAATTAGCCCCTTATGTTTTTGAATTGAAAATATTCATTTAAAATAATGGATCTAACATTTTCAAAAATTGAATAACATACTTCCGTCCAAGATAGTTGAAAAAACATTTCATCTTACACATTTCATTCAAAATATTAGTTTTTTATGTACTCTTTTTAATGCATAATTTTTTTTAATTGATTTTTAATGAATTATCAAAAAATACTATGATGTCACAAAACCCCAACTTTTATGTGTTTGGATACATATTGATGTCTTAAATAGTGAAAAAAATTCATTTTTTCAAAAAATCAAAGTTTGGTGGTATTAACACCATTTTTTCATTAAGCTGCTTGTTAGGACATTTGGTGCTATGGCCAAAGTACAATGTGATAATATGCAAATCTAAAACACTTCTGAAATCAAAAGGTTGATTTCATGTAGATTGTGATTTTATCATTCAAATTATTCCTATAAATTCTTACATCATATTGGTGTGGTGTAATTTGTTAAATACATATGGAAAACTTTCATTTGGGACAACACTTTGGTGCATTCAATCATGTTTTCACCCTTGGTGCAAATGCCATTAGTTGAGAAATTTTTCTATATTGGCAATAACTTTTAATGCTTTTCCTATCAATGTTTCAAATCACATTGAAAAACTTATGCAATGGCTTGAGTTAAAGAACTTCAAAGCAAACACAAAACATCATAATGTTTTTTGTTGTTTCTTAGGTGTACATATATACTATATACATAAATTTTGTGATAACAACTTAATTATATGGTAAACATTATGTCATCCTTCTTCTTAATTCTTCTTCATTCGCATTTAAAGACAAACACCTTATCATGTAATGGTTTTACCACTTATGGCAAATTCAAACCAACAACAATTAAAATACAAAATCATGAAGTATTCAAAAAATGAACTCAAAATCCATAGTGATAACTCACAATTCTATGTTTGCAAATTCTTGTTTGTTTTATTCAATTTCCATTAAAAAAAATTGTTTGGATCAACTTATGTGAAATCCAAACTTCCAATTGATGTTAGTTGTTGTTTGAGTTCCAAATTTTTTATGTGTAGTTTTAGTAGTACACGAGGAAGGGGTCATGGGAGCTCTTGTTATAAATGTAACCTTATAATTTGTAAAAAGTTTTGAAAGTTTGAAGTACTTCATGATATTTGTTACGAACTTTCAAGTTTCAGGGAAAGAAGGAGAAAAAATGGACATTTTGAAAAATGTCAAAGCGAGTATTCCCTATTTTGAAACACCTTGCAAAATTGGAAAAAAAAATTCCTTTCATATTGTGTCCTCTAGATCAGCTCCAAAAATCTCGCTTGGGTTTTTTTATGCTTTGGAAGAAGCAATGTAAGAGTTAGTAATTCTTTTAAGGGCAAACCATTTGGCAACCAAAAAGAAAGGGTTGTATATCTCCAAAGGTTTGTTTGGGGGAAAAAATGGCATCAAATGAAAATATTTTGACCAAAAAAAAGTTGAATTTGCCATATGTAGACTAGGCTTTTAAAATGTAACCAAAATATATTGTGGATTTCCAAAAAAATCCACTTTGCTTTATGACATGTAGTGAAATTTAGTTAAGTTTTCTTTTGAATGATCACTAAAAGCAAAAACCTTGGTAAGAATTAGTTTTGTCTGAGTTTTTGTTTTTCAGAGAACCTTCGATCCCCCTTTTGACATTTAGAAATTTATTCCTAGTTCTTATGGTCAAACTTTCTTCAAGTGTAGGTTTGAATTTGGTTCTTTGAATTTCAAAACTGGTAATTCTAGTTTTGGCACTATTTTTCAAAATCAAGGACCTCCAACCCCAATTCAAAAACAAAAGTTTAGTTCCATGTACACATTATCCAAGGCTAAAAATTGTATAGGTATTGAATTTTACAACAAACTAAAACTTGGAGTTGGGAAGGTATGTAGTTTTATAGAAAATTAGATTGGATTACCTACCTGCAAAAATTATAAAATTCAATATATTTTTAACTTTAAAAAAATAATCAATTGTCTTACTCAAAGAACTTGCCCTATTTTGAAGATTTTTTATTCAAGGGTTTAGATTTGATTCCAGTTATTACAAAAGGTTAATCCCATTATCTATTCTTAATCTTAGTTCCATTTAGAAAGGACACGATTTAGGTTTGGGTCAAAAGAACCTAAACCTTTCATTTTAACCCTTAAAATTAGAGAACCTACCAACACTGGCAAGAACCCTTAACCACCTAACCAAACAATTGTTTGCCCTAGTGGGTTCACCATATTGTTTAATTACTTTGTTTTTGAAATAAAAAGCTGAACTTTTTTTACTTCAAGGAGATAAATTTTCCTAGGTGGAAGAGGCCCGGTTCCATAGTACAAAATTCACCAAATGTTACTATTGGGTAATGAAAAAGATATCATTTAATGAAATAACTAGTTTTCATCCAACTCAATATTTGCAATTTTTGATTATTTAGGTGCAATAGCTAGAAGTACTGTTAAATCAAATTTGAGTTGGAATATTTGGATTATATGTGAAAGAATTGCAACAATTCCTCACAAAATACTTGGAGGTCTAACTCACCCCTTCTTTTACGACACAAATTCATGTGAAATAATGCAAATTTTATGGCAACCCTTCATGATTACTTCAGTATAGGCTTTTCCCATATGACTTTTTAGTATTTAAATTCTTTAGCTTATAGTGGCCCCACATGCGCTACTTTTGTGATGAAGTCAATTAGTCTTCACAAAGGCCTTGGCTTGGCTGGCGAATCCAAAATGCACCTTGTTAATCACCAAACCACAGCGCAAGATGAGTTGGTGTACACCTTCTTTGTCCCTCTCTTGCTTGACATAAATTGAAGGGTTGCACCCTCTTTTCCACGAAGACCACCTACAAAATGCTAGTTTTCACCTTCTTTATCACCAATCAGGGGGCTTGTTTATTAGAATCAATACTACCTTACTAGCTACACAAGAGTTCTTATGTTTGTTAATGGCCCATTAGATGCCCATGCCCACCTCAAAAGTAGAGATATGGCTTTGATGAGCAATCTTAGAACTAGAATACTCATTATCAAAGTTGAAGCATCATCTTTTAGCCCATAAGAAATGAAAAATGAAATTTCATAAAATGTCCACTAGTTGTTTAGGAAAAGAAACAATAACCATCATGAGTCTTCTAAGTAATAGGAACATCGTTTTCTTAGCCTTAACAACAATTTCAATAAGAAAAATGACTTCAACACTAGGAAGGGAAGATGTCTTGAAAGGCCTCCGATCTTTTCTAAACCTAGAAAAATACAATCCATTTGGGAGTATCTTTGGAGTAGGTTGACAAACAATGTTATAGAGTTTCACTGAAAGACTTTTAATGATCATGGTAATGAGGAGAAATCATCATACACTTTAAGTGGGAGCCAACAAGAATATCCCTATTGCAACTTAACCAAGTAAAAATATCAACTTTTGTGGGCTTAGAGCTATGCCAAAGACATCAATGATTTGTTGAAGAAAAATCCCATCTATATCCAATTGTTGCAAAAACATGATCATGAAAGTTTACAAGGAAGAATGTTTCTTAGTATTGGAGGAATATCATCTTTTGGATTAGTGTCGAAAAAAAGAATATTCATTGTTGTGTTCATTATTGATTCATAGTCAATGTTTTAAAGATTGGCGTATAGGATATTTCATACCCCATTGGAAGAAGCATTGGTTGAAAAATGTTTTTTTGCTTTGGTGCACATGATAGGCCTAAATGCTTATTCATGTAGGGTGAAAGCATGCTAAAATAGGTCAAAGAAGTAGTTTGCCTAAAATACCATTTAAAAATATGACAATTTTTTATAAAAACACAAGAAAATAGGTTCAAAATAGTTTTATTTTTCATTTTGAAAACATCTATGCTTAGATTGTGTTTATAGTAAGTTGAATATAAAATTAGAAAAATATATATATAATAAAAGTAGGTGACAAGTAAACTTGAAATTGATAAGTAAATATTTTTTTCAAACCTACTTTTACATTACAAGCTAGATATATTTTTAGAATGTGAAAAAAATGAAAAGCCACAAGTACATTTTAGGGCCCCATTAATTCAAAATCTTAAAAAACGTAAAATTTCAGTTACTTATAATCTACATAATGGCTATAAAGTAGATTGTGACATTTGCTTGAATTCCCATCAATCTATTTAAACCTACTTTAAACATGTACATTTTATTTAATGTTTTGACAAAGTTGAAAAAATGTTCATATTAATCCTTGAACTGAATAATATTTAAAAGCTCAATTTATCAAAGCATATTTCCTAGCTACTTTTCATTTATGCTACAAGGAACATTTGTGGTCTACTTTACCATGTTTTCACCTTTAGTTAAATAGTAGGAAGTAATTTAAGTTATTTTTTAAGATGACTCACATTTGGTTGAAGAATGGAAGGAATCAACCAATGTTGGGTGGTTCTCAAATTTTTTGAAAACCACTGATTTTGATTCTTTAAGCTTTCACATGAGAATTGGGTTGGATTTTTTATTTAAAAAAAAAAATAGTGTTGGAAACAACCAACCTGGTTCTTAATAGTTTTTAATATATATTATAATCCAATTCTGAAGGTATTCAATTTTGACTCATTCGAGAATAACTGGTTTTCAAAACCAATTTTCACAAATCTAATTTTCAGTTTAAAAAGTGAAATCATAATAAATAATGAATTTAAAAACTTCCTAACTATTGGTGTTTTTTGTAAAGTGACCTTGCTTTGACCCTACTTGGGGCCTTTTTTCATCCCATAATAGCTCTAAGTTCATTGTTATAAAATAATGAATTTTAAAAAAAAAATGTTGAAACTTAGGATTTAATTTACATGGTGTCAAACAATGTTATGGAATTTCAATGAAAGACTTTTAATAAACCTGGCAATGAGGAGAAATCACCTACATTTTCACTAGGAGCCAACAAGAATACCGCTATTGGAAGTTGACCAAATAAAAATATCAACTTTTGTTGGCTTAGTGTTATGCCAAAGACATCAATGATTTGTTGAGAAAAAATCCCATCTAAATCCAATTGCTGCAAAAACATGATCATGAAAGTTTCCGAGGAAAAATGTTTCTTAATATTGGAGAAATATCATCTTTTGACTTGGTATCCAAAGAAAAGAGCATTGCCCAATTGGGTTCCTATGGCACTCCTTGTAGTGACCAAATTAAACCCAACATATGTTAGATTTGGCCTTGGAGACCTTAATTTAGTCTAAATATGTGATATCTACAATATTTAAAGGTTGTTTAGATGATTTTTGGGTCTTTTACCAGGGTACTGGTGTAAATGTTAGTTCACCCAAAATGAACCATGGTCCAATGTAGGTGATGGTTTACATTGGCCTTCAACCAATTCATGTGACCTTTCCAAAAAATAATGACCAAAAATAGAAATAAAATTATCAAATTTTAGAAGTAATCAAGATACTAAAAATAAAGCCTCATCTTTAATAACTTTCATTTTAAAAAATATACATGTTCTTTTTACAATTTTATCTTTGAAAAAAAAATTGTTTGACACCAAATTGACCATTTATGACATTAAACATTAATCAACCAAATTGTTTTACAACCCCAAGAGATGCTAAAAGGAAGCATGGACAACAAGCATAAATTCTAGAATTGTTGGTATTGATTGGATTTGACTTGTGATCATATGTTTTTAATTGAAACCTTTTTTTTTTAAATTACCTATTCAATTAGGGCTCTAAATGGCTTTGCATAACCAAATTTTTACATATTATTTAAAATAGGAATATGAATTTAAAATACCATACTTGTACGTACTATTATAAATGGGTTTTGATGCATAATTTATTTAAATAAATTTGGTGTGCATACAATACAAAGGTTGTGCAATGAAAGGAAACATAATGTGATTCATTGATGTAATGAATGTTTCTATAGGTCTAGTCTACTAGTGATTTAATTGTTATAATTGGAATGTGCAACAATGCTTTCTAATGTTGCTTTCTTCTTGAGGAACTTCTAAAAAGTGTTAACAATTGCATCTGCTTCTTCCTCTTGCTATGGGATTGCTTCCAACTCAACCCATACTCTCCATGCATGAGATTATTCATTTCTTTTGATTTTTAATCAATCGTTTTCTATTCAATTCACAAACCAAATCATTAGCAATTCCATACCCAAAGAAAAGTAGAAGAACATATATAACATTCCAACAAGTACATGCCAAAAATTGGCACCATGGCTTGGAACAAGGTGTGATATGAATCATGCTACTTTAGTGTGCACAAAGGTGATTCATTGGAATTGCTTGAACATAAGGAATGTCTACCTTTCAACATTAATGAAAGATCCATGTTATCGTCCACCAACAATTGCATTTCATATTTTGGTGGTTTTCTTTTTTTCATTTTCAAATGCCTTACATACATTCATAATTAATCAATTTTAAACCAATTACTATAATTAGTGTAAAATTATTGTGAATATTATAAATATGTTGTAAAATAAATATAAGTGAATAAAATAATTTTAACTACAAAAATATATAATTAGTGGAAAAGTTTATATTTTTTAATTTTTCAATTTTAAATAAGTGAATATAAGTTATCAGCAAGTTAATTCAATATAATTAATTTACTATAATTACAATAATTACATGTACAATAAAATATTATTATTATTATTATTATAAAACATATTTAGTACAATTAATGGACAACTATTACAATTATAGTGATTTTACTATATTTTAATAATTAGTTTTATTTTATATATAACTTTAAAATAATCATAATATTTATAAAGAATACAACCATTATACATAACATGTCGCCACAGATGTACATCATAGTTTCCAATCATATATTAATGAAAAAAATGCACTTAATACATTAGTATAACCCATTCACTTTGGAATACAATAAATAAACTTTGAATACAAATGAGGTTGCAAGTCATTTGACCACATTTGTAATTAATGGGCCATAGATGAGTGTTTCTGCATGAAAGTCATGTTAAAAGTTGTTCAAATGGAAGAATGAAAAAAACATTACTCACAAGATGCTTATAAGCACAACCAAATGCTAAAAATAGTTGAACAAATATAACCAATGACAATTGCAAATGACAAGTAGTCACAAATTGAATGGTTAAAAAAACCTAGTATTTTTCTAGTGACATTCATAGAAAGCTAGTATAAAATTTTCCTTTTTGTCATGCCAAGATTTGTTAGCTTGAATTTATTACATTGTAAGATTTTTTAGGAGAATAAATTCTTGTTTCACCAATTATGAATTCTCAATAATCCTTGCCCATCAAGAAATTAATAATCTTAATTTTTTTCCCCATTTGAAAATTCTTCTTATCCAATTTTGCAATAAGAATTTGAAAAAAGCCATCCACCATCTTTCAAAGCAACAATTTCCAATCTTTCTTAGGACTTGAAAGACAAAGAACTAACATAAGCAGAAAAGATTGGAACAACTTCTAGAAGGAAATTGGAGAGTACACAGTTGGTCCATTAATTCTTCAAACACCAAGGAGTAAATTCACAAGGAAAAATATCCTGCAGGTTTGCTTTTTTTTTTTAATCTGCATTACACCTATCTCACATATTGTGTTGCTTTACATTCTTCAAAGCCAATTGGTGGCATAAGATACAGGATTTGATCATGCACTTGCAATGAACTATTGATCCAAATTACTTAACTGAAGCATCTATGCATCTATGCTTTGTCTGTGGACTGCAAATTCACTGAACTTTTCCCCATCCAATACCATCTGTTTAATCCTGGTCTTTGGGATTCATCATTCAATTATTGTGTAGAAGAGATATATTCATAGCTGGGAGAGATAATGTTGCTAGTATAGGTGCCGCATGAGATGCACTTTCCAAAGAATAATTCTTGTACTTATAACTGACCTCCAAGCATAACCCCCAACTTTTCTAGCCTCAATTAACAGCTATTAAAAAGCATGGCAATGTCATTTGGTGTTGAGTTTTGTATCCATACATCGCCAATTCTAGGAGCATACAAGGTGTGAAACTCATGCTTTCCTGTTCTCCTGTTCTCCATATCAAAGTCAATCATACAATAATAGGACTTGTGTTGCAGCAAGTGTGCAAACAGAATGCATGGTTGCATAATAGACTGGACAACTCTATAGATCTAAGAAAACCTTTTAAGAAATGTGTCTAATTAACTTTCCTGGATCCCATTCTATATTTTTAAATCAAGCTCTTTCAGAGTCTACTTCTTTGTAAAAGAAATTTATTAGTAACTGGAAGTAACAATGTTGCTGTGGTATATGTGGCCCATAAGATCACTGAGCCAATAGCTTTCCAAAGATTAATTCTACAGTGCTTATGACTTACCTCACCACAAAACCACTAAAATTTCTAACTTCATGACCTACCGTCATTTGGTGTTGAGTTTTGCCTAGATACAGTGCCAATTGTAGGAGCATACAAGGTGCGAAACTCATGCGCTCCTGTTCTCCATATAGCACTCCACCTTACAACAGTAGCTGCCTAGCAATTTTGCAAACAGAACACATGTAACACCTTTCAAAACTCAGTCTAATAATTTGTTAGCTGAAATTGTAAATGGCCTGAATAAACCTTTTTGAAAATTGTGTACCAAAGCTTCATTTTGATGCCATTGCAAATAAAGCAGCCTATACATATACCCTGATCTAAAACAAACATAATGACACCCCTTAATCTACATTTTTGCTACTTTGATAACAAAAAAAGAATGGCTTTCAGACTGCATAGCCTTGGTGAAACCAGAATTTATGTTGGACATTCATTGATACAGTCAGTTTGGCTGCCTACTTGACTACAAATAGCATAGTGTTCCAGACATCATTTTGACAAGCATTCTTATGATACCGAATGGTGGAAATCACTTGCCTCTTGGAGTTTTGAAAGATCACAAAATTAGTCTTCCTCACCCCACCTCTCACACAATTGTCTCCAATAAACCAGGTATATAGCAGAACTGTGATCAAAAGAATGACTACAAACAAGAGGGTTTTGGAAAGTGAACACAGCAGAGAATAATGTGTTCCTTGACTCTCCATAATGATGCCATTGACTACCAAGCACACAACCTCCAAACAGATCTGCTCCTTCATATCATGTTCTTTCACTGTCTATGGATTATATGGGATATTCACCTCCAGATGTGACTTTGCACTGTCAGTGCTCTTGGCAGCATTGAGAACATCAAAGTCCTCTTCCATGTTTTGTTGGAATTCTTTGTCAGAGGCCAATATTTGATCTGATGGGCCCCAATCTGCTCCATAAAGAACACTTGTTGGTCTGACATGAGGATCATGACAGGGTACCCTGGACAGAGATACTTTGCCACCCCCCATCTCACAGCATAAGCACTCTCATCATTCAGATCCACAGCTAGTGCTATTTTCCAGTCACCCATCCCCAGTGAGGGAGGCATTACTGAAATGTATTCCCTCAATTCAAAACCTTTTAATCTTAAGTTCACTTATTCTTGGTCTAGTAAATGTCAAAAAATTCAAAACTGAAGACAGCATGCCCTTTGTACACATAACCACTTATCCTGTTAGAGCTAGTTTTTTTCACTTCAATTTGTTTCCAGAAAACATAGCACATACTGGGGTTGGCCTCTTTGCCAATAGCAGAACACAAATATTTGCAACTAGATCTCAAAGGACAAAAGAGAAAATGCAAGCTATTGATGATGAACAATAAATGCAGCTGAAAAAGTTACAGAGCTGAGGATATAAATCTTTCCCAAATCAACTGATTTACACCCAAAGCACACTACAAGTGACTACTAACTACAAGGAAACATCAAGGCACAAGCAATCCTAAACAAGAAAGTAAAATAACACTCTCTTAAAAAGCACAAGAATTGTTCCCTTAATGCTTTTATAAGAACCGTAAGTCCTCAGATAAAACACCAATTGCCCCTCATCAACATTTATTGTTTCTAAGGCACTCATGAACCTCACATCAATCTCACAAAATCTGAGATGAGAATACAAACCTTAAACCTTGCTTGCTCTTTGCAGCCATTGGGTTTCAAGTTCACAAGGCTGCTCTGGAAATAATAAGAGGCTCACCTTGGAATGAATGCCATGTAACAAGCAATCTTAGCAACCAGGGAAATTGAGGAAAGAACATTGCAAATACCAAGTTGAATATTGTCTTCTACTCCCTCCAGTTCTCCTGCAAAGTAATGTGGATTACATTCCAGCTTCTCAGAATTGACAGAGCTGAGAGAAATATCCAAACTCTGCAGCACCAGTAACCTTTATACATGACCACTCTCGATCCTCTCCATCCATGCCATTCAAGGAAATGAAAACCCAATGGGACCATGTCTCCAACCTGCACATAGGTTGAACCAAGTCTTGAGATCAAAATAATATAGGTTATATTCATGAAACACGATTCCTTAGAGACAAAGCTGATATCTGCATTGCCTTGACTAGACTGCACCCCATAGGAACTAGGGGAGTACCTAAGTGGCATCTGGGGATCCAAAAATGTTGCCTTGGAGAACCTCTTCATAAGTGCATACCAAATCTGCTTCAAAACATGAACCATTTCCATCACATAACTGCACCTAATTTACACTCTGCAGTATGTGTTGAATTATCTGAGGTTCTGCACATTTTATTGCTACTATTGAGGATGAAATTTGTGCGCTTTTCTTGTTTTCTATGATATATCTTCAAGTAATCAGAATTTCTCAATTCTTACAATTCAAAACAACCTGAAAAGAATCGAGAGATGACTCAATAACAAGGGTATGGATATTTCAGATTTGATACCTTTACACTAGCCAATCAGCAAGCATGAAAAAGAGGGAACCTAAGCCAATAGAAAAGAGCACACAACACCAAAAACAAAAATGAGGAGCAGTAATCAAAGAAAAATCATTTAAAAGTGACAAAGCTTTACCATTCAAAAATAGGATTTCCAGGAAGGCAAAATGTATAAATTGAAGAAGTGTCTCTTACTTGACATCTCAAAACTGAAACACATGAACACTGTGTTTATTTAATTGTTTCATCACAGCAATCAAAGACACTTACAAAGAGCATGTCTTGTCATCCTAGTGAACTTGCAAACCTGAATTCATGTAAGTGGTGGTGTGGGTATCATCCAAGCACATTTCACAGCAGAAAGTGAAGTGTCCTTCCTGCACAGAAGAACTGAAACATTGTAGCCAAGATCCTTGACTTCGCTCATCTTCATACACATCTTCATAATGCAATTCCAGATGAGATGATTGAAGAGATCAAGCAAATCATCCTCAAGAGATTGGGTATGCTGAGGCCTGCTTTCAGGCTATCCAAGTTCTTGCTCTAGGGGACAAGGTTTGGATCATAAAGCCAACATCCAAAAGATTGGAAGCACCTGGGGTTGCCAACTTCCAGCTCAACAAATACTAGAAAAAGAATCACTGATAAAAGAAGAGGCAACACCAAAAAGAGAAACATATCATTCAATTTAATTTTCCCACTTCAATGTCATGAAAACTGGGACAGATTACAAAATGTTGGTGGACATCAGTGCTTGACATGTTTGTCAGAATGACAAGGTATAACATAAGCTTCAGCAGGGTCTTGAGAAAAGACACAAAAGGAGATGCCCAAAATGAGTCACAAAACAAGTCGAAATTCAAGAGACTGAAGGATGAAATTGAAGAGGACAAGAAAGCCTTTTGAATGAACAAACATATAGGAAGCACAAAACAATCTAGAAAATGCCACACATGATGCAACAAAGACCCCAAAACAAAAAAGGACAAACATACGTAGAGCTTCAGATGGGTGAAAAGATCGAAGATCCAGGTGATAAAAGAGCCTTAGGGATGCTGTCTTTGGACAGACAATCCCAAATTCAAACTTCTTAAACTGGATATGCTTCTAATTCCCCAACTTGCATGCCATGCTTGAAATGTCCTTGAAGATCCATCCCAATTCTCCTGTTTGTCTCCCATGTGTGTCCTTGTAGACCACCCTCTGCAACCCAAATTGTGTTAAAATGACTTTATCCTTCAGAAAGTTCACCAACCATTGCTCTGCAGAAACACTCTCTGCTGTTCTTATGGCAGATGCCTCATCCCTCACAAGCTTTCCACAGCTGACAGTGGCCCAGTCTATTGGTGGGTCTTTTAGCACACCTTCACCAAGCACAACAACAGCCTTTCCATATTCCATTTTGGGATTTGGAACCATGTTCCCTAGCCCCATGGTAATGTGTGCCCCCACTTTGACAGCCAATAGAACCCATTTCAACCCCTCCACCACCAACTCATGAACGTTCTTCCAATCCTCATCTTCGATGATCACTTGACAACCGGCTTGTCCTTCAACTATGTGCACCCGTCCCTTGTATTCACAAAGTAGATGAAGTTGAGGAGCCTTCATCCCTGGAACCAATTTTGTGATCAATTTTTGTTTGAAACTGACATCTCCTGTTGTGAAGAGTACAATGCGTGGAACTTGCTGTTGTGAGGAGTTTACAATCAAGTTGTGGATGAATCTGGTCAATTGTAAACCTTCATCCCTCACAAGCTTGTTAGTATCATGAACAGTATTGTTGGTATCATGAACAACAACTGCTAGGTGTTGAACTTCATGAGCTAGTTCCCCCAGTGCCTGATTCTGCTCTTGTGAAGGTTCTTGCATGACATTCTTCATGTTCACTGATGTCTTCGAAGAACTTGATGTTGCCCATCCTCTTGTGTCCATAGCAGCTTCATCATGGACACCATCAACCTCATCAATTTGCAATGCTTGCTTATATCTTTCCACTACCTCCTCTCTCTCTCCCCTGCCCATCAGCATCTTGGCAAATTCATTCTAACGAAGAATCACATTCTCCCCTTGTCTCAACTCACCCCATGGGTGTCCATATTCATTCCTATGAGAAAAAACACTTTGCTTCAACTCTTCCAAAAGCACAGATTGGTCTTGTCGCTCCTTGAAAGACATGCACTTTTTCACACACATTGTGCGAATAACACCTTCCACAAGTACAACCCCCTGACATCCATATGTGGCAACACAACGTTCTAGAATTTTGTCCATAACATGCTCATGAACAATATCTAAAGCATTGTCAAAACTCTTGGATCTGGAGTGTACCAACACATCAATGTGGGTGCCCACATCTGCATTGTAATCCACCACAACTTCCACTCCATTGAGCATTATATGAATGAAGTTATTTTTGGGTTCATACAAGGCTCTCATGTCCTTCTCCAACAATAATTGGTTGTGCAAAAATACCTGTAGGAACATCAATCAATCTCAGAATCAAAGGCAAAATCAAATGAAGAAGGATCAAATTAACTTGAAATTGAGAGCTTCAGGAATGTAGATCATTGCAAGGTCTTGCATTAGTCTTCTAAATTATTTGGAATGTAAGTTGGCATTCCCCACATCAGTTTGATCACAAAGTTCCCTAACTCAACTATTCAGCAATGGGAACAAAGTACCTGCAATTGACAAAAGAGACCTCGAGGTATGAATGTATGCTTTGGGTCAGCACATTGGAGCCTCCTTCCGAAGTAGATGGAATTCTGACTGCTATGTGACCAATTCCATGAGCCTGCTGCTTGACCAACGTCCAAAATTGTTGGGATGAACAATTTGCCAACACCATCAGACCTGGTTGTGTCCTCAAAACACAACTCTAACCTCAGCATAAGGTGCACCAAATTCTGTGCTGTAACATCCAAGGCACTTCACCATAACCAAGCTCACGAGAAGATTTCAGTGAATCAGCCAAAATGTTTTCCAAGTATGGCCTTGATGTGAAACCATCTGGGTCTGTTGTGGAGACCAGTTTACTGCGATTGTCACTTAGCTTGATCTGGTGGCCCATCACCCGATGGCAAAACCAATCCAGATTCACAACTAGAAAGTCAAGATCTTCAAAGTAGATGAAATCTCCCGAATTGTGCATGCTTCTTGCCACTGCTTTTCGCCTTGCTTCTACCATACTTCCTTCAGCAGTTACTTTGACCAACCCTGGCAAATCTGTTTCCTGGCACAGATCTGAAAAGGTTTTCCAATTCATCATCGGACTTTTTGGATTTCTCACCATCCAACCCTTCAAGGCTGATCTCACATTACTGCACACTGTACACACAGGTGGCAATGCTTTGAGAAGATTTACAATGTTGTCTTCAATAACACTAGCCACATTGCTAGCTGATTCAGTAGAAAAGCCCTCAACAGCAATTGGTTCCGACCACACCACAATGGGCTGAATTACTTTGGTTTAGGCGATTAGAGGGGTAATGTTCATACTCATAATGACTCAATGAACATGCAATACCCCTCTCAAGGCATCCCAAAAATACATTGGGCTCCATAACATATTTTTTGACACGTGGAACAGTATTGTGTAGCCCTACCAAAACCTATAAAAAAACCAATACCTTCATTAAAATATTTTATAATTAAACACCAAGGGTCTACACTTTTTGAACGGTATTACTCATCCTTAAAACTATTCAATACACCTGCAATACCCCTTGTAAGGTATCCCACAAATATAGTGGGTTCCATAACATATATTTTGAAACTTGGAAGGGTAATGCATAGCCCTACCAAAACCTATAAAGAAAACAATACCCTGATTGCGGTATTAAAGAAACAATATGGTCTAAATTATTTTGGTTTAGACTATTAAAAAGGTATTATTCATGCATATGAATACTCAATCCACATGCATTACCCCTTTTAGGGCATCCCAAAAATCTTTTTGGCTCTATAACATATCTTTTGAAACTTGCAAGGGTATTACATAGCGATACTAAAACCTAAAAAGAAAGCAATATTCACATCATATTGGGATAATATCCTAAACCATAAAACAAAAGGATTTTTAAAAAATATTTATTCCATGCTCAATATATCATGCCTTACATATTGATTCAAGTAAATGAAGATATTGTAGAATTTTTCACATTGATGGTAAAAGGTCATTTCAACAAAATTATGGAGTTTAAATGGAATAAATGTATCATCATGGGATATTTGCATTCACCATGAAACATAAAAATATTTTTTATATACTTGATTCCCCATCAATATATCATGAAATTCATGTTTTCAAAATTATTTATTCAACTTATAATATGATTTAACATATATAAAAATGAATGTAATGTAAAATTGGTCACATTGATGGTACAAGGGGTTATGGTTTGATGTAAAATTATTATTAAATGTTAAAATTCAGATTTGTCAAAATTAAAAATTCATGTTTAACATTTTTTCAATGATGTACATATTTGTATATTTCCTTTTTAAAGTTGTAAATTTATTTCAAAAAATAAAAACATAAAGTTTATAATTTAATAAGATTTTAATGCATATTTTTAAAAATTATTTAAAGCACATGATTTTCTACTTTTTTTAATGGTTCAAATAATAATAAAAATGGTCTCTCCCATATATTAATCCAATGTATGATTGAAAATTTATTTTTTATGACGTATAATATTGGCTTAAATACTAGTATAAATATATTGTTATTTATAACATATCGAGTAATACATTATATATAATTAATGATATTATGGAATTATATTTTTGATTCATTTTAATACATATAAATTTCTTCATATTTATTTAAAATAGGATTATATATATAAACCCATGGTTATGTATAGTGTAATTTTTTTTGTAAACTTTATTTTCAATGAGAATTTGAAATTTCCAAAAGATAACTTATTAACATTGTATATTTTATTAGTATATGTAATTGAATATTATTTCTATGTAAATTGAAATATTTTAATTGAAGTTTTAAATATAAATTATTAATATTATGTAAGTTTAATCCTTGTAAATTAATTCTATGTAAGTTTTAGTTTACAATGTACTAAATGATGATATACTTAGTTTACTAATGTGTGAAAATATATTTTTTTGCATTTCTAGAGATATAATATTTGCATAATTATTTTAATTTGGTAGAAATTTTAATTAAACATTTGATGGAAAAGGAAGGTGGCACAAATATGGGGTATTTTTTAGAGGTGCATCCTTCATATGAAAGTTCTAGAACGTTAAAAAAATTTCCAATTGTGGTTGTTTAGAATTTATGTTTTAAATGTTTTGAAAGCAGCAACTTAGTTCATTAGTTGGGCTATGGTATGTAATCATTTTGTAATGGATGCAACATGATTTTACCCAAGATCCACTAATTTAATTCTTGCATTTATGATGATTATAAACTAAGATACTATCAATTTATAGAAAGTTAAACTCGAATTAATTTCCTAGTCACAATTTTGTTCCCATTTTCATGCATCCTTTACATTAAAGGTGAATGTTACATTACATGAATTTTAAAAAAATCATCAACCCATTGAAAATATTGGCAATGCCATGGTTTGTGTGTGTAACATTGAATGTGCAATACCAATTTATAGAGTTTTTTAAGAACCCAAATTTGGGTTAAATTTTATAATCTTCTTTGATTTTTTTTGTTGTGTCTTTCTTTGAATACCTATTGATATGTTATGACCTAATGAAAACTAGAAATTTAAACATGTAGAGTGAAACAATAGGCAAGTTTTAAAACCTTTCAAAATCATTTGCCTCATCAATTGACTCAAAAGCAAGACATTATCACACCATATCCCTTACATTTTGCAACAACAAAATTAAGGTAGTAATTTCATCAATGGCCATAATTAATGGATCGTAGTTCAAATGAGTTGTGAATCAAATTATTTAGGTACAATTACAAAATTTCAAAGTGGAAAATGAAAATAATGCACCATGAAACCAATATGGAAATTATATAAGTTGTTACTTATAATCTAAGGCTTTGGAATTTTGTAACAAAGTACTAGCAATGAAGATTTATAATTTGTACTAAATGTAACCTTTGGCTCTTCAACAATAGGTAATATCCCACATTAGCTGCACAATGAACACACAATTGTCATGTTTTTTCTAACTAGCAAGCAAACATGACACAATGTAATAAACATTATAGTGGGTAGAATCAAATGTGCTTTCTTTGAAAGCTCAAACGAGCTCTAGTTCTCACAAATATTCTCTTTGTGATTATTAATTTATTTTTTGTGAGCATAAAAATCAAACGACCATTTGTTGATTATAAACAATGCTTTTATTTCCTATTTTAAACACATTTGGAGTCACATTGGATATTTGTTAAGATGAACATTCTTTAGAGATGTGCATGTTGACATAGACATAAGACAAATTACCAAGTGCAACAAAAGCTTGTAGCCAAGGTTGTTTAGTTGATTAAAATGTCAACACTGACCAAATTAAACAACCTAGCCTACAATAAGTAATAGGTTAATAGGTTATTTGTTACATAACTTAACCCTATATATATTTAATAATAATTTTTTAAATAATTTTTATTCATTTTAATACATATAATGTTTTAATATTTATTTACAATATGATAATTATTTATTTTAATTTATATTTAATGCAATTTTAATATATAAACCCATTGTTATGTATAGTGTAATTTGTTCATGATGTTTTTTTAAATTCTCAAATAAAATCAAAATTTTCCCAAAGATAAGTTATTAACATTGTATATTTTATTAATGCATGTAATTGAATACTATTTTAGATGTAAATTGTGTTTTTGTTTCATTTAATTTGTGTTTGAATCCATGGTTTCAATAATTACCCAATATCCAAAATTGGATCTGTAATTTGTAGTCTTGCAAAGAGCTTGAGAGAATAAAACATGGATTTGCAGAGAATTTGAAAAGAAGAACTCTTAAGCAAAGAAAACATGGGTACCCATTTGTGAAGAACTTGAGAAGAAGAATTTGTGAACAAAAAAAGATATATGGGTACCCATTTGTAGATAACTTGAGAAAAAAAGTTCATGAACAAAAAAAATACATGGGTACCCATTTGTAGATAACTTGAGAAGAAGTGTTTTGAGCAAAGAAGAGATGGGTATCCATTTGCAAAGAATTTGAATTCATATTGTGTCTTGGTACACAACTTTGAAGATGGCTACATTATTCCACCAACTCCAAATCCCTTCCCTTGTATTCCTTTTGTGATTGCTTCACTTATAAACTTTTGTTTTAAAAACCTTTTTGATGCAAGTTTCCAACTAACAACTTCTCAAAACTCCACCACTTACATACTAGTTTGGATTGATGTAAAAATTAGTTACAACATGGAAAAAACATGTTTACTCTCAATTTTCAAAATTTTGCATCATTTCACTTTGTCAAATGGAGAATCTTGACAAACTTTGGAATTAACTTCAAATTGGGACCCAAACACAAAATGACCTCAAATTTCTTTTCAACATTTCCAAACAACTTAAAATTTTAGGAAACATATTAAAAATACATCTCCACATCTCTTCAAAGTTTCAGCCCTATTGATGATGACCACAAGAAGATGTCACTTCCAAAATAAATTAATCTTTAAACTAAAGTTGAAATTCCAAATCCTCATATCTCTCTAAACCCTAATACACGTCCAAATGGTTTGAATTTTTTTCCATAGATGTATCCTCTTATGATGTATAAGTGCTCAAACCTATAGATCCAAAAAGGTTCAAATGAAGAAAATATGATCAAAAAACCACCTTTGGGCCAAAATCTTCAAAACTCCACAACTTTCACAAAACAAAATTGTTTTCTTTTAAATTAGGGAATGGAAATGCCCCATAATCTTATATAATCTTTCCCAATTTCACTTCAAGATCTTTTGACATTAAATCTAGATTTAAAATTTTGACTTTTGCAACCATTTATGTTAGAGATATTTTTTCATCTTTTTTTACTTTTCTTTTTTTTCACGCATTTTCCTTTCCTTTCTTTTCTTTTCCACTTGATAAATTCCTATTGAATAATTAGAGATTTATCAAGTTATTAAATTCTCCATTGTACTTATGCACCTAATTTCAATGAATCCAAAACTAATTGTTTTTACATGATGTTTTAAGATCATTACGTAAGGCATGTCAAATTTTGAACTAATTTGGTGTAAGTGTCAAGACACACAAACTTTTTGAAAAACAAGTCCCCTTACACTTTTGAATTGAAAATATTCATTTCAAATAATGGATTTTTTTTCCAAAAATCTAGCAACATACTTCCCTCAAGGATAATTGAAACAACATTTCATCTTAAACATTTAATTCAAAATATCAAATTTTTATGTATTCTTTTAGTGCAAAATTTAATTTTTAAAAAAAATCTAATGAATTGTTGCAAATTATTATGATGTCGCAAAACCCCGACTTTTATGTGTTTGGATACATATTGATGTTTTAGATCGTGGAAGTTTTAAATTTTTTCAAAAAATCAAAGTTTGGTGGTATTAACACCAATTTTTTCATTAAGTTGTTTGTTTGGACATTTGGTGCTATGGCCAAAGCAAAATGTGATAATATCCAAATCTAAAACACTTATAGAATTAAAAGGTTGATTTCATATAGATTATGATTTTATCATTCAAATTATTTGTGTAAATTTTTATATCATCTTGGTGTGGTGTACTTTGTTAAAGACATATGGAAAACTTTCATTTGGGACAATACTTTGGTGCACTCAATCATGTTTTCACCCTTGGTGCAAATGCCATTAGTTGGGAAATTTGTCTATATTGGCAACAACTTTTAATGTTTTTCCTACCAATGTTCAAATCACATCAAACAACTTATGCAATGGCTTGATTTAATATTGCATGATTTGGCATGGTAAGCAACAACACCATTATACATGTAACTTGAATTAAAATTCACTCATGATTTTCATCCCACGAAATGTTGCACACCAATTATTTGAATTCAATGCATATATAATGGTTGGGTGTGATTATTAGTGAAGTGATTATAATTTGCATGTTGACATGTGTTATCTATTTGAATCTCCAAAGGTGGCATTAAATTTTTCAACAAATGCTTGAAAGCTATTTGAAAGTGGCACTAAATTTTTCAATAAATGCAAGTGAAAATCGTTCAAAAATGGAATTTGATGTTTCAACAAAAGCATAAACCACACTAGACTTGTGTTTAATAACAATGAGCCTATGAGTCCAACTTGGCTTGGGTCATTTGGGTAGTGATGAGGATGAAGTCAAACAATCAAATGCCCTTAATTGACAAAACTTCAAAACTTTAAACATGTTCTATCAAACTTATCAAGAAGACTAATTCATGGTCCCTTTTCTTGATATGGTATTGTAAGAACACACCTTAATGATGTCAATGTTTGAATATTTTAAACACATTGCGCATGTAGATTCATGAAATGCCTAATTTCCTTATTGCATAAAATTTTAAATAATATATATTTCTTCCATGGAAATAACTAATTCTTCTTTTGATGTAAATATAACTACCAAAACATGTCAATTGTTATTGCAAGAAGTGGGTAATCCATAATAATTATTACATTTTTTTTATAAAAAAAAGGTAATTCATTTTCAAGTCCAAACAAACCCAACCTCTAATTGATTCCAAAGTTAAATGGATATTAATGATGACATGAATACACATAACCTACTAAAAATGTATTCAAATTAACATAGGCACAAAAAATATGAAAAGAAAAATATTTTCAAAGTAAACAAAACCCAAGACAAATTATGAAAAAACATGTTTAAATTGAATTCCAAACACCAAACATGGAAATCAAAGACAAGAACATGAAATATGCAAGACAAAAATTCAAACATAATTTTATTCTAATAACATATGAAATTATAATGAAATGAAATGAACAAGGTTATGGTTCAAGATCATGCATTAGATTGATGTTGAATAAACTAAAGGTAATGGGGACTTAGCTCAAGAAAGCTTTTGCAAAAGCCTCCACATGCCCATTATACAATGGACTTTCTTGAAAAAATAAAAAATATATAAGTGAATTAAAAATGAACTCTAAATAAGCTATAAGTCATATATAAGTAAATTACAAGTTGGTGTTAAATGAACTTCATCCATTGTATATGAAAAATGGATGAAATCCATTTATGCTAATGTTGGTGACGACGTTACAATTGATGGTGATGAGGTCAATGTCCATGACATTGTTATCTTAGTTGCTTCTATTTGGATTAATTCTAAAAAACAACTAGGAGAAGTAAACCTTAAAAACTACATTACCAACCCACATTTTAAATTTTTTAACCACTTGGATTGATTCTAAAATGTATTTGGAATGATTTTGGAATGACATTGGTTTTCATATACTTCATAAAAGATATAAGTTCAAAGTTTCACAATCTACCTTACTAATTGACATTACAAATAATCTTAGTTACTTCCATTTGGATTCACTTTGAAATAATATTTGAAGTTGAAGGTCTTAAAGTAAATTGGGTCCAAACACATACACATTCAAAGGTGTCATGTAACTATCAAGATCTTTATTTTCAAATATCCTTGTAAACTTAACAATGTTGAAATCATGGCTTGTGATGGTTTTTTAACATGTACATTATTTCACTCCAATTATGGGTTGGTTGATGAGTCTCATAACATGTACTATTTAGGATGACATTGTAAACCCAAGAAATATGCTAGCAAAGGGCCCATCATTTCATCCTAGCAAAGTTCCTAACTTCATTGTTTGGAAATGTGAATTGTGAGTATTGTTTGATGGAGACACAATACATGCACCCTCTACCATTGACTTTACATTTTAGATTTGGGACACCCTTCCATAGCCAAGTCTAGGCACATTTTCATACCTTACGACAAACACATTCATGTCCAATACAAATGTAAGACAAGTCCAATTATCCTTATTAGATGAATTACATCTCCATTTTAATTTGTGTATGTTCCCCTCCAAGATGATGTTCCACATAATCAATGCATGATCCACTTGCACCTTGTCCTTGTCTTGTTGATGGAATGTTAAGTAAAAGAACAATGGTGAAATTAAGCCTTTGTTATAACATCCACCTCTTCCTAGGTGAATGCCACATTTTTCTTCATAGGCCAAATTCTAAAAATTGTTGGCTTCTTGACATTATATTTGGCAAAGTTCCATTAACATAATGCTAGTTGTTTGTAGAATAATAAAACCACTACTCGAACATTAGTTTCATCAAAAAAATTGATTGGTGTTGACCCCAATATAATGGGCATGGTGTCACAAGTTTGTTTTTTACAATGTGAAAGAATGCATTCTAAGGAATGTTGCTTGTGTTTTGAAGAATCGAACAATGTGCTTGACACAACACAATAGTCCTATCTATGTGGAACTTTTGTGGTATCTTCCCCATGTTGGTCTCCACAATTAGTTTATTGTATCCAAATTGTAATTTATATTCATGTATGGCAAAATCAATTTGCAATTAATTGTTGTTAATTCGTTAAACTTTTGTATTGGGAAATAATGGTTGATGTTACCCACAATAAAAAACCAATCAATTAGAAACATCTTGGGAACATTTAAATGTGCAACCATTTCTTAAAGTGTGAAAGTCTTAGTGACAATCAAATTGCACTAATTTCATCCTTGGTGGTCACCAACAATTTCATTTTTTTACAATTAAACTATTATTACATCCCATTGAGTTTGAATTTGGATGTATCATTCAAGAACTTGGAAACATCAAAAACATTTTTCAAAAGTGTGAAACCGTGAAGTAGTAATAATCCAATTCAATTGGAGTTGAATCACGTGGGCAATACCCCAAACTTCGAAGCATGAGAAGAATAAGGGGAAGTAAACACAAAACATCATAATGTATTGATTGTTTCTTAGGTGTACATATATACTATATACATAAATTCTATCATAACAACTTGATTATATGATAAACATTATGTCATCCTTCTTGATTCTTCTTCATTTGCATGTAAAAGCAAACACCTTATAATGTAATGGTTTTACCACTTATGGCAAATTCAAACCAACAACAATTAAAATACAAAATTATGAAATATTCAAAAAATGAACTCAAAATCCATAGTGATAATTCACAATTCTTTCTTTGCAAATTCTTGTTTTTTTTATTCAATTTTCTTTGACAAAAAGTTGTTCTAATCAACTTGTGTAAAATCCAAAGTTCCAATTGATGTTAGTTCTTGTTTGAGTTTCAAATTTTTTGTGTTGTTTTAGTACTACATGAGGACGGGGTCATGGGAGCTTTTGTTATAATGCTACCTTATAATTAGTAAAAAGATTTGAAATTTTAATTACTTCATGATATTTGTTATGAATGTTTTAGGTATCATGGGTAAAAAAGATAAAAAATGGGAGATAATTTGAAAAATGACAAAGTGAGTATTCAATATTTTGAAACACCTTGCAAAATTGGAGGAATTTTTTCCTTGGATATTGTTTCCTCCACATTAGCTACAAAAAATTTCACTTGGTTTTTTAATACTTTCGAAGAGGCAACGTGAGAATTAGTAAAATTTTCAAGGGGCAAACCACTTGGCAACCAAATAGAAAGGGTTGTACATCTCCAAAGGTTTGTTTGGGGGAAAAAATGGCACCAAGTGAAAATATTTTGAGGAAAAAAAAGTTGAACATTCCATATGTAGACTATGCTTTTAGAATGTAGCTAACATATAGTGGGTTTCCAAAAAAAGTCCATTTTGCTCTATGACATGTAGTCAAATTTGGTTTTCTTTTGAATGATCACCAAAAGCAAAAACCTTGGTAAGAATTAGTTTTGTCTGAGTCTTTGTTTTTCAAAGAATCTTCAATCCATGTTTTGACAGTTAGAAATTTCTTCTTAATTCTTTGGGTCAAACTTTCTTCAGGTTTAGGTTTGAGCTTAATTCTTTGAATTTCAAAACTTGCAATTCTAGTTTTGGCACTATTTTTCAAAATCAAAGACCTCGGGCCCCAATTCAAAAACAAGGTCTAGTTCCATGTACACATTACACATTATTCCAAGTTAGAAATTGTATAGGTATTGAGTTTTACAACAAACTAAAACTTGGATTTGGGAAGGTATCAATTAGTTTTATAGTAAATTCAATTCAATTGGCTACCTACAAAATTACAAAATTTAGCCTACTCATAATTTTTTAAAAATAATCAATTGTTTTACTCAATGAACTTGCCCTATTTCAAATTTTTTTAATTCAAGGGTTTAGTTTCGGTTCCAGTTATTGCAAAAGGTTAATCCCATTATCTACTCCTAGGCCTAGTTCCATCTAGAAAGGACGAGGCTCAGGTCTAGGTCAAAAGAACTTGAACCTCCTATTTTAACCCTTAAAATTGGAGAACCTGCCAACACTGGCAAGAAACCTTAACTACCTAACCACATAGTTGCTTGCCTTTGCGGGCTCACCATGTTCCTAGGTGGAAGAGGCGCGATTCCATAGTACAAAATTCACCAAAGGTTACTATTGGGTGATGAAAAAGGTATCATTTAATGAGACAATTGGCTTTCATCCAGCTCAATGTTTGGTTGCAAGTTGGGAAATGCAACTTTGGACTTTATATGTGCAACAGCTAGAGGTATCGCCAAATCAAATTCGAGTTGGAATATTTGGTTTAAATGTGAAAGAATTGTAACAACTCTTCATGAAATACCTCCAATTCTAATTCACCCCTTCTTTTGATTACTTAAATATAGGTTTTTCCAATATGCAGCTTTGTAGTATTTAGCTTGTAGTGGCCTCGCATATGTTACTTTCATGATCAATTCATTCATTCTTGACAAAGGCCTTGGCTTGGCAGACAGATGCAAAATGCACCTTTTTAATCACCAAACCACAGTGCAAGATGCACTCATGTATTCCCTTTTTGTCCCTCTCTTGCTTGACACAAATTGAAAGGTTACATCCTCTTTTCCCCCAAGACCACCTATAAGATGCCAGTTTTTACCTTTTTTATCCCTATCTTATCCGGCGCACATTAAAAAATGCACACTCTTTTTCCCCAAGGACACGGTGGTGCAAGATGTTAATATATGGCAGTAAACCAACACCCACTAGCTCACCATCTATTAGGTGTTTGATATTATTGAATTAATATTTGGTTTCACCTTGGTTAAGCAATTGTCTAATAAATAGGTTTAATATATAGGTACATAGGTAACAAAACTGATAACAACTACACATGTAGATAGTTTATAGTTTATACATTCATAAGGAATGGTTGTTTTGACTACTTACCTACTAACAATTGGCCATAATGACCCAACACCCACTAGTGCACCATCCACTGGATGCCTATTATGACTCAATTGTGGATGATCCTCAATTAAATTACTACTTGGTTGCATCTTGGTAACCCATTTTATAAAAAATAGGTCTAACATGGAAACATGTAAGGAACAAAATAAGGAACTATTAGGTATGTAGATAGTTTGTACATAATATGTAGGGGTTGTTTTTACTATCTACCTAGTTGGTAGGTAATAAATAAACCAATTGAGCTAACCACCATGGTTAGATACGGAATTGGGACCTAACAGAAAACTATTTCTTAATCACATAATCCATCCTTGATGGTGCATTAGTGGGTGCTAGTTCACTATGGCCCCTAACAACCTGCTTGTGGATTGTTAGTAGGTAGGTAGTGAACGAAAAAAACAATTGAGCTAACCACCATGGTTAGCAAGGGAATTGGCACCCAAAAAAAACTTTTTTTTAATCATTTACCATCCAATTTTCATGGTGCACTAGTGGGTGCTAATTCAATTTGTGAAAGTGTGTTTCTTTAAAGGCTAGCATTGTTTTAATAACCTAATGTCACTTTACCTCCAAGTCTACTCACTTATGTTTTCAAGCCTTAGGTGAACTAACACTTACACTAGTATGTACCTTACGTTGATGATAGATTTGACACATATTAATTTGAACTTTCCTTGTTAAAAATTTGGGGATATTTCCTTTGATATGTTTGAAATTTTTGACTAATTCTAATTTGACTTTGCCATTTGGCAAGTGGATAGATCTCATGTAGATGCTTAGTACTATATTGCTAACCATTGCATCTATGGGATATAGGAATACAATGCAAAATTGTTTCATGTGTTCATATTTGTTTTTTATTATCCTAATAAAAAGAAGCAACTATCTTTGAATGAGGAGTGTTTCTTTAGGCTCTCCCATGACTTGAGGTATTTGTTAACAAGTGGAAGGTACTGTACGTGTTGAAAGTTTTGGTGTCTAAAGATAGTCACTTCTCTCACCTCAAGATGTGAAAAAAATTCATTATTTTCTAAAGTGCTGGAAAAACCCCAATCAAGCTTAAAGGTAGATAGTCACTTCTGTTACCTCAAGAAGTGGGAAATTCCCCCAATATTTCTAGCTTGGGTGATTGGATTGAAAGTCCTAAGAATGGTTTTCAAATGCCATGAGCCTCCTTGCTTACCTATTTGTTCTCTCCTTCTTGCTTTGCCTCAAAATCTCATATATTTTATTAACTTCTCTACATTTATGTTTTCAAATTATTGAATTTTTTATTCTCCTTATGCAAAAAACTTCCAAGACAAAAGGTGAGGTGTCAAATGATTTGGCACCTCAAAAAAAATTGTTTTAACACTTGGAGTGTCAAAACTGACATTAGCATATGGTATTTTTAGAAGATATGAAGGTCTCCAAATGGAAATTTAACATTTCTTGGGTTATTTTTAGCCTCTAACACTAGTCCTTGTTCAAGTTCATGAATGTATAGTTGTAGGAACCAGGGTGAATCAACACCTACACTAATACCTTCAACTTCATGAAGAGAAACCCCATGGGGAAAGGCAGCACTTGCAACCATATCAACGAAGTCATGAGTCAAGAAATACAAAGGTGGAAGAAGACACCATGTCATCATCATGCCAAAAAAATTCAAGTAGCACCATTCAGATTTAAGATTGTAATCAATATTACCTTGTTTGCTAGCTACACAAGAGTTCCTATGTTTGTTAATGACCCATTAGATGGCCATGCCCACCTCAAAAGTAAAGGTCTAGCTTTGATGAACATTTTAGAACTAACGTACTCCTTATCAAAGTTGAAGCATCATCTTTTAACCCACAAGAAATAAAAAATGAAATTCCATAAAATGTCCACTAATTGTCTAGGAAAAGAAAAAATAATCATCACGAATCTTTTGAGTAATGGGAACATTGTCTTTTAAGCCTTAACAATAATTTTACCTGGAATAATGACTTCAATGCTAGGAAGGGAAGATGTCTTGAAAGGCCTCCCATCTTTGCAAACCTAGAAAAATGCAATCCATTTGGGAGTATCTTTGGAGTAGGTTGACAAACAATGTTATATAGGTTCAATGAAAGACTCTTAATAAACCTCGTAATGAGGAGAAATCATCGTACATTTAAACTAGGAGCTGACAAGAATATCCCTATTGCAAGTTAACCAAGTAAGAATATCAACTTTTGTGGGCTTAGAGGTATGCCAAAGACATCTCTAATTTGTTGAGGAAAAATCTCATCTATATCTAATTGTTGCAAAAACATGATCATGAAAGTTTGAAAAGAAGATTGTGTCTTAGTATTGTGTCTTAGTATTGGAGAAATATCATCTTTTGGCTTAGTATTGAAAGAAAGAATATTCATTGTTATGTTCATTGTTGATTCATAATCAATGTTTTAGAAATTGGCATATAGGATGTTTCATACACACATTGGAAGAAGTGTTGGTTGAAAAATGTCTTCTTCCTTTGGTGCACATGATAGGCCTAAATGCCTATTCATGTAGTTAGATAGTAGGAAGTAATCTAAGTCATTTTTTAGGATGATTTAGAGTTGGTTGAAGAATGGAAGGAATGCACCAGTGTTGGGAGGTTTTCACTTTTGTTTTTAAAATCGTCGATTTCGATTCTCTATGTGAGAATTAGGTTGGTTTCTTGATTTTTTAAACAATTTAATGTTGGAGAGAACCGACCCAGTTCTCAATATTTTAAAGTATTTATTATATTATGTTTCTCAAGGTACTCAATTTTCACTCATTTGAGAATAGTTAGTTTTCAAAACCAATTTTCACCAATTCGATTTTCAATTTTTTTTTAAAATCATAAAAATAAGGAATTAAAAAAAAAGCCTACCTACTACCTATTGGAGTTTTTCATAAAGTGATCTTGCTTTGACCCTACTTGGAGCCCTTCTTTCATCCTTTAATCCTCTTCCAAGCTCTAAGCTCATTGTTGTAAAGTAATGAATTTTTAAAAAATATTGGAATAAAATGTTGAAACTTAGGATTTAATGTATGTGGTTCAAAAACATTTTTAGTTGCAATACAACTAGCATCACCAGTGAACAATGTTGATTAGTTGAAAGTGATTAAGAAAAGACAAATAAGATGTAATTTTAAAATTGGGTTCTCGTTGAGTTATATTTAAGTGCATTGTATTTTTTTCATTGGGTATTTGAAATTTGATCCTCTTTATGATTTTATGATTGTTTTTTCTTTACTCTATGAGGAACTCTACTACCTATTGGGCTGAGAATTGGACTTAGGTTCAGCCCATATGGGAATTCAAGTCTCAATTTTTTTAAAAAATCATTGAGACTAGTTTTTTCTTAAATAGTCACCTGAAACTTGACATGTATTTTTAAATTTATTTTTACTATATACAAGGGTGAGAACCAGGATTGATATTTAAAACCCTATACCTTCTTTAGGTGTCAAGTTTTTTTAACAAAGAAAACATGATCGATTCTCATGATGTTTAATTCTCAGCTTAATGAGAATCAGAAAACTCGGTTTAAGCCCCTATGTGAGAAAAAGATGGTAATGAGTAGGATTTAGGGTGAGAACTAGCCTAAAAACCAAGGTGATTTTCACTTGATTCCTACGAACCGTCCAATATTTTTATATTATGTTGTATATGTGTTGACAATAATGAACTATTGTAAGCATTGACATAAGAGCACATGATATATCAACTCTTTTTTTTTAACACAGTAATGCAAAATTGCACCCAAAACAATTAAAAGAATACTATACTTTTGTAGATTCTGAAAAATTTCACCAAATTTGATTACACCTCCAAAAAGAGTTCACCATAGGTAAACAGGTTCCTAGTTTTAAGTCAGGTTTTTTCTGTTGGATTTTCTATTATTTCCACAGATGCTAGATACTTTTTAGGATGATGGCCACTAGTACTCCATCACCAAAATGACCCAAAAAAAAGGCTAGTGAGGATCCTACAGATCATGGACTCTGAGAAATTGGAACCCCTAGACACTGACAAGCATGTGGGTTCTCATACAGGACTCCAAACCAGTCATTTGTTTTTCATTTTTGAAGTGTGCCGGAACTGACGAATATCCCCGTGGACAAAGATTCCATCATATTTCGCCTAACTGGCGATACATTTCTGTAGGAGCATTGCAAATGTAGCCAGTAGGCATAGTTGTGGTGACTCGCTGCTTAAAAAGGGGCACAATCTGGCGAATTGATTTTCAGAAGAAGGGAGATTTTCACCAGAAAATTTGGGCAGTGTTGCCTGTTGGCGATTATTTGCCCCCCCCAAAAAAAAAGGCTGCTCCAAACTGGCTCATTTCCAAGTGCTGGTAAATCACTTGTAGTCGCCTCTTACACTTCACCAACTTCCTCAATTTGCATTGTACATAACTGAGAGCTGCATTGTTTCTGATACAATTCATCAGATCAGATGGATTGATGTAATGCACTCATGTTTGTCCGAAACTGAAATATTAGTTAACATTTGTCAAAGAATGCTACATAGGTTGCCATTTTTTTACATATTTTTATGAGTGATAGCTGTTAGGCTGCATAAGTGATGTCCTTAAAAAAGGACTGGTCACACGGAGTGTAGAACTTGGACATTGACAGAATGCATTAAAGGTATCCATAAAGTGAGGAACACAGCAGCAGAAGCCCAAGTTTGGACACAAAGGGCGTGAGCTTAAAAAGAAACCTGCCAAAAAAGTACGTTACCATTAAGCACGTGAAACTCAAAACCATCAATTTTTGTGGTGATCGGACTTCATCCTGTCTTCACCCCTCTTTCCTTTCTCCTGAAGGCCTCTAGTGTTGTTACATATATTTTCATTGCTCCTACCTTTACAGTTACTACAATTATTCTCAAACCCTATGCATTATTAAATTGCTAAATTTCAACATTTCATACCCAGATTGAATGCAATTTCATTACTTTGTGGATACCACTGATTTGAGGTTGAAAGAGGGGTTTGGGGGTGAAAGGAGGCCCAAAGACAGGGTGAAGACAGGGTGCCTATATGGATATCTTTATCAGCTCATGTTTTTCCAACTTTTTCGTTTTTTTTTACAAATTATGTTTTCTGCAAACCTGTTATGCATGTATGGGAATAGAATGCATAAAACTCTCGACCTGGGTTTTTTTTGGTCCCTTCACCCAAACTCCAAATTGACTAATTTCCAAGTGCTAGAAAACTACTTGTACTTCCCTCCCACTTCACCAACTTCATGATTTTTTGTTCCCATCAAGTTTTCACTTTGTTCTCATCAAGTTGACAATGGGTTCCCCAACATGTTTCAACTAGGACCTCACTTTGTCCCATATGCTTTGCCCAAGTTCATCCTCTTGGAACTAGGGGCAAACATTGGACTTATATGTTTGAGGTGAATACTTCTGTATTTGGGGGAGTCTCCAAAGTTTGGTCAATTGTCCGGGATGGGCAAATGAAAGAGACTCATACAAAATTCAATTCTGAACTTGAAATGCACCATGAACAAATTCTTAATGATCATACTAAGTATGGAATTTTACCAAGTTTGGGTAATGAAAAGGCCCAGATCTCTAGCCATATGGTGGTTTCGCTTCAAAAACAACCTCATATTGTAAATGTAATCATCTAGTAATGGTGGTAGACCATGACACTTATCTGGTCACAATGTGCCAATAAAAAGCACACTAATAATATTTTATGTATAGGGGAAGACACAAGGCACCCTGGTCAGGAGTTCCTGTTGTGGCACCCAAGGGTGGAGCTCAAGGTTCACAAGATGAACCCCTGACAAAGGCACCTTCACCAGGGTAAGAACCGAGGTAAGTGCGTTTGAAACAGAGTTAATAACCCCACAAAAATGCCTGCAGCTAGGGATCTTTCATCGCATGAAACAACTTTCCATCCGTAGCTTTTCACAAACTCGTCCCTTTAAGTCCTATCATGTAAAGTGATCCACCCTTCAAATACACTAAAAAGCTTTTCTGACGTTGCCCTCCTCACATGTTTTACTGCAATGTTTTGCGACTATATTTTGTTTTGGGGCCCTTTTGGTGTGAAGGAAAAAACTTGTAGTTAAAAGTATTTTTCATTGCGTTGAGAAGATTTTAACTTTTCTCACACCCCATAAAAGGAAAAATAAATAATAAACCAAAATCACAATCCTTTGAACAGGTGACGGAGCATGGTCTCCATCTCTTTGAGCAAACCACTCACAAAGTCCTGCATGTTACACCATCTGGATGAGCCATTTGCAATCCACCTTTACCAACTTTGTACAATCCTGGATCCAAGTGTACTTCCCTAAATTGCACACAAGAATTAGACAACTCCGGAACAAAAATACACTAAGTCTTACAACTTTTCTCCAGGACCATAAAACTATTCAATTTCCTACCTTCAGAGATGGACATGAAAGCAACCACCAATATTTCCAGAGCACATGAGAAGCGCATACTGGTCACACTTGTACTTGTTGGCACCATCCAACAGTTCAGTATCTGTGAATTGAGCAAGAGCATCCTCCAAGGACTTAACATTGCCTTGGATATCCACAAGAAGATCCATCATGGGTTCATATCGATTAGATTCATGCAGGCACTGTATACACTTCACCTGACAGCAGAACATCAGAATAGCACCCACACTAACCCTCTTCCTCCCCTACATCTCCAAGGTTTAAATAGGATTAACTAATTCTAGAACAATATGATTGTCTGATCAAACAGAAGGACCAAGCAGATCCAGACTACAGAAATCCATGGCACACCAGATGGACATATGTATGTAGTGCGTAGGTCAACCAGAGTACAGCAGTTTCGGCATTGGAAAGATATATTCACTCTAGTCTTGGGACTAATACCTGTGACTGCAGACACCCACTAAAATAGTGGTGAATAAGTGTCGTATCTTGAATGGAATCATCAAGAGACTTTTCCGCCACAACCTTGTCCACGCAAATCATTTGCATCAGGTCAATAGAAGACCTGAAATCACACATACAATTCATATGTGCTCAGCACATCTCATCTTTCCAGCTCTCAGGTTAGACATTTAGAAACCCTAGAAATCCTAGACAGTACATACTCTCACAACTGGCCCTCTTTCTCATGTGAATTGACCTACTGGACCGGATTGTTCAGTCGCAAGGCACTGGAAGACAATAGAGCTCAGGCCCATTTACAACATTGAATTCCAACCAAAACTTTGCAAGGAAACTAATTATCTGTATCATCCTTCTTGGCATAACCTAGGGTCCGTGAGGTGGAAGATTCCCTACTATCTTCTGCTCAGATGGGATTGAAAAGCAGTAAATTAGCAGATCTATATTGGAAACAACCTCACCTAACCATCACATTTGCAGGACAGAAGTACACCTATCTGAGAATACCAATACGTTCTTCCAGCAGAAAGAGATGCAGATGTCAAAGAAATGCTGAGGAATTCCACCAATACCACACCAACACCAACCACCAATGAAACAAAGGATCCAGAAAAAGTGGGGGACTGTCACAACTAGTATGGAACTCCTCTTTACCTTATTCCATAGGGTCCACATAATGATCCAGCATTTAGCATGCTTCTGGGAGGCTTTTCCCTCAGCCTAATTCGCTCACCTCACCTGCAATCCACACTCTCTTCTTAAGAACCATAGAGCCTACCCCAATACTGTCTGTGGGTTGGAGAGGGCAAAACCAAAAGTGGAAAGGAGCTTCCAGGTTAGTTTCTCCTAACAAACCTTCTTTGCCTTTGCACATAGTTGCCCATTACAGGTCACAGTCAAAGATGGCAGCTTTTGTTGCATCCGAGTTGCTCCATCAGGATTCAACAACACCTGTGCTGGTGGTCCTACTTCATTCACATTGCTGTTGTCTGTGAAGTCAACGAAGACCTTATGATTCTCACTCCTTGAGATTCCAGGGCTATGCACCTCAGAGAATGTCCGACTACCAGTATCCAGGCTTCCAGGGCTGCCTGTTTCTGGACCATGGCATTCAAACTTGTGGACAGAAACCCAATGCTGCATTTGACATTCTGTACAACTGGACATCCCCCAAAAACACAACCAAATTGTACGTTCATGAACTGCATATATCATCATCAGCAAACCAATCACAACAAGGCCGTATGGGTTTGACCCCACAATATGCTAACACGCATGATGACATTCCAGAGAAGCTCTAAGAACTGGACATCCCCAAAACACAACCAAATCATGAGTTCATGAACCGCATGTAATATCATCACCAGCAAACCAAACACATCAATCAAGGCCATGGGTATGATCTCACAATGTCCCAACCCACATGATGACATTCCAGACAACCTCTGCCCACATCAACACAGTGTGTTAGAAAAATGCATACCAGTAATGTACCCACTTGCACTGCTTGCATTGTATGTTTTTTGATTTCCCACATACAAAATAAAAATATCAACTTGCACCCAGCTGCTGCTTCTTCTTAGGCTACACTGTGCTTGGTACTTCCCCCTGCTGCTGCTGTGCCTTGTCTTCACTCTTAGTGTGGTTTGCTAGTTCCTCTGCCTGATTTCTGGGTTGAGCTTCCAACATCTGTTTCTTTTAAGGGTTAGCTTCTAGCTCAGCCTTTTGCTCCTGCTGAAGATAAGCTGCTTCTTCCTCAGCCATTTTCTGGCTCTTAGCCTCCTCCTCCTCCTCAGCCTGTCTTCTTCTATCTGCAGCTTCATTCTCAGCCTGTTTCCTCCGTTCAATCTCCAATTCAGCTTGCTTCCTAGTGTGAGATTCTTCCCCTTCCCATTTCCTGTTTGCAGCTTCAAGCTCCACCTGCTTCCTATTGTGAGCTTCATCCTCTGCCTGTTTTCTGTTTGCGGCTTCAAACTCTGCTTGCTTCTTGTTTGCAGCTACAAGCTCTGCCCTCTTCCTCTTGTTGACAGCTTCCAACTCTGCATGCTCTCTGAGTTTGGCTTCAGACTTTGTCTGCTATCTGTAGTCACCTTCTCCTCTTGCTCCTACTGCTCCTCAACATCTGTGTTGGGCTCTGGAAATGTCTGACTGCTTCAACCTTTTGGATTCCTCTTCCCACCTGCCGGGCTTGCTCCTCTATTGCCACGCACTACAGCCTAAGAAACTCTTCTTCTCTCACCTTGTTGGACTTCCGTGAGCAGAAAAATCAAATCAAACTGACCGGTATAAGGAGAGCCAGCAGGACAGCTGGGATCTCAGAAGAGGGGTCTACATTCTAAGAAATGGCATCTTTGGACAGAAACCCCAAGATTCAATCCCTCTAGTGTACAGTCCTACCTAACATGGAAATCCATCCAGTTCCCCAACATGCATGCCTTGGTCAAAATGTTTTTGACAGATCCATCCCAATTCTCCTGTGTCCTTGTAGACCACTCTCTGCAACCCAAATTTATTTAAAATGTCTTTATCTTTCAAAAAATTCACCAACCATTGCTCTGCAGACATACTCTCTGCTGTTCTGCTGGCAGATGCCTCATCCCTCACAAGCTTTCCACGGCTGACAGTGGCCAAGTCTATTGGTGGGTCTTTCAGCACACCTTCACCAAGCACAACAACAACCTTTCCATATTCCAAATTAGGATTTGGAACCATGTTCCCCAGCCCCATTGCAATGTCTACCCCCACTTTGGCAGCCAAGGAAACCCATTTGAACCCCTCCACCACCAACTCGTGAACTTTCTTCCAATTCTCGTCTTGGAGGATCACTTGACAACCAGCTTGTCCTTCAACTATGTGCTCCTGTCCCTTGTATTCACAAAGTAGATGAAGTTGAAGAGCTTTCATCCCTGGAACCAGTTTTGTGATCAAATTTTGTTTGAAACTAGCATCTTGTTTCGTGAAGAGTACAATGCGTGGAACTTGCCGTTGTGAGGACTTCAAGATCAAGTCGCGTATGAGTCTGGTAACACTCAAAACTTCATTTTTGACAAGCTTGTGCGTAGAATACATGAGATTGCGTGTATCATACATGAGATTGTGTGTATCATGGACAACAGTTGATAGCTGCTGGATTTCACCTGCTAATTCACCCACTGGTTTGTCTTGATGCTGGGGTGATCGATCAAGCTCTTGTATCTCTCCTTGCAACCTGTTTGTCCCGGTCAATAGATCACTTGGAGTGTAAATGGTCATGTGCTGATTATTGGACCGAGGCTTCAAGTAGGAGCCTAATATGCTGGAAGAACTTGAACTCGACAACCATCCTCTTGAGATTACCGTGGACTGATCCTGATGGGCACAACCAATCTCATCTACACCCTGCAATCCTCTTCGCACCACATCCTCTCTCTCTCTCGTCCCCATAAGGTCCATGGCGGATTCACAAGCTACATCAAGAATAACAGTTTTCCCTTCTCTCAACTCATCCCATGGGTGTTGGTACCCAATCCCATGAGAAAGAACTGCTTGCTTCAACTCTTCTAAAAGCACTGCTTGGTCTCGTCGCTGCCTGAAAGACATGCGCTGTTTCACACACTCTGTACGAATGACTCCCTCCACAAGTGCAACCCCTTGACATCCATCTGCAGCAGCACAGCGTTCTTGAATTTTTTCTATAATATGCCCATGAACAATATCGAGAGCTTCATCAAAACTCTTCTCATGTGAGCATACCAACACATCGATGTGGGTGCCCACATTTGCATTGTAATCCATTACAATTTCCACTCCATTGAGCATTACATAAATGAAATCTCTTCTGGGTTTGTACACTGCTCTCATTTCCTTATCCACCTTCAAGAAGTTGTGCAAAACTACCTGTAGGAATAACAATCTCAAAATTAAATGACAAATCACATGAAGTAGGATCAAATTAACTTGAAATGGACAGCTTCCATAATGCAGGATATACAGCCTTGCATCAATCTTCTAGATTACTTGGGATGTAAGTTTTCACTCCCAACTAGTTTGGCCACAAAGTTTCTCCAATGCAATTGACTAGGAATGGTAACAAAAGTACCTGGAGTCGACAAAAAAAACCTTGCGGTATGAAGGTGCAAATTGGGTCATCACATTGGAGCCTCCTTCCAAAGTAGGTGGAGTTCATGTTCTG
>Ga0209611_10001112_pt1 | contig 44529 bp, 26 predicted proteins | sample S1TSphgellanicum_3_FD_187693 | JGI IMG/M metagenome (GOLD analysis project Ga0209611, IMG submission 187693) | Host-associated microbial communities from peat moss isolated from Minnesota, USA - S1T2_Fc - Sphagnum magellanicum MG (SPAdes) (version 2) | ecosystem: Host-associated > Plants > Peat...
TTGGCCAAAATTGTTGTTAACAACATTATATATACTATGCCAAAACACATTCTTCATAATTGGAAAATTTTAGGATTATGTTTAAATGAAGTCATGTCCTTATTTTGTTTATAGTTAGTTTATTTTGATCATTTTCATGACTATGTTGTGACATTTGTGACTATGTTGTAGCTATGCTGCAACTACATTGTATAAATGACCACATGTGATTTTATTTTATTTTTGTATGATTTTTTGGTGTTATTCAAGTTTCATTAAGTAATTAAATTAATTTCTTAGTTCAGTTCTAGTACATTAAATTAATAAATTACATTATAAAACATAAATAATGTTAATTGTAACTTATATTATAATTTCATAGTTTTTAAAGAAATAATTCAATAATTAAACACAAAAACTTTTATTGACAACATTCATAATCATTTATTTATGCTTTTAAATAAAATAATTATATATAATTCATAAATTTTTGAAATATTGATGTTTAATTTTAATATTAAAATTAAACATCAATATTTCAAAAATTTATGAATTATATATAATTATTTTATTTAAAATTGAATATCATACACAATATTGTAGAAAATAATAAATAAAATTAATAAAAATATTAAAATTTCTAATTTATCGTTAAAATCACGATTAAAATGTAATACTATATTATAATATAAAAATAAAAAAAAATCCATAGAATTATTAATTATATAACGTTGTTTAATCATTTGAAAATTAGAGGTTCATATTTAAATTAATATTTCTCATCATAAATAGTATAATTGATATTTAAGAATATATTGAATTCTTATTGAATCTGAAATATTTATGATCTATTATATGAATAAATATTTATGAATATTATATGCAACTAAACCATATGTTCAATACATCAAGTTTTTATTATTTAAAATTTTAATCAAATATAGGTTTAAAATGTAGGAGACATATCATTATTTATTATCATGTTGGCTATAAGAAAATTTCATTTATAATTAAATATGTGCTTGAGTTTTTAAGGAAAAGAATGGTCATTGAAATAACGAAATTCAAAATTTTTTTTACCCAAATGAGTTTACATTTCCAAGAGGAGAAAAATATAAGTGTGTACATCATTGAAAAAATATTAGCATTGAACTTTTCATTTTTCATTTCGACAAATTATCAACAAGATATTAAATATTAAAGTTGGAACTTGTGCAACATTTACAACGAAACATGGGTTAAATAAAATGCACCCTACTATGTTTATATATCAAGTGGGGTGGTTTGTTGGCTAAGGGTTCAAGGATCAAACCTCATGATTGACATGGTTGTGATCAACAATGATATATTGACCAAATATTCCTTATGCTTGGGTTCCTACATTTGCTTAGGTACCTAAATTAGGCAACTTCACTAGTTGCGGAAGTTACATTTTAAGCTAGCATTATGTAATGCCATGTGTCAAAATATTATAGGATGAAAATAATAGTAATATAAATGATTTATTAACAAAAAATTTATTTAATATTACTAATTGAATAATTAATATTATTATTGTAGATTATTATATTAGATTATTTACATAAATATATCATATAATAAATATCTATTAAGTGTGTCTATCTATATATATACACATTTCATTATGTAGTTGCAAAAGATAGTCATATGTAAATTTACAACTAGGACACATAAATGACTAGATGTCCTATGCGACATGTCCTAATGGACTAACTAATCATGTAGTCATATGCAATCAGATTTGTCCTATATGACTACAAATTTAGTCATATATGTATTGCATTTTGGCATTGTGATATTTACTTCGTGGAAAATTGGGGTGCTTTGAAAATAAATAATTATTTTTAAAAAAACTCTTTTGTTGTCTATGATAGTAGGTTGTTTGAAGAGTTAATTAAGGTGTTTGAAACTGAATTTTAGTTTATTGGGCCCTACCCCTCATAGGGACATGGACTATCACATTTGATCCAAAGTTTGCAACTTTTACTTTATTGAAACCACTTTCATACTATGAACACCAATTTTTTGTATGGATGTGTTCTCACTGAAGAAGAGGTTTTATCAATGATTTTTTTGGGTGACTTAATTATGTGCCCCAATTTGTATTACCACAATGAAAATAAAATATTTATTGGATATTTTAATCATTTTCACAAACATATTTAATTTTAGATTAACTATGAGATTGAAATGCAAACCAACCACCAAACAACACTTAATAGATGTGATGGAAAAATGGTTCAATTTATTTGTAAATCAAAACCATTATCAAATAATGAACTCATTTAAGTGTGTTGAAAAAATTAAATATTCAACATTTGTTTGCAAGGCTTTTCCCATTTATTTATTGTTAATTTTTTAAATATATATTATTTTAAATATTAAGTCTTTATCCCCATTTTCCTAATGAAAATTTTTTCTATCTCTTTTAATTATAAATGATTATCGATGGAAAGACATGTTTTTTATTGAAATTTTTGCATTCTTCTATATATTGGTTTTTGACATAGAATTCAAATATGAAAAAAATTTCTTGAGTTGTTTTTATATACATATACATGTACATATGCACTCATATATGAAAACATATATACATTCATATATACATAAACATAGATACATACACATATAGACACATCCATGTACACAAACATATATATTTTTATCACTACATTGAAATGTGTTTTAGTATACTTTGAATTTCATTAGATTTTGAATGAATTTATACATTTTTATCATGATGAAACTAATCAACCCCCTAGTGAATAGGGACAAGTTGGTACAAATAGTGAACTAGCCATTCATTAGTTAGTTCATTAATTAGGCATTATGAAAATCAATCAAATTTAAATTATTTAATATATAATATTATTGATAATTTCATGATTTTCAACTTATGAATTATTGACACGTGTCACTACTTAAGCTAGGTTATAAACTTAGCTAAGTATGTAGGCCACATAATCAACCAAAGCACTTATTAAGAATTAGATAAGAAAGTATTCGGTCAACTTACCATTGTTGACCACTCACACACCACTTATGAAGTTTGATCCCTTGATCTTTAAAATGGAAACAAACAACCTTACCATCAAGTCACCCCACTTGTTGTGATAATATATTACATTGCATTTTATTTATCAAATACTTCATTTTAAACATTACAAAACATAAACTTTAAAAATAAATATCTTATTGAGATTTTGTATAAATGAAATGATTTAAGTTTTTTTTAAATTTCAATAATTTACATAATTATATTTATTTCCTTTTGAAAGTGTAAAATCATTTGAACAATTTTTATTTTTTTTAATATCTTTATTCAATAACATTTCAATGACCATTCTATTGAAAAAAAATGTTTAATAAATGGATAAATTTTTTGTTAATATAATCATATTACCTATGTTAGGTTACTTTTATTTATTATAGGGCTACTTTTCACTAATCAAAATTATTTCACCCTACATTATTTATGGTTATTCTCAATTATTTATGGTTATTTTTTGTTATTTTAAGTTATTTCGTTTTAAATTATTTTTGACTACGTGAGCTATTATCGGTTACTCTTAACTATTGAAGGTTATTTCACCTTATGTTATTATTAGCAATTTTAAGTTATTATAGGTTATTTAACCTTAAATTATTTTTGTTTATCATAGATTATTTCATTGTAGATTATTTTTGACAATTTTCAGGAATTTTAATATATGGCCATTGGTGGTTATTCCATTAGTGGTTATTGGTTACTTTTTATCGGGATTATTGATGATTATCAATGGCCTTTGGTAGTTATTAATGGCTATTTTATTAATGGCTATTAGTGGATATTCTATAAATGGCTATTGATGGTTATTCTATTAATGGTTATTGGTGGTTATTATTTAAAACATTCAAAACCCATTGTTATAAACAACATTAGTTAAATTTGAAAAAAGTTGTGCACCCTTGACGAATAATGGAAAAACAAAACCCCATTGTTACTAATGATAGTTATAAATACATAAAGAAGTTGTGGCACCTTTAGAAGAAGGGGAAGAAAAAACCCATTATTATCTATGACACTTTGCCCCCTTGAATATATATATATATATAAACAACAATGACCATGGGGTGGATGTTAGAATAATAATGATAATATAGTTTTAAAATAATTAAATAATGAAATTTTAAACCATAGCCATGAAATATATCTATAATAGAATTTACATTATATTATTCAACAAATATTATATCATGTATAATTAGATTGTGTGTCATGAAGCTCTAGTTAATTAAAATTATGGGAAAGAATTATCCATACTAATTTAATGATAAAATAAAACATTCGTCCATAATGACGATGAATGCTTACATTCATCCCCATGTTTGTTTTTAGGTTTATTGATACAACATTCATTTTGTGATTAAATTCTTGGGTTTTACTTGCATGCATATAGTGGAAAAAACAGTTTACCATCTCAAGTTCCAACTATAGGCTCTAGGCTTATGCAATAGCTTACCTTCAAAATTATTCAAGATTTAATATTTTGTACTCCTCATTGAAGACTTTTGAACAAAATCAAGAGCATGCATCCCAATTGCCCTAAATGTTTTGTTTTGATTTCATTGAATTATCAATGATAAAATCAATATTCAATAACTTTTGCACCATAGGTCCAAAAACTTATTGCACACTTATTCATTGAAAGTTTTTCAATGGTACCAAAAGAGCAAACAATAGGTGCCATGATTTGGGAAATCTTAATATGACAAATTAAAGAATATATATGTATAATAGTAGGATCATTATAAACAACAATTAAAAACATGAGAACTATATTATATTTTCGTTTTCTAATAATTAATTTTTAAAAAATAATTATATATTTTTTCTCAATTTTAATATTACCAAATCATTAAAAGTAACACTACAATCATAATGTGTCATATTTGGATGACAAATTTTTGTCACATTAGTCATAGTAGTCAAATTAAACAATTCCACATGGGTGCCATATCTACCATGTGTATAGTATAATGTTTAATTTGATTTAATAAAAAAATTTAGTCATAATGAACATACCTAATTTTGATGGTGCTCAAATAGACACAATTAGTCATTTCAACCTAATAACTTTGATTTTAAAGTTAACTTAGTCATTATTTGACTAGCATAAAAATCGTGTTTGGTAATATTGTATTCAATTACTAATTTTTTCAACTATTAATTTTTAAGAGTTTCTTTTCTGAAGGATCTTTCACACCTATGATAGGGGACCTAGAATAGGAACATGGTGAAATGGCCTTCAACAAGATTTTGACTAATTTATTTATTTACATCTATTTTGGTTTCATTAGTTTCTTAACTATGTCCACACCTACACACCTTAGTTATCATCTCCAGCAAATTAACCTATATATGCTAGGCTATCTATGTTCATGATTACACCAAAAGTTACCTAACCTTTGACATGATTACATGTTGTAGTTTTGGTGTCAATTCATGCATATGGTTGTGCCTATTCACTCAATTGTTTGCATCGCATTCTCACTACAAAAATGAGGACGGAAATGAACTTTAAATGAATGTTAATCATTTCATCTTCATGCTAGAGAATCCAATTATATGTTTGCACTTTGATGACTTGCAAATTATTTTTTCCATGTGGCATTGTTCATATGCAAAATAATTTTTTTTCCTACAATGCCATGTGAAGTTTGTTATTGATTTTCAAAGTTTCACCTAGGTTTTTTCATTTGCACGAGTCACAATTCTACTTTGAACTTGAAGCACATGAAATGAATAGATGTGTGATTTTTTAAAGGTGATTTATCACAATTGAAAATTTCTTGAAGGCATGAAAATTTTAATATTTTTTCATCATTATAGGTTTTCATGCAACTTCAACTTATTGATGACACATAGTGAGAGTATCCCATGGTATTAATACACTTTCTTGTGACACAATATGACAATTCATGGTGAATTGAAGATTTTCCCATGACCAAGGAGATTGTTTTACAATTAATAGAAAAATTAAGGCCTTTGGATTGAAAAATAGGACACATAATACAAGGTTGCAATCCATGTTCAAATTAGTCTTGTAAGAGGGTGTAATCACAATAAGAGGAGCCACTTTTGGCATTTATAACTAGTCTTTTTTTCCATGTTTACAAAACCCATAAACTAAAATCATGTTGAATTGTGTGTTATGTTCAATGTATGCCCACCTTTTTAATATATCAATCTAGTATCAAAATAAGTTTGAAAGTAATTTAATAAATATAAAATGCCTTTTGCCACTCTTTTAAACGTGTAACTAATGTTTATTGTTCTTTAAAAGTAGAGTGAAACAGTGTAATCTATTGTTTAAGCATTGTGTAAACATAATTTAAACATTGTTTAAACATACTCAAATAATGTAAAAAACATCATAATGTGAGTCAAAAGGAACTGATGACTCCTATTACCCCATTTGTACATTATACAAATTATCCCATGGTGTCTCTATGGTGCATAATACCTTAAGTGCTCAAAGATGTTCACCATTGGTAAGTCTTTTGTAAACATGATTCTTCATTAATTTGTGTTGTCAACATGGTTTTTCAAAGTCAAATTTGATAGCCATACGAAGCAAATCTACCTAAATTTAGTTAAATTCATGTAATTTAAACTTCAAACAATTTTATTGTAACACGAAAATAGGTCGCCACATAGTGTGAACACACCAGGGCCTTGATATTTGCTTTGTGTATAATTAGCCGTCCTGATTTTTGGCGGCGGATAACTCTCCATGGCGGCTACATGGATGTGCATGGGAAGATCTGTGTTTGGGGTGTGATGAAAGGTTGTACAGGAATGAAGGCGGCGCAAATGATGAAGAGGCATGGAACTGCATTGATGAACCGAAAGTGGTTGAGGAGGACAAGGCTTGAGAGAGAAGCTAAGCAAAAAGGAACGGGAGTAGTTGGCTGTGACAGATGGGGAGGAAAGAGAAGAAGCTCGGTGGCTGAGAAGGACGGAGGTGCATTTTTCTGACAAACTATGGGAGATTGGGAGTACTGAGAGAAGAAGGAGAGCATATTTCCTTAGGACTGTTGTTGTTGGTTATATTTCGGGAGGAACAAGCAGTAGTGAGAAGGCTGGTGTTCTTAGATTATCTGTGAGAATGAGTATGTAGAGCTTCATTCTAGTAAGGACTCGGCTGGTTGGTAGAGTTTTCCGCTGCGCCATCAACTTGGCCAAGCAAACGATGATGTGCATATGTAGGGCAAGAACTCGATCAGTGTCTGAACTTTCATAAGTATCTTTGAATCAGGCAACTTGTGCTTTTCCTGGCTTATCTTGTAAATATGAGATGTGAGTTATGGGTTCATGCCATTCTGGATTGCCGATCTATGTGTGTTGAATGTTGTGTTGGTTGTTGATGAGAGAATGCAGGAATGTTCAGAGACTAGGCACTGAGAGAAATGTATCTGTGATTGTGTTCTGTTCGGAAGCTCGGGAGTTCCAACAGTCCCTTGAACCCTTTTTAGTCAGGTCAAGGCATGGTTCATTTTCTTGCGCCCTCTTCTTTTTGGTATCAGAACATGGTTTTGTGTTTGTAGTCGTAGTCGAACCTGTTGATGCTTGGGGAGAATGATTATTGAAGATCATGTCTTCGTCTGAGGGAGAGGAAGTTCCTGTGGAGGAAGTGACTCAGGAAATTCATGAACGACAGCTTGTCAACAGATTTGATTTTTTTACTGTGTAGAACAGACCACAGAGGGGAGCTGTAATTTTGCGTTTTCTAGGTTTCGGAGTAGTAAGGCTTGTAGGAATAGATCCACAAGAAGCTCGAGTTGGGGATATCGCAGTAGAAGTGGCGCATAGTGGTTTTTACACTCACACTCAAATTTGGTTGAAGGTGATAGATGGAGCGATGGGATGGGTGTCAACCTCAGAATTACAAGCACAATTCTACCACACCTCCTATCTTGCGTAGAATAACACCTTTACTCGTTGAGAGGCAGAGTAGTGTGCCTAGGCTGGGAGACATTTGGATTCCCAAACTTGTTGTGTTGCCTAATCATTTTGTCAGATTGTATATACCCGGTGTGGAGGACTTGTTTCAAGTTGGAGATCGGCTATTCAGAGTGGAGCATAGCAGATCAAGATCTCGCCTCATAAGCTGGAGAATATGGCAAAACCAGGAGGGAGTGTGGTAGTTCCAACAAGAATCCACAGATGAGCAAAGCTTTTCCACTTTTCCATCTAATTTTGCACCTTTGAGACCAGTAACAGAAGGACATCAGTCTGAATTTGCAGATTAAGTCGTATGACATTTGCTCTTCTCAAAATCCATTACGAACAAAATACACTGTAAAACTGTTCGGTACTATGGTGGCCAATTGTGGCCTGAGGTCGTTTGTATAGTGGAAAGTGTTGCAATTTTGGTTTAAGGCTAAACAGTTGCAAGATGATTAGCCCCCAGGGGATGGATGAGTTGTTCTGGGGACGAGATCATGAAGATGTCAATGGCTGGGCGGAGCGGCTCACGATGGCAGCCGAAGTGCGGGATCTCAACGCTGACAAACTTTTCAAGATCGCTAAGTTGAATTTGCGAGGTCGAGCCAAGTAGTGGTTCAAAAGGCTGCAACCGGCACCAGCCGATTGGGCTGAATTGAGGACCCTGATTGTGCAAAAATATGGTAATATCGATACTAATGACATCTAGATGAAGTTGGATGCCATCAAGCAAGAACCAAAGGAGTGGGTGCAGAAGTATTTCGAACGCCTCAACAGGTTGTTTCAAAGAGGCAGGATACCAGATGTTGAACAACGAAGGAGGTTTTTGGCCAAGCTGAGGCCTAAGATTCAGAAATTATGTGTAGTAAGAACATTTACTGACATTGAAGAACTGGTGGGTGCAGCCACTGAGCTCGAGAGAGTTTTGGGAGAAATAGGAGAGAGTCCATTCGAGCCTCTGAAGGAGGAGCAAGACGAGGGAGTCGAGGAAACGTTGATGGAGAAGCAGGTGATTGCTTTGAATGACACATTGGTTAACCTTATCAAGAGGAATGTGCCGAATTCTATCGCATCATCCTCTTCCACAATGTCCAGCGGGTGCCAGATCTGCAAAAGGGGCGACCATATAGCCACAGCATGTCCGAGACTCAATGAACCACGGTCGAAATGCGCCAAGTGTGGAATGTTTCATAGGACAGAAAATTATGGGGTCAAATGTTCTTTCTGTGCAAGGTTGGGACACTTGGAGGACCAATGCTAGAAGAAACCCAAAGATGGAAGGTCGCATTCTGGAGCGATGAATTTCGTAGAAGTCTTGCTCAATGATAAGGAGGCAACGCATTAGCAACTTAACAGGTTGTGTTGCAATCAAGAGGTATTTTCGTATACTCAGGTGCCAAGGAAGAAGATGCCCATTGAAGTGACACTAACAGGTCATGTACCATCTCTTGAAGTTCAGGGAGAAGGCACAGGAGTGGGTCGGGAGACTACTTTCAAGTCGAAAATTCTCTCACATTTTATTAAAGGGAAGATTTCCTTTAGCCCAATGGAGACAGTTTTGATGATCCCAGGAAAGTTGGAGCATTTAGAGAGTCTAGTGAAGTTAGCTCGTAGGAAGAAGGATGCCGAAATTGTGAATGGTCAGGTGTCTGTTGTTTCGCCAATCCCGGCAATTAGGCGAATCTGTGTTAACAAAACGAATAGGAGGAAGACCCTCCATTTGTCAGTAGAGATAAATAGATGCGTGATAGAAGGACTTATGGATACAGGGGCATCCATATCTGTCATGGTTGCTGCTGTAGTTAGGGAGTTGGGGATGATGCATTTGATAGTTGGATCCAAGACCTATAAGACTGCATCAGGAGTCATCACTCAGGCACTAGGTCGGATCGATGAAGTACCTGTAGTGGTTGGTGGAGTTCAGTGTACCATGACGCTTATGGTGGTGGACACAGATAGTTACGATGTGTTACTAAAATTGGATTTCTTGATGAAAACCGGAACCATCGTAGATGTGGAACGAGGTCTGATACAAGTAAGAAAGGGACCGGGAGCTGATGTGGAGGTGTTACCTTTGACAATGGTGAATTTGTTGCAGAGAGTGAATTCAGAATCTCAAATACAAGATACCCCATCCATCAAGAAGAGAACGCACAACGATGGCGATGCTAACTGGACATCAGACCACGATCATGCGATCATGACTAAGAAAGATGGATTGTCCACATCGACTTCAGGAGAGGATACTGATGATAGTGAATGCAGTGATCCAGAGTCCAACCAATTGTAGCAAATTGATTGTGAAAATGAATTCGGAGATACTGAATTGGAGGAGCTGGTGGAGTTTGAAGGACCTCAGGAGATTCTGCAACTGATAATCCAGGAGCAGGCGGATGATATCATGAAAGAAGAAGTCACTGACTCTTACAATTATGCTAATTGGATTCAATGGGTGTTTGATGTAGAGTAGAGCAGACAGGCGATGTATGAATCCACACAAGATTTACCTGTCCCATTGTTGCTGCAACCCAGCCCAGCCCACAAGCCTTCGATTCTAGTGCTGTTGCAAACTGTCCAGGTGAAAGATGGTGACCCTGATGGCAAACCCGTTGAGCAATTAGCATCTTCCAGTCAGCAGGAGATGGTCAATAGGTGGAGGGAGATCTGCCAATGAATCAAGATCGACACAAGATTGGATGATCAAGGACAACGACAAATCTGGGGAATTCTGGAACGATACCAAGACGTCTTTGCTTGGAACAAAGGAGAGTTGGGATGTTGCACCATCGGGGAGCATTGTATAGACACGCAAGGATTTCCACCTTGCAAAGCATCTCCTGGTTGATTGTCTTACTGGGAGGAAACTGAAGTGAAAAGGCAAATAGATGTCCTAGTTGATCTGGGTAAAATGAGACCCAGCAACTCCGAGTATGCCTGTCGGGTGACACTGCCAGTGAAGAAAGATGGGAGCAGGCGTTTCTGTGGAGACTATCGGCCACTCAACGCACAAATGCGTTGAGATTCATTTCCGATGCCACTTGTGGAGGATGTGATTGATCAACTGGGAAACTCATCCTGGTTCACTGCCCTAGACCTGCAGTTGGGGTTTTGGCAAATTCGGATGGCTCCCGAAGACATAAAAAAGACTGTTTTTATTACTAAGACTGGATTGTATGACTGGACGGTTATGCCATTCGGACTGAAGAATGCAACGAGTACATTCACACGAACTATGTCGGAGGTCTTTAAGGACTTGGGTAGCAAATTCCTGAAGGTATTCGTTGATGACCTCAATGTGCACAGCGAAAGTTGGGGGGAGCATCTCTAACATCTGAATGCAGTTCTCTGTAAACTCAGGGAAGTGAATCTTAAACTGAACCCAAACAAATGTTGCTTTGCCGCTAAGTCCATCACATTTCTGGGCCATGTGGTGAGTAAGGAAGGCACCAGGCCAGATCTTGGAAAAATCAAAGCAGTTCTGCATTTCCCGACACCGAAGACAGTCACAAGTGTCAGGTCATTCTTAGGTCTGACAGGTTACTACCGAAAGTATATTCAAAGCTATTCAAGACTGGCAAGTCCCCTGTTTGAGTTGACAAGGAAAGACGTTGCATTTGTGTGGGATGTGGGCTGTTAACAGCCATACCAGGCATTAAAAACAGCGCTAGTGGAAGTGCCTATGCTCACAAGACCAAACTTTAGAAGGACATTTTGGCTAGACGTAGATTGGTCGCCCAAGGGTGTTGGAGCTATATTATCACAGAAGGAAGGGAGGTTTGAGAAGGTGATAGCGTATGCTAGCAAGAGCCTGACAGAGGCACAGAGGAAGTTCCATCCCATAGAAAGGGAATGCTACGCGCTAATCTGGGGCGTCATGCATTTCAGGCAATACTTGCATAGGAATCATTTTGTTCTACGCACAGACCACAAGCCGCTTGAATGGTTGGCAACGATGTCAGATGCGCATGGCAGGAGAGGAAGGTGGGTAGACATGTTGCAGGATTTTAGCTTCAAGATAATACACCGACCAGGGCTCAGGCATACAAATGTCGATGCTTTGAGTAGGAATCCAGTTGGACCAGCTGTAGATGATGATGACTTCAATGAGGAAATACAAGACATTGCAAGTGCTCAAGCTGATGCATCTAGAGGAGATGAGGAGTTTCTTTGTATTCGGACAGGCAAGGAAACAGAATGGCTTGGTGTCTGGAGAAAGGATAGGGAGTTAGTACAACACCACACCTGTTGTTTCGGAATTAACCACTGTAGGTATGATTGCAGCCATCAGTTGTATGTAGTTGACGTTGTGTCAGGAGAAGAGCAGCCCGAGGAGGTTGTTTCAAGCGAAGCAAAAGCTGCAAATGGGGATAAGCTTGTGCAAGACGATGGTGAGAGACTGGTAATGAAGAGAAGGAGACCCCAATACTTTGACAAGCGACAACAACTGGATCTGATTTTAGAGGCTCAGGAACTAACTAAGTTTGGGGACCATGAGCTGAGTCCTACCGAATCTGATGATGAGGAAGACTAGGTAATGGATGGGAGGCACGTTGACATTTGGAAGGATGCAGTTTGTTTGGGATTACTGAAGGAAGGTGTGTTGTCCGATGCAATTGACATTGAGGAAGGCAAAAGGGTCAGAAAGAGGGTGGGCAATTACTGCTGGAAGGAGCAGAGGCTCTATTTCAAGGGGTTACTTATGCCCAAGCCTGAGGAGAGGCTATCTATGGTGAGTCAAATGCATGAAGATCTGGGTCATGTCGGGGAACAAAGGACATTGGCTGAGATCCGTCGAAGGTACTTCTGGCATCATCGAACTGAAGATGTTAAGATGGTGGTCAGAAGCTACCAACAATGCCAGTTGGTCAAGAACGAGGGTAGCATCCACTCTGGGGATGAGCAATTGAAGAGCATTCCCATCTGTGACCTATTCCACAAAGTTGCATTGGACACTGCAGGACCATTGACTGAAATTAAAATAGGAAACAAATACATTTTGGTGGCCATCGACCACTATTCCAAGTGGTGCGAGGCAAAGGCAGTTGCTGATCATAGTGCTAAAACTGCATCCAGATTCTTGGAAGACGACATTATCTACAGGTATGGAGTACCCAAATTCGTACTCACTGACAATGGTGGGGAATGGGCTGTAGAATTCGAGATAATGTGCAAAAACTACGAAATACAGCATCAGCGCACTGCACCTCAGTGGCCTCAATGCAATGGGATGGCGGAGCGCATGATCAAGACCATCAAGCATGGCATCACAGTCCTTGTTGCAACATCAAGGAATGTGGATTGTTGGGATGAACAGCTGGCTAAGATTCTATTTGGGTACCGATGTGGGATACAAGCTAATACAAAGTTTTCACCCTTCATGATTTTGACTGGTCGCACACCCCGTCTCAGGGCAGACAATTACCTGCACGTGCTAACGGCTGAAACGAATGTTGGTGCGGATGTGGAGGTTGCTGCAGCACAATTTCTGCAAAAAATGGAGTTCATTACAAACATCCACGAAAACGTTTTGTTCAATGTCGAACAGGCACAGAAGCAGCAAAGGAGAGCTTATGCCAGCAGGAAAGGTAAGCATCTGTTTGAGGGTCTGGTTGCAGGGGTGACGATGGTGAAAATGAAAAAACCAGGAAAGAAAAGAGCGTTGGTTGCAAGCTAGGAGGGTCCATATCAGTTCATTGGGCATACCGATGGGAAAGGAAACCTTGACTTTGAAGAAGGCTGTCGAGTGTGCATCATCCACGATGCTAATGGGCACCAGTGGGAAAGGTCTTGTCGCGATCTCCAGATCTATCCCGTTCCACCAGACTGAGTGAAGCTGAGGGACTCAGCTCTTTAAGAACGGAGGGGTTACATATGTAACACGAAAATAGGTCGCCACATAGTGTGAACACACTAGGGCCTTGAAATTTGCTTTGTGTATAATTAGCCGTCCTGATTTTTGGCGGCGGATAACTCTCCATGGCGGTTGCATGGATGTGCATGGGAAGATCTATGTTTGGGGTGTGATGAAAGGTTGTACAGGAATGAAGGCGGCGCAAATGATGAAGAGGCATGGAACTGCATTGATGAGCCGAAAGTGGCTAAGGAGGACAAGGCTTGAGAGAGAAGCTAAGCAAAAAGGAACGGGAGTGGTTGGGTGTGACGGATGGGGAGGAAAGAGAAAAAGCTCGGTGGCTGAAAAGGACGGAGGCCCATTTTTCTGACAGACTATGGGAGATTGGGAGTACTGAAAGGGGAGGGAGAGCATATTTCCTTAGGACTGTTGTTGTTGGTTAGATTTCGGGAGGAACAGGCAGTAGTGAGAAGGCTGGTGTTCTCAGATTATCTGTGAGAATGAGTATGTAGAGCTTCATTCTAGTAAGGACTTGGCTGGTTGGTAGAGTTTTCCGCTACACCATCAACTTGGCCAAGCAGACGATGATGTGCATATGTAGGGCAAGAACTCGATCAGTGTCTGAACTTTCATAAGTATCCTCGAATCAAGCAGCTTGTGCTTTTCCTGGCTTATCTTGTAAATATGAAATGTGAGTTATGGGTTCATGCCATTCTGGATTGCCGATCTGTGTGTGTTGAATGTTGCGTTGGTTGTTGATGAAAAAAATGTATCTGTGATTGTGTTTTGTCCGGAAGCTCGGGAGTTCCAACAGTCCCTTGAACCCTTTTTAGTCACGTCAGGGCATGGTTCATTTTCTTGCGCCCTCTTCTTTTTGGTTACATTATGACCTCCCATTTGTACATGAAACAAATTGAATGTATGCAAATGAAAGATTGTTTTGTAGGGATTATGTTTCATATAATCCAAAACACAAAATATTTACAATTTTAGGCTATTGTAAACCACCAAAAGTTGAGCATGAATATGTCCCATACCAATGTGTTCTTGAAGGTGTAGTAAGAAGACACTTTGATTCTAATGTGGAACCTAGCTTGAAGGGAGTTAAACATTTAGAAATTGATTGTTGACTTATTTGGTGAAACCACAATGTGGTGGACCAAAAATAATAGTTGAAAGTCCAAACAAGAGTTCATATCCAATGAATTTAGAACTTGGTGTAATTGGGTCTAAAATAAAAATATTTAAATGGTGTTGAATTTTTTTTTTCATATCCAAGTTCATACCACCTTAATTTAAACCTTTTAAAACACATTTCTTAAATATTGGTCCCTAAAACTTAAGTTAGATAGATCAAAATGAACCTGACACTTGATTCAATGTTATCAGGTCTTTACTTTAAAATCTTAGAAAAAAAAGGGGACATTCTTTTGCTTGATTTTTTCATCTTATGTGTCATAAGGTTTCAATGTGTGGTGGTCCAAAGTTATAAGCATGTTTTCCAGCCACATTAAAAGCAAAAATGCAATAACCATGGTTATTTGAATTGTAACCTTGGATGTATTTTACATTGCAAAGTTCATCTTAGATTAAATATTGAAAACCAAACCAAAAAAATTGAAATTTTGACTTCCATAAAAGTCCATTATAGTGTGTTTTTCTCCTTATTTTATTTGGGAAATAGGAAACCATAAAAAATAGTCAACGCAAACTTGAATTGAAATTTTGACTTGACAATTTAAATTGCATTTAAAATTAATTCTGAAACTATGAACTACCCAATTCTTCAACAAAACAACAATGGAACTATTCTAGCACTTCGATGGAAGTGAATGAATTTTTTATCTTTAATGATTGAATGCTCATGTAATCAATTCTTATTCAATGTCATTAGAGAAATCAATGAAAATAAGGAGTTGTGACATATGTGCTTCATCCTTATGATAGCATGACACATTGTTGTGCTCCAATTAGCTGGGATAGACACCATATTCTTACTTGTTTCAAATGATTTTCCTTTGTAGCCTTGCTTTGAAATTGATTTCTACTATCGTCCACATACATCTAAATTGCATTTTTTTAATCCATAGTGTTTATAAGCGCCTTGGAATTCTTGTTGTGGATTTTATAGCTAGTATGAAAACAAATGAATCATATCCTTTTCTTTTTACCCTTGTGTTCCAAGGAGTTGTTGATGCAACATGCATAGATAGCAAATTGACACAATGCTTGACATGAGTTATTTATTTTGATGAAACATCAACAAGGTTGAAAGTGAATGGAAGCTAAAGTGTTTAACATTTATTGTCACAATGGGAATTTTTACAAAGTGTATTGTGCTTAAATGCTTGTGATGAGTAACAAAATCTTGAATTCATTAATCAACAATTGTCAATAGTGAACTTTTTAAGTTAAAAAATGTGGACTAATCAACTAATTGGATTCACTAAAAATTGAAAATCTCATATTGAATTCCATTCTAGTTTTTTTATAATGATTAAATGTGTTGAGGTATGAAATAATAAAGTCTACCATGAATTCTTTTTCTTTGAAACCTTAACCTTGGTCCTTGAATGATAATTATGGATTTTTGAAAGGTTAAAATTGGACCTTATTTTCAAAAGTCCTTTCAAATGGAAATTTTTTTTGTATTTCAAAAAATTTGTACTTAATAAACATTTTTTGAAAATCTTTAACATGGTTTTCATTCACATGTGGATTTTATGGGTTTTTTTTTTAAAGATTTCCAGATTGCATTCATTATAACAAATGACATTTGCAACTTTTGATATAGGTTTTGACCAGTTAGGTTTAAGAGGTATCATAGGTGGGTGAACATTTAATAGTCAAAGATTTTTATAATGAATTCTTTAAAAGTAACAATCATGTCAATTTGGACAATTTTTATAAAACTTGTTAAGGACTTGTATGGAATGTTGTATGTGCAACTTAAATGAACCACAATATTATCCATACACCTTTGATAACTAAAAGACATTGAAGGATTTCAAATGATTTTGAATAATTATCAAAATTATTCACATTTTCCTAATTAAACCCTTGAACACTTTGATGGCCTTAAACATTTTCATCCTTTAGGACATGGTCATCTCAAAAAACTTCCTCCATCAGTGAATTTGTAGGTACGTGCTCTTCTTGCTCCTTTGTTAGCTAGACATACATTATGTGTCCATTACATGCAATGTCCCTAACATGCAATGGTGTGTTTATGATTATCTAATCTCCCTAAAAGTCATAACAATCATTGAACAATTTGGGCAAATGGAATTGGTTTTTTTTAGAAATATTCATTTCCCAATAGGATGTATTATATTTAGTACCTCTATGGCAAATATGTCATCTATTTTTTCACAATCATCATTGATGCAATTCCATTTGTCTTTATAGTTCTTGACATTCCTTGGTGTTTTTTATTGAGTGATTATTTTTATGCTTATCGGTAATCAATTCCAATTTGATTTTTTTTTTATCAAGACGTCTCATGCTTCCTCAACCTATTCCTTGTTTGGCCTTTCTTCTTCTTGCACTTTCCATGGAAGAGTTTCCTATGTCTTCTATTCAATGCATTTGCTGCACATTTGAATTTGTGACACTAATGCACATATGAAAATGGAGCTCAAGAGGGACACATGTACAACAAAGCTTCATGTGACAAACATGCAATGGTGGTTCATGAATCTTGAGAATACGCTAGACCCACAATTGACCTATGCAAAACTTGAAATGGTTGATTGTGATGGAACTATGCAAAATTTGAGATGGTGGACCAAAAATGATCAATAAATTACTACTTTACTTTTTCAGATGTTACCATATTGATATATAACATCTCAAAAGTTAGACTAGTAGTTTATTAACTATTAGTGTGCAAATCCACATAATTGAAATTTTTTACTACTTGATCATTAGTTATCTCTTATGATAACTTTGTGAGATAGGTTGAATGCTAACACCGCCACATGTGGTGACAAACAAGCTTGTTATCAACATATCATATTCATATATGAATGTCAATGATTATATAACATGCAAGATTACTAACAAGGATATCTTTTAATGTGAACCATCCTGTAGATTTTCATAGTATTTTTCTGAGGATAGTGTATAAGTGAAAACATGAATTTGATATGGTTACAATTTGTGTTGGGCAAGTGAACCACTAGTTCTAGCTTTGGTTAGTGAGAACCAAACTGAAATTGAATTTGATTTGCAAAATTAGAACTAGGTTGATATTTATGTATGGAATTAGAATCTGAACCAAAATAATGTCTTTGAAAAAAAAAAGCACTAGAACTGGGATGGAGTGACCCAGCCCCCATGACTACACCAGTTTCATTTGGGATGAACTAGTGTTCATCCTAGTTATTAAACCTCCCGCAATTAGAAAGGTTGATTCAAAAAAGGTTTTTGCTCACCTTCCAATAGTCAATTTTTTTTTCACCTTGTATTACCCCTATTCACCCAACTACCCCATTTACCCACCTACCCCACTCATTTTGCAATGGCAAAACCTATATCTCTTCTCAACTAAACTTATCAAATTATATATTATTTTAATTCTGGAAAGTAAGCTAGATTTTATTTTCTGCCTTTATTTTATGATATATCATATGTATATAAGATATAAAATACATAACATATTATATATATATACACAAAATAATATTTTATTGTGGGCCTCACTTGATAAAAATATAAAACATAATATTCATCCATGAAATTATAATTTTTTTGATCCAATATTTTGATCATATAAGATCACTTATATTTAATATATTTAATATATAATATATTAATAAAAATATTTGTAAATAAAATGAATATACTATAAAAGTTATTTATAATTATATAATAAAATTCATATTATAATATAAAATTAACGTGTATGTATTTAATATACCATATTTAAATGTATTTTATTTCTTAAATACACTATGTAACATTAAATGGTTTTGAGAATAACATTATTATATGTTCATACATCGTATTTTATGAACTATTTTTATTAATTTCATAATTAAAATATATTATGTAATACCAAAAAAATCATTTTTCTATTTTTTTTTTTCGTTTGGACAAAGTATGAAAAAAATAATGATGGTTAAAGAAAAAAAAATGTCTTGTTGAAATGTATTGCAAGATTTACATGAATTTTTTTTCAATGCAAGATTTTTATAATTTTTGTGTGGAGATTTTGGAAAAAAAATAGAGAATGAAGTTTAAATAATTTCATTTAGACATAATATGAGATCTTATTATTAATTAAAGTTGGCTTTTGGAAAAAAATTAATTGCATCTCAATTTAAAATTAAAGTGCAAATAAAAGGTTTAACCCATATGTTTTGTCTTTGAATCTCATCTCACAAGCCATATAAAGAACATGTTTTCCCTTGATTACTCACACAAAAATGCATTTGCCAATAGGGGATGAATGGAGAAATGCTTGACCTTAAATGGAAATTGTGACATGAATGAAATATGTTTTGGCTATTCCTTCACCAAGAATAGATATAAGTTTAACCAAGAAAAGATATAGGTTTTGCTAGGAAAAGATAGAAAGGGTAGGTTAGGGATTGGTTGTTAGTTGGTTCGGTTTAGGGTTTAGGCTAAGAGGTAGGTTAGTAGAGGAGGTAGGTTAGTAGGGTAACTAGGTGGGAGGGTAGTATGGAGGGTAAAGGTTGGGAAAATTTTGGCCCCAATAAAAAAGGTCAAAGGTCAGCAAGCAAAAAAATTGACTCTGGTAGAATGTTGGTTAATGTAGGATGAAGAGGCGGATGAAAAACACAGCCCATCCTGTGGACAAAACGGCCAACTGGTGCAGTCATGGAGGCTGGTTCACTCTAGTCCTAGAACTGGGTTTAAACTGGAAATCAACAACCAGTCTTGGTCCAGGTTAGTAGGAACCAAACCAGATCTGCAATTTGTGTTTTAAGAACTGGACCTAGAACATGATTCCCGGTTCCAATTTGTGTGGAACCAGAACAAAGACAAATTATTCTAATTCATTTTTCAGAACACAAACTTCTTCATGTTTGGGTAAAAGGACCGCCCAATGCTGTTTAGCACTTGATGTAACAAAGAAGGCATTGTGTTGAAGGGGCCCGTATTTAGTCACGCTTGGTCAGCAGACCTTTGGCTGAAACTGGTTGGATTGCATGATTCACATACATTATGATGATGTATAGCCTACTTGATATTTCTGTTGAAAAGCAAATCCAAAATCAACATGTCACAATTTGTCAGACAGCGAGCGGACGATGAGATGACACACGGTGTGTACTAGCAATTGAGCAATGAAGAAATTCAAGTCGTATACTTCACATTTCAACAACCACCTCGAGTGTGAAGGAATGCATTGCATGCCATCAAGACTTGGTCACACCCCATTCTTTTGAGATATAGACTTGTGGTTGGTGTACCTTTCATCAACAAGAATAAATGTACATAGTTAGTATTCATTCCTGTACAAGAGAAGCTGACAATGACCATCTCTTACACCTTCCATATATATTATCTGCACCAGGTGAATGAATGATAAATACCTAGTAGGCTTTTGAAGACATATGGAACACCACGGTTTTTTTTTTTTTTTGTGTGTTAAAAAAAAAAATTAATAAGGGAGTATTCTGTTGATATACTTGCTTATTTTCTATATAAAAAAGCCCAAGTTTTAAAAAATAGATTGGAAAACTTTTCACCACATTTGGACTCTGATTTTAGTTCAGTGGTATTTTTTAATCCCTTTTTTCCCTGAAAAAACTCACCAAATTTTGAAAAATGCATTGGAAAACTTTTCGCCGCATTTGGACTCTGATTTTAGTTTGGTAGTATTTTTTCATCCCTTTTTTCCTGAAAAAACTCACCAAATTTTGAAATTTTCATTGGAAAACTTTTCACCACATTTGGAGTCTGATTTAGTTTGGTAACATTTTTGTAATTTTTAAATATATATATATGTAGATAGCTTCTAAAAACATGTCAGCATTTAATGCTAAATCCCTCTTGGGATGCTAGCCAATTGATGCAACATCAGAAAATTGAAAAAAAAAAAAAGTGCTATTGATATAGGAAGGATGTTAGATAATATGATTCTACCATCATTGGATTTATTTGCTAATTATAAGAATTGGTAATTTCAAATAAAAAATGATCATGATTTAGATATTATGCCCAATGCTTTTGAAAGGATTTTAGAATAGTGCTAAGGTGGCAATGATCCCTGGAAAGATTTAGCCACATTTGGCTACAATTGAGTTATGACAAGTGAATTTTTTTGAGAATCTTTCTATATTAATGGTAATCTAGTGCAAATGACATAAATGTATGGTGATGGGAGTGGGGCAAGGGGAAAATATGGTGACTGCAAGCAAAAATTCCAAATACATTTTTGCCCAATTTTGAATTTATTTTTTTCTTTTTGATGAATTTTTCCCTTTAAAAAACCATGATTATGTTCCATTATTATTATTCTTTTCTTTTCTTCCCCAATGTTCTGATGTGTCATTAACCATAATCCCAAACACAATTTAGTGTCAATTGGCAAAAACATTTGTAGAAATCTGTTGAAACTGCAGAAAATTGGCGAAAAGCTGCCCTAAAAGTAAAAAGTGTCTTGAAATGTGGTGACCTGGCCCACCCCCCAACCCCCAAAATTCCAAAATTGGCATTATTATTTTTAAATAGGAGACAAAAAAATTATTAAATCAAAATATAGAATTGTCAGCTAATGATATTACCCAAACTTCAAACCAGCAAAGCCTGTCAAATAGTGGCAAATAAGGGTCACAGTGAACCAGCACCCACCAGCGCACCATCCACTGGATGCCTTGGTGGACAATTCGGACATTGGGTAGCAATAGGGAGACACCAGGAAACATTGCACAATGCTAGGGAAATGTTCAACCAGAGTTGAGAAAACTCCAATAAACATCAAGAAATTTTTCCTTGTTTTCGAACGACATGAAGATGCCACTGGACAATAGTGAATTCATGCAGCACCAAATAAATGTCAAGTGACACTAAAGCAATGCCAAGGAGACATTGAAGATGCTGAACAACATTAGGAAAACAGGGGGCATGTCAAGAAATTGTTTTCTAAATGATGGGGATAGCTAGAAGAACCAAAGGACAATGGGGACATTTGGGAGATGTTGAAGGACACTAGATAGCGCTGAGGTGAACTTCAGGGATGTTGAATAATGTTAAGAAAATGTCAAGACACATTGTGCAATGTTAGGACAACTCTGGGGGACACCAAGCAGAACTGGGAAAAAAATGGAGGATGTTGAAAAAACATTAAGGGATGACATGAATGTTAAGAAAATGTCAAAAAGATGTCAAGCAGTGATGGGAAAATGTTGAAGGATGTTGAGCAGCACGAAATGAACATAGGGTATCATCAGGAAGATCTAAAACAATGTCAATAAATCACTAAGGGACAACATGAAAAAGGAAGTCCAAATTGTTTTTAAAAAATTGGTAAAAATGTATTAATACAATTACAAGCTAATTGAAACATTGTTAAAGACATCCCTCCTAACAACCTTATTGCATACAATATTTTGTTCTTTTCATTTTTGGATTACTATGAAGGTCATGCAAAATAATTGAGTGACTAGATGCATATGTGGTGAAATTTAAAGACTAGATTCAAATATTTGCTAGTTGTTTATATTATAATCAAAGTGGCCTTGGGCAATTGAGCTAAATAATAGATAGTTGATCGTGGCTAGTTATATATCTTTTTGCAACAATGCTAAAAGTTGATGACAAGTTGCCCTCCAATATGTCTTCTTCCCAAAATTGGCCACTTCAAAAATAGTTTTTTCAAAGTTCACACATACCAACCCTAACCATGTGGTAGCTTGGTATGGGAAGTTGTCAAGTGTGAAACTTCAACTTGATTGGTCACTTATGCCACTTGTAGTCATATAGGACTTATCATAGAATGTCATTTTTGACGTAATGTTGTGTGCATACAAAACAACAACTAGTTGCAGATTCAAGCAATTGCACATTTTGTTTCTCAAGAAGAAAATTGAATTGAACCATCATTCATATTAAAAGAAATTTGAAAAATACCAACTCAATTTACAATTGGGCCTTAGTCAAAATTGACACCTACGGCTACAAAATGTTTTAGTCATAAAAAAGAGTGCCATCGGACAACTAGTAACAAAAGACACCATGTGGTATGGAAGTCAGAAACATGTATGATTACAATCCATGTTTTTACCCATCACCATGGATGAACATAAGTATGACATGACCCTATGTAACTTATGTGGAACTTGACTTTATGATTACATATGCAAGTACATTATGGATAGTTGCACAATGCCAAGTGTCCTAGCTATCTAGCCTACTTAGCCAACCTAGCCAAGGTAATAATAAGTTTTTCATAACCTACATACTAGCCAACAAATGTTTGTACATTTTGAATTGCAATGGTAAAGATGTCATGTATCATCTAGTCATCTATGTATAGTTGCAAATATAATTGTAAAACAAACATGGTTGCCAACCATCAATGAATGTCACTAGTAATGGATGACACATGCTAACTTTTCATATTTTGATTTAAACTTATGATAGTAATAAATTGTAGTCACATGTCTTATTAAAATTTGGATCCGTTATAATGTAATTGCATATGCAATTACTGGCACTTACAACTATGGTGATATGTATGACTATTACAAACATAATCACAAAATGAATTGATTTGGACAATATTCACACATCAATAAGAAAATATAGTAAGAATGGACAAGATGTTTTCTAGGTTAAATGGGTAGGTAAGTAAGTAGCCTTAGGTTTGTGCATAAGGTCCATTGATGTTAATATATAGAACCCAATGGTGCCCTTAGGTGATTACTTTTAATTTATAATATTTTTGGGTTCAACTAAAAAAATTCAACTTTTGAAAAAATCATTTACATTTTCTTTATATCATTATATTAAGGTTTGTATTGAAAATTTGTCAAAAATAGGTAGGTATTAAATTTTGGAAAAAATAGCTACATTTGAATCCTTTTACACTACATCCAAAGATGTTTTTAAAGTGTTTTTGGGTGTTTGTTATTCATTTTTTATTGATTTGAAAAAAATTCATATGTTTTCATGACATATCATGAATGCTACTATATAAGTAAATCCAAGATTACAACATTAATTTAAATTACCATTTCAAAATATGAAATATAAGTAGTGGTTATGTTTCTTTTTGGCTCCTATTAGCATAAATTAAAAAATTGAAATGGAGGACCAAAAAAGTAACCACTACTTATATGTAACCATGTGTAAAGACATGAAACAAGGTCTTCATATGAACAATTTTCATTCCTTTCACTTTAGGTGTCTTTATTTGAACTAGAATTAATTTAAGACCTCTTTGCTTGCACATAATCACATGGTTTTTAAATGTGCATAATCTCTTGTAATATATGCCCACCTTTTTTGACCTAAAGCTTTAACAAGTCACACACAATAATCTTACAACTCTTATGTTTTGTTAGAGTATCCCACTTTTAACTAATGAATTTTTCCTTGTGTTCATGAAAAAACAAATCTACACCTCATTATATACAAATGAACCCACTCTTTGAGCCTAACCTTTATGCCCATGGCAACCTAGTTACCCATTCAATTTGCAACTTCCTTGTTTATCATAGTGTTTTTTATGTTTCTTCCCATCAAGGTTGGCAAGAGCTTTGTTTCTTTAAGGATGGGTTAAATTGTGAATAAAAGAACTCAACAATGTGCTCAAGGTACATCAACTCAATTTAATGACTTTAGGAACACATCAAAGTTGGCAAGAGTTGTGTGTTATTTTATTGAGTTCAAGTCCCCTTTTATTGGAGCACAACCTACTTCAAAATCCTTTAGCATTCCAATTTTAAATTAAAGACAAAATAAAGAAGCAACTTGAGCTTGGGGTTCTTCAACAAATTGAAATATTGGAAATCATATAACACACCCAAAGCACGAAGTTTATAGATTAAAGAGTTATGTAAAGAAGGTAAAATCACGAAACAATGAGCCAAAAACCACGTCAAATCATGTTTAAATTTGCATTTAAAAAAATATATGCTGATGTGGTGCCACTTCATTGACATGTTAAACATGGCAAATTGTGTTTCATAACTAATATGGATGTTGAAAAATCTAAATTGAACCATTGGATCTTTTTAATTTTGAGTTTTGCATTGAGCAAAGGATCTTTAACTTGAGCAAATGCTCAATCAAATATTACTAGTTTCACAAAAGGGTCCTTGATTTTCATAATATACAAAAATTTTGATGTTGAATTTCTACTGTAATAATAGGGAACTATTAGACACACATAAAAAACACTCAAAATACAAGGAATCTATAACTTGATGTTTTTCCAAAAAAGTTGAAAATTTGGGTCTATTTGATATTCATTAGTCCTTTATGATATGTAAATATGATGCAATGTAAATGGTGTCTCAAACAAAGTTGAAGCTTATAATACAAAAGACTAAACCTCAAAGTAATTAACATGTTTTTGCATGATTAAATGAAATTGTGATCATTTTTCAAGATGCAATGTAAAAATCTAGTGCAAAATCTTGCATTTAAAAAAAATCATATCTATTCAAAACTAATTAACAAATAACATGTGATATATTGAAATGGCTATAATAAGTATAATTAGTAATTAAAAAATTATTTTGTTACAAAAGGGTCCAAATGGCATATAATGACCCAATGTGTTTACTTTGCATTTAGGACTGTTGTCCTTTTTAGGGTCTTTTTTCCCAAAAAACATGTTTTCTTAAAGAGGCATTTTCAAATGAAATGTTTTTAAAAATTTTATATATTGTATTTATAGTTGCCCCAATATGTCATATGTTTTTTTACAATCAATTTAGAGAACTATGAATTTTTGAAAGTGCATAGATTTTGCCAAATTTTGTGTTTTGTTTTGAAAATTTGTCATAGTTTCAAATCATACCAAAACATGTTAACACTTTCAAGTTTAATTTTTTATGTTATAAGCTATAAGTTTTCTTTAAACAATATATACATTGCATCACATTTATGTGTTGAAAAGGATTCATGAACTTTTTAAAACCTTAATTTTTGATAAACAAAAAATTGAAAAAATATGAAAATTTGAATGGTTTTTAGATGTGTTTAATAGTACCTTATTATAATATAAAAATTGAAAATGAAATAAAAATTTTATTATGAAAATTAAAAGGCCCTTTATGAAAGTAGTGTCATTGAATGAAGTTATTAAATATCCTTTAATCAAGCCAAACTTTGATATTGAAATTTTGTTTGATTCATTTTAGATTTTTCAATATCCATATTATTCAATAAGCACAGTCTTTCATGATTCACGTGCCATTAAAGTGGCACCATATAGACAAATGTAACAAGAATTGTAGACAAGTTAATGTTTTAACATCAATTTTGGCTCGTTTGAGCTCATCTGCACCCAAAATTTCTTTCTATGATTTTTTTTGTTTGAGGCAAAAAGACTATAATCTTGTGAAACAAAGTAAACATATTGGCTCATTGATTCATGATTTCACCCAAGAACCAAAAGACCAATGCAATCCTACAAAGAGATTGATTCATAAAATCATAAATCATAACCTAGAAAATTATGCCATGAAAACCAATTCCGAAAAAGACAATGCATGTAGATCTCCAAGCAAAAGACCAACTCATAGATCAATTCCCAAAAAGATAATGTAGAATCCTAGATTGAAAATCTAAAAGATGCATTAAACATTGATTCTTAAAAAAATAATATGGGCTTGTAAATCCAAAAGCAAAAAGACATGAATAGAATGGATTTCAATTTTCACTATCTAATTTGTGCTATCTAATTTCTACTTTCACCACAAAAAAGTTATACTAACTTGATGTACTCAATAATTTTAAAATTGGAAAATTGCATAGATATTTTTACAAGCAAGGTTTGTAAGCAAATACTTCCTACATCGCATTGAGTAAATATAGAATCAAGCTTGCCATGCACCATCAACATCCAAATCTCCTTCACCATGCCCAAAAGTATCCTGGAAGTCATACTTGAAAACCCCCTCGCCCTCTCAATGTATTAGCAGCAAATCTCCATGAAGGAAATTATGACACTCCAGGAAGGCCACTTGAAATTACAAACTAGTAAATTTTTAGCACCAAGTGGTTGAAGAGATGATGGAAGCTTCTTTTCTGAATGCAAAATGGCAATTGAGATTCACCACTAAAGCCACCACAGGCGACTATAACTTAGGGTTTTAGGGACTACCAGGCGATGGGATGCATGCCTCCTTCACTAAAATGATATTCATCTTGTGATATCAAAGGCTGCTATGGATGACATCTGGCAACGTACTAGTTCATCTATGGTCCTGTACGGCGAAATGGCACATGACTCTAGAGGGGTCTGCGCTTGTTAAGCGTTTTGGTGGTCAATGTAGTGGTCCCAGGACTGTATGTGCATGTTACTTGTATTATATATAGATAAAAGGATGCCAAACCTGACAACGTAGTTCCTGTTGCCCATTTTGCAGCTCTCATTATGCAGCACATTGGTCAATGGTTTCTAGACAAATTGGCTCAGAGTTGGTGTTCCATCATTTGCACTGCCAATTGTTAAAGAAAATCCATGACAGAAATGCCTAGTTATGCCAGATAAGTTGTAAGTATGAGTCATGTAGTCAACTTATTAAAGGTCAGGCATTATGTGTCTTCCCAGTGTTCTGACCCTTTTTATCTTTCCATGGTCATGAGTCACATGGACCAGTGTTGGGTTGTTCTTCAAAGTTCAAATTAGTTTATGTGCCCTAAACCTCCAGTTCCAGGTTTTTGAAAACTTTCAGAATCAAAAGAGCCTGTTGGTTTTTCAAATAGCATTCAAATACCTGGTGAGTTTCATGAAACATCCGGCAAAGAACTGTGAGATCAGGGTAAGTTCTTTGATTGCATCATTGCCTTTGTTGTGGTATTTATACAAGGATGGTTTGTTTCTTGGATCCTGGATTCAACAACTCCACCTCTGAATTGTACAGCAAATTTTGGATGAAGAAAAGTCAAAACATGCTGGTTTGGCTTCGCAACGTAGTTTTTGCCCGGCATTTTTGCTCAGGATTCTGAGGCTGGCAAAAGGCATAGCAAAACCGAATACCTACTGTTGATTGGCTAGATAGTTTGATTGGTCCAGGTGGGCTGCTATTAGTTGTGTCCAACCTTTTGCAGTCCCAGTTTCAGTTTTATGGGTCAGGTTGGGAAAAAGTAAATAACTAACCTTAGATGTGAGAAATAGTGCTGCAGGGCCACATACTCAGCATGGGGGGACCTAAGGGTGTCAGCAACTAAATTATACTAATGCAGTTGCAAAGCTTGTAGCTGTGTTTCCTAATTGATTGTGATTTTTGGGTATGTACAGTTTTATGTCAGTTTTACAAAGCGCATATGCAATGATCACATGCCCGACAAGCCGCTACTGCACTTGCCACTACTGCACTTGCCACCTGCTGCTATGCTATGGCATGAGTCCAGAGACTCTTTGATCCTGGCTCCTGGGGTGTTTGTTTCCTCTGACCAGCTACTTCGTCTACTGGTCTTTTGAGTCCAGCCCCTTTGTTCTTTCAATACTGGACAAAATTGTACAATTCATAACCCTTAGAGCTGCGGCCTGCAAACAAGAGCTCAATGTGATTTCTAGACCACATTTGCAAATTATAAGTACACATACAATGGTTTACATCAGAGGCAGCGAAATGGCATAAAATTTACTCCTGTGAGCTATTACTGTTATCTGTCATATAAGATTTGTTGAAGAAGAATAAGGCCAGCCAGCGCCCCCAAAATGAGTCCAGTAGTTACAGACTTATGCTATGAAATAGGATTAGTACATGTATTGTACAGGCTGATTATAGATCTGCACCAGACTCTGCACCTTGGCAATATTCTCTTTGAAATCGAGAGGAGAATTTCAGGTGGGAAGTATTTCAGGGAAGCTCTGCAAGTATAACGTCCCTGATCAGGAAATTATTTGTACTGAGACAGTAGAACCAGTCTGAATGTACTACACTGGTCTCAGGATTCTGACTATTATAACACTCATAGAGAATAATATGCAAAAGGGTAAAGACTAAAGACTCACTAACTTTACCACTTGATGACCTATAGCAACTCCACTGGTGCACTGTACAACAAATTTTGGATCTATACAAGTTAAAAGATGCCGGTTTGGCTCAACAAAATAATCTTTGCCCAGCATTTTTGCTCAGGATTCTGAGGCTGGCGAAAGGCATAGCAAGACCTGACACCTACTACCGATTCGCTAGATGGTTTGATTGGTCCAGGTGGGTTGTTATTAGTAGTGTTGCACCTTTTGCAGTCCCAGTTTCAGTTTTAAGGGTCAGGTTGAGAAAAAATAAATAACTAATTTTAGGTGTGAAAAATAGTGTTACAAGGCCACATACTCAGCATTGGTGGAGCTGCTCTAACACTCATATTTTGAGCCTTGACACTCTCCAAAGAGCCTGACATCACAAAGAGCTGCCTCAGACCAGTGTCGGTCAGGTATCAACTGTTGAACATACCACCAACCTAGTCCCCATGTTCGGTAACTTTAAAAAAATCATACCAGCCCCATAGTGGTATTGGTTTTGATGAACAATTTGCATAACTTACCCACAAATAAGTTCTTCTAGCTCTAGAGGGGAGATCACAAGCTTGCAGCTATACTTTGTGCAAGGCGAACAGCTGATGACTTAGTGGCTAGTTTTCAGAAATGGGCTCAATCAAACAGCCCACTAGTGTCTCATATTGGAATGTGCTTTCTTAGGGCTATCATATATCTACGGACTTGACTATCTGCATCTGCAATCGACCCAACTAATCCATATTTCTGAGGATGATACATAACCTACCATGTAGGATGTGTAAAAGAAAATAAATTATTAATCCCAAATGCAATGGTGAAATTTCCATAAATTCCTAATTTTCTGATGTTTCACATTTTATCTAACTCTGCAAGAAATATGCACAAGGTTGATGTAGAATGGTTTAAAGAATACCCTAAAGATTAGTCAACCTGAATTTTCATTTGGTTCCGTAGAATGCCCTTCTCACTCAATATTTTTACTTCATATTTTAGCAGGCATGCTTTGTTGACAACTACATGGCAACTTTGGTAGCAGCCACATAAAGGTGGTAGAATGAGCGGCTGTTAATACTGAGCAGGAGTTGAAAAACTGCCATCCATGGTTTGGAAATCTCAAGTAATGCAGATGGTAGTAGCACAGTGTACAACAAGTGCCCTATTTTGGGGTTGTTATCATCAGTCCCTTTCAGTACCAAGCTGCTTTTTTCCACAGTACCTTGGGTTGCCTGCAGTGTCACACACTCATTAAAGAACACATCACATCCATTGGAGTTGACAATAACTTATTGATCAACAACTAACGTATTATCAATCACCTGGAAGTACAAAGCTGTAAGTATCACCAAGCAAACCTGTGTTGGCCAGTTCCTGTTCTGGGTCTGGTTACCAAGTACCTGGACCATTCATTGGTTCTAAATTTTGAAAAAAATTCAAAACCAAAACTAGGAAACAACAACCAGCTAGAACCAACCCAGAACCGACCCAAAAACTCATTTTATCCAGCTTTCAATTCGGATTTTTTTTTCAAATTGTTTTGGGATTAGGCATGTTGTTAGTATGAGAAAAAAAATTAAGGTTTTGAATAATAACAGCAATATTTTGTTGAATAATAATTTGAAGGTTTACATGATAGATCTTACCAAGGTTGTACCTTGGTGGCTAAGTTGTGGGTCATCCAAACTGATTCATAACGGGTTTCCAATGGATGGTGCACTGGTGGGTGCTGCTTCACACAATGCCTGATTCACCAACCTTGTCTTCCCCTTTCTCCCATGCACATTGGGGCCAGTTGATTTTCTCATCTTGAGTTCGTCAGCTTCAGTGTCCACACAATCTGTTGATGGAGTCAAGATTTATTTGTCACTGCACATGGAATGTGTCCCCATTCATTTTGAGGAATGTTTATAACAAGGACTGGTCAAAAGGTGGTGTGCTGGTAAGCAATGAGTCAAAAGGGTGACTAAAAAACTTCTTGAAAATGACTCGCAAAAAACTATACCCAAATTTTAGACTTGTAATCTAAATTTTCATTAGTTTTGTGCAATGTTTTGTCATGTGGGGTGCCTATAACTATCACTGCCACACACACATAAATCAAACAACATAATTTGTTCTAAATGGTGTCTCACCTCCAAACTAAAACACAACTCACTTGCAAATAGCAAGAATCCAAACCCAAAACACAAAATGAAATACACACAAAAGGTGCCTATAACTATCATTGTCCTCACACACATAAATCAAACAACATAAATTGTTCTAAATGGTACCTCATCCAAACCAAAAGCAACTCACTTGCAAATAGCAAGAATTCAAACCAAAAACACAAAATGAAATACACACAAGAGCATGTGGTACATTCAAACTTGCATTAAAACACAAAAAACTTATAACTTGTGTGTTTTTTAAATTTTCAAATCACCAAAAGTGATTTGAGCATACATAATTTGAGATATATCCCAAACATGAAATAGCTTAAACCTCATTCACACTTGAATCAATTTCAAACTAAAACATAATTAACTATCCAATGTGTATTCATGTATGCTTATGGTTAAGATATTGGTAAACCACCCTCCAAATATATGTAGACATTTTATTGGTCAAAAAAATTGATGTGAAAGTTTGGAATTTTGAATGCTAAACCCTAATCTTTCTAAATTAATTTTAGAAATCAGATTTTCTTGTATTAAAAAAGTTTCAATGTATTTTTTTTTACACTCCTCATTTTATGTGGGATTAATTTTGATTTTAATTTTTGACATTACTATGTCATGTTTTCTGAGTCCACACATAAATTTTATGTGTGACAAAGATAGTGTTATTATTTCAAAAGTCCATGATGAGTCTATTTTTGATATATAATTCATTGTTTAATATGGTTTTTGTTAAAGTCTATAACAACATGGATAATTTAAAAATTGACAATGTAAATGTTGAATATGATCACCTAAATCCAACAAAATCCTTTGGGTTGATATTGTTATGTTGATGCCTCCCTCAATTAAAAAACCCCTCCTCATTATGCACTACAACCACACTAAAAACAACACCCACCCTATCAATGGCTAAACATGTTAGGAGTTCTTGAAACTTGGCAACAACCACATGCCAAAATGAAAATAATCTTTGAAATCTTCAACTAATTGACCTTGAAATATTTATGGGGGACCATGGTTGCAGTTGGATTGTTATTCAATGTAGCCACCATCCCCAATGTTCTCCCACATTCACATAATGTGATTGTCAAATGAAACATTTTTGTTAGTTGAATACCTTAAATAATTAATGTTTGGATGGAAATTAATAGTGCTCAATACATTTTTGTTGATGCCCCCAACAAATTACCTAATGCCCTTGTTCCAAAATGGAGCCAAACATCTTTTTCAATGTCACTATTGTAACAATAAAAGTCAACGCCCCCATAGGGTTGGAAATTGCATTTGCCAACACAAATGATAATGGTAAGTGAACTTAGTGTTAGACCTTCTCACATTGAAAATCCAACCTTTTGTCAACACCTTATGGTTCCAATTAAACTCTCACTTTTATCACACATGCAATTTAAAAAATATATTGATCGAACTTAAAACCCTAACATGGTTTCCACTAACTACTTAACACACATGGTCTCTAGGAATATTTGATATCATTACATTTGAGACTAATGTGCCTAAAAATCCACCTCCACAAAAATATTTTAAATCAACACCAAAACTAGAGGATGGTGAACCTTTTCACTCCCTAGTTTTACCTAAAATAGGTGCATTGGATTTCATTTATGTCACCATATTCATCACTAAAACCTCCAAGTGTGTGAATTCCACCTCCATAGCATTAGGCTAACTTGGAATTGGCTTAGTGGCCAACCTTCTATTGGGCATACTTTTTCATTTCTATCCTTTTCTAAAATTTTAGTTGTTTTTTATTAACCTTGCCTTAGTTTTAAATGTAAGGTGAAACAATGATTTTCATCATGCCCATAAAATTTATAATAAGAACATGGTTGGTTAGGGTTAACATTGCAAGTGTTAGCTTGAGGTGGGTTAGGACAATCATTTTTTTGATGAGGCCCATCACACCTCCAACATTTGTCTTCTTCGCCTTGTTTAATGGAATATGACAAGGATGCACTATTTTGTTTCAGTTTGGTCCCCTTGGTCTTTTGTGCCACGGCTTTATTTGGTTGGCCATGTGATTGTTGAGCCAACAATGTTGAAGAGTTTATATATTTATCCTTATTGAACCCCAAAAGTCACCACCCATTCTTCCACCATGTTTAGCTTGATGTGTCCTAACAATTAGAATACATTTAACATGGGTTGTGCGAGCTAAAGTAACATAGTGTCCCACACCATTGTTTAATTAACTCCTTGTCAAAAATTCCATACCAAAACTAAAGATTATGGGCTTTAACAATCCATTATGTCATATTGAGCAATGTTTTCATCTACAGATATGCCTCCTACAAGATTTCATGTGGTTTACATTAAAACTCTTACAAATTGTAGCCTTTCTTTCCAAATCCCTTTTTAATTTTTTCTCAATTCTTGGAAAAATTCCACAACAAGGTTGAATGTTAGCACCAAGCCCCATCCATTAGTGGGAAGGTTGGCACCACCACTTTCGATGGCTATGTCATTAATTAATATTCTTACTTCCATTAGTCAAATTGTTACTATGAATTGTTATAGTTGCACCTATAATCATAATAGGGTGCAAACAAGATAACACAAGCCATTCCCACCTATTTTTTAATTACTTTTGTGATTCCTTTTTGAGAAATATTCCTAGAATATTTTTAGAATATTTTTTTTAAAATCTTCAAAAAAAAAATTAATTTTAATTTTTTTTCATATTATTTTAGTAAGGTTTATGTTAAAATTTTGGCAAAAAATGTCATTTCAAAAAGATTCAAATCCATTTACAAGTCCTTGCTTAAAAACAAACATTATAGTGTTTAATAAGTGTTTTGTGAATTTTTTACTTAGCGGATTAATTTCAAATTAATTCACATGTTCCCATGATATATTAAAAATACAACTATATAAAAAACTCTTACAATGTCAACATGAAATTAAATTATGACTTTAAAACATGAAGAAACCAAATATGCGTTACACTTGTTATGGTATGTGTTATTATGACTACATCCAATAACACTTGTGGTCATTATACCCCTAACGATGAACACATAATTAAATGTCCAATACTTAAATGACACTTTTCAATTTGACCTTCATGGGCACACTTGAATTCATGGTAATCATCCCTTATCAACCATTTGAAATGTTGGAATAATTGTTTCGAATGAAAACGCACCAAGGGTGAGCCACTTTTGTTCAAAAAAGTTGATGTATAACAAGTATTATAATATGTAATAAGTTAAAATCTTGATGACATCCTTTGGTTATCCTAAACACAAGTTAAAAACTTTAGAATTTGCACAACAACATTTTTGAACTCAAAATTCATTTTGATCCAATGGTTAAATGAAGAGGATTGGATAAAATCAATGTACACATAGTATATAACTTACAATTTCTTAGCAACCATAGGGTCTCACATTTATGATTCATGAAACATTACCAAACAAAAGAAAATTGAAAAAATAATGCAATGTCCATTTGTAAAATCTCCTTCTCTTTGATATGGAAGTGGTTTTTTCTTTAAAGTAAAATATTATTATGCATTCATTACTAAACAAATGTAAAAAAACACATTTTTTGAATTAAATTTCATCCAAAAATTTTTAATATCTAAATTTTCTTAAATTTAATTTATGGATATCAATATCATACACCATAAAAAAAATTCACCCAAATTTGAGGATTCCTTTTTTAAATGATAGTGACAATGGCAATGTTGATGGTTAAACCAAAACCCCCACCTTGTAAACCAACTAGTACCACTTGCACCCAAAATGTTCCCCATTTCCAAATCTTCTGGCACTTTTGTGATGACCTCTAACTCTAAACCTTGGGTTCCCAAACTTTAATTCCTAAAGGATGTTGAAATTATGGGCTTGACCTAACCCTAATTTAAGGCACCTACGCACACCAAAAACATTGCACAAGGCCAAATAAACTTGAAGTTCATTCTAACACAATAATTGTGATATATCAACCATCAATTTGATCTCACCACCACAACACAACAATGGAATTACTATGATCATCAACTCTAAATACAACCCACAATAATGCCAAACCTTTTACAACCTAACCCTCATTATAGGAATCACATCCATATCAACCCATGTGTTTACAACTTGTGTCCAAATCAACCATTTTTGCAACTACCAATGTGATTAATTATCTTCTATGGCACCATGTAAAAATGACTTATAATTACATATGTGATTACAAAAGAATTTTAAATTGCATATGCAATTATGATTTACAACTATTGCTAGTTTAGACAACAATGAAGATAAAAAAATGTCGCATATCATCCAATGACTAATGGCATCTAACTATAGATGAAATTTAATTATTTTTGTGCTTAAACACCACAAGGCGTGTTATTCAACTTGAATTATGATTACAAATTATAGTTGCAAATGAACATGTGTCTAGGTGTGAAGAAAGTATGTTATGGTTAATGAAATTATTGGATTTGGTGATTTAAATTATTTTTCTTATTATTTTGAATGAACAAATAGTCAAATGTATAATAAAGTTTGGTAGGTTTGTGAAAATTTCATAGGACAAATGGAAAGGGTAGAATGGAACCATCATTGGAAATTTTAAGCATAATAAGGTCATGTGTAGGTGTGAATGGTTTTTCCAAACAAATGGGATTGTTGGATTTGGCGGTTTGAATTTTTTTTCTAAATTATATAGAGTGAAACACCACTTCAATGTAATAGATATCTACAAATAGGATTCTTGCACATTACAATTTGTGTAATATATTTATTTGTTAATTTTGTGTTATAGCCAATTTATAAAACAACCTAAGTAAGAATAACCTAAAGTAATAAAAAAATATCCTAAGGTAGAATACCTAAAATAACCTTAACCCATAATAACCTAGCTAGGGTAAAATAGTCAAAAATAGTCTAAGTTTGAATAACATAAAATAACTCAAAATAACCTAGGGTGAAACAAAGTAAGATAGTTGAAAATAACCTAAAGTAAAAAAAAATTGATTAATTAAGTAGGTAGGAAATAGGATAAGTAACAAGTAATATGTAGGTGTGGGTGAAAACATTGTCAAAAGAGCTAGGGGTACCAAGGTAAAAGTCCTTTTCCAAGGACTACATATGACACATGTTGTTTTTGTGTTGGTTTATAACTTTAAAATTTGTAAATCAAATACCCCCTTTAATGATGCATTTTAGATATAAATACATTTTGACTAAAAATTATTTGATATCATGTATATTATGCATTCATGCCCTTATCACATAAACATGAACAACTTTTGTTAAAATCACATTTTCAAAATCCATAATTTTCAAGGTCAAAAACACTTTTGAGCCAAATATGTTCAAATCGGTTATAAAAAATAAAATCATTAGTTCAAGTCCTTTTGCTTTTGTAATCATCAATGCTCAAATCCTCTCCAATTTTCAAAAGGATTGGTACACATTTATTAGAAAAAAAGGACATTTGAAGAAACAAGGGTTGTCCACCCTTAAGGTTTGATTGTTTTGAACATGAATTTTTTTTCATTTGTGTTAAGCTTTGAGCATGTAAACTTTGCAATTAATGGAAAATATTCCAAAAGAAATTATGACAATCCAAACTATTATGTTTCACTTGTGATTTTTCAAACATACAAAAATGTAGTTTTAAAGAGTTTCCATTCACTTGGGTGGCTCCTTTGACTATGTTTTTACCCGTGTGTTAAGTAGTAAGTATTTTATTTTGTTGATATATGATAGTGTTTTTGTGCACAAGAAAAAGGATGTAATAATGTTACATAGTGCTGTCATGTTTCCCTTTTATTAAAATCTATCCCATGTATCCTTTGTTTACAAGTTGAAATTGGTAAAATATATAATTAGATGAAAGGGAGGACTATTCATGCATGCATTATAAATATCCAAAATGCATGTGCCATTTGGGATGAATCAATAAAAAAGGTTTGCAACCATGAACAAAAAAAATTAAAATATTAAATACCTAATTGACATATATGTTAAGTTGCCTTTCCTAACTTATCCTAATTTAGGATAATTGCCTACCCTAACTTAGCCTAGATTAAATTAAATAGTTATCATGATTACACTATTTTTATTATAAATTAATTTTTAGATTACTATTTATTAACATGTGTACATCATCTAATATATTTATCCAAATGGTGGACAATTTTTTGTTATGTGTGCATAAATATTAGTTCTCTATGTCATATTTGACTGAACATTTTAGTCACAAATGTAGTTGCAAATGGTTGGGCCACACAAGCATATGTAATTACACATTTTAATCATGAAAATTAACCATAAATAATTATGCCACATTGGTTGGATGTTAATTGGATGAAAAGTTCATGTTAGTCACACATTGATGTGACTACCATTGCAAAGGGTGACACATCATGCCTCTTGTGATTAAAATTTTATGTGACTTGTATAAAACAACTAAAGGAATTTGTAGTCACATGTGGCATTTATGATTAAAAAATAATCATTACAATTTTAAAAACTAATTGTCAATATGCAAATTCCTTGGCATCCTTACTAAACCATATTCTCTATGTTTGAGTAGATCATGAATCAAATAGGACCTACCCAATTGTTAGAATTTGTGGGTAGCCTTGTCCCATGACTAACCATTAACCACACCAATTACAACTCTAAGACTTTGTGTTTGTTAAACAATTTATAGTCTTTCACCTTGGGTTTCCCATTGTGAAGTATGGACAAGTTTCCAAGACATCAACCTATGAACTTGTGTTTGTTCTCTAGGTTGTAGGCCAATGGCACACAACTCGACAAATCCCCTTACTTCTTGAAAGTAAATGATAGTTCAACCAACATAATGATAGGAAACATGCACATAATTCAACAACACAAAGTGATAATTTGAACTTTTCATACAACATGAATTTTCACTTTTGTAATTCCCATTCAAAAGTTTCAACAAAAATTCAAAAGTTGATAGTGCAATTCTCATCATTGATTAATAACATAACATTCCACCACTTTTGAGTTATAGCAATCAATGCTTACTAGCACAAGCACCACATTGTTAAATCTAGCAAAAAATGACCGCACACACACCACATTTCATCCTTGTAGAAACCCTACAAATAAATAACTTGAATTTTTTCACTTGGATTCCCTTTCTAGGAATTCAATAACACATATGACAGCCAATTCCAATTTTATATGAGTGAATTATGATTTTAAAATTCAAAAGTCTTGTCAAGATCTTGAGACCTTATTTTCATTATAGCTATCCAGTTGATGGCTTTTGAGGGGTCTCTTCTTGAATAATGACTTCTGATGTTACCTATGGGTTGTTATTTTTGGTCATAGTAGCAACTATTTGAACCATCATTCCTTCTAATGCATTTAGCCTCTAATTCCAATTTGTCTCACTTGGACCAAAAGGCTTGCATTGACTAGAAGGTGTGCATTGGGTTCCCCCTTGATATTTAGTAATTGAACCCACTTACACATATAACACCGCAATATTATCACACATACATAACATTTGAGCATGTAACTATAATGAATGAAATAAACCAAGTAATAATCCAATACTTCATGTGTTCTCATCATAAAAAATCATGAAGTAACTAATAGCAAATTCATGACCTTTACTACCACAAGCTCATGTAGGAACAATTATGATGACTTAAAACAAAGGTATAATCCTATAGCTCCTTTTAACATGCATTGCCAACACCCACAACCAAAGATGTCACTACATACATTTTAGTTGGTTTAATGATGCAAATAAAATCTGGAAGTGTTTCAATACAAATTATATCAAAAAATAATTTGACTGTCATAATGCTCCAAGTATTCAAAGGCTTCCCAAAATGAGCTAGTAACCTTTATTGTTTGAAGAGAATATCCACCACCATTCATTCTCAAGCCTTCAAGTTTTCAACAACCCCTTAGACACTGAACTAAAAATTGAACCCAAGAAAATGAAACATGGACAAAACCTTTCTTAGACATCATTGTACCACACAATGTTGTGGATATAACCTCCTCACAACACATTCAAATGATCCATAGTAAACAAGAGAGGATAAAGCAAACAACTAGTTCATTACCCAAATGCAACAATAATTGAATAACAAAGGAGGAGGAAAAGGAGGAGAAGGGAGATAACCATGATTGTTTGTAGGGGAAGGTGAAAGGAAGTGCTAATCAAAAGAGAGGAAAGGAAGACCACCAAACGGTAAATAGATTATGCACCCAAGTAATTGCACAAAGATTGATTAGCAAATCTTAAGCTTCATGTGATTTTGATTGAAGAACTTACATTTTATGTGCTTCACAGATGCATTATTGCTATGAATTCTATGAATTGACAGACCTCTTCAAATGGTGATGATGGTGAAATGGTGATGATACAACAACCAAAATTAGAAAACAAACTAACATTCAATGCATTAATACCAACCAACACTTGGAAACAATCTATAATCTGATTTTGGTTGTGTACTTTCATCATGACAAATAATATCACTAACTGCATACCACCAAAATCAAAATAGACTTTACATTACAATTTGCATGAGAAGATGCACAATCGTGGATAGAGTTACATTTTTGGATAAAGTTATTAAAATTCCAGATCTTTAGCGTTTCATGTGGACATAAACGAAACATAACTATGACAAACATATAGAGCGGATGGAGAATTGGAAGGATATTATTGTAGAAGAAGATTGGGCTTCTAAAGCAAGGCTTGTTCCTTTGTTTCTAATGGGGTGGGAAGCACTGATGCCCAATGTAATGTTGGAGTTTCTAAACATATTCTTAATCAAGGGCATAGATATGTACTTTGAGCATAAGGATAAGGTGTATGTAATCAACAAAAAATTGATTGTAAATGTTTTTGGAGTGTGTGTGGAAAGGTATGTAGAAGAATGGAAAGGATAGATCGGTTAATCATTAGTAGTTCAAGCATTACATAGTTGTAGACTTGCACCTACAAATTCTTTTGCAAATTAATGGAATTCAAAGAGTCTGGGTCTGCCATACTTTGTCAAATATCTTGCCATTATATCTATCATTTATCAAAGGGAGAAGGTACAATATTTTAATAACAAAAATGTTATTTACATTGGTGAGAGCAAAGAAGGGGCAAAAGGTAGATTAAGCACAAATTATATTCAATAGTCTATGTAGTGAGTTGGACAAGTGGTATAAGTATGTTGAAGAGAATAACGGGGATAAGAAAGATACCTATTAATTTGCCTTGGTTGGCAAAAATCTTTCAGTATCTATTTGTGCATCAAAAGGATAATCCATAGAAATCATTGGCCAAGGTTAAATGAAGTAGGGAGGAGATGGAAATAACATTAGAAAACAAAAAGAAAGCTATAGCAAACTCTCTGAGAAATGCTCTCAAGAAGAAGAACAAAGTTGAAGAAGGAGGAGCCTCAGGTTCAAAAGTGAAGAGGGAACATGAGAGCACAAATTTGAGTGCACAAAAAATCATGAGGGGCATAGTGGAGCCATTTACAGTACCAACAGTGGTAAAGTGCCACCAATGGTACAAGCAGTTAGATAAATTGCGACAATACCACAAATGACATCTCCACATGAAAGACAACTTAGGGATGAGAGGCAAGAGATACCATAGATGACTTCACCATAAGAAAAACAATTATGGGAACATAACTAAGGAGTTAAGACGGAACAAGACATAAGGTTTCTAGAGGGTGAAGAGCATCTACACTTTGAAGGGGATGTATGTGAAGATTGGATGGAGACCATCACAAGTCCAAAACATTTTCAACATTTACAACAACATTTGTAATAACAATAATAACAAACATAGGAAGGTTTACAAGCTATTGAATTACAGATAGAGAGAGTGGTGACATAACCTGCTTTTGAAGAGTTTAAACCAATAGAACTACAAGTACCACCTAGTAGGCTAGAATTTATCGAAGGATTCCCATTTGAATTTGAACCCGGGAAAAGAATGGTACAAGAGTTGGGATCATATGCAAAAGGATTTGGAGATCCTACAACACATACAAGTACACCAAAGTCTATGGAGGAGGTAGTTGTAGAAGTAATGAAAGCAAATAAGGTAGTTGAGTTATTTCAGACCATGGCAATTGTGAATTTGAATATGGGGAATTTGACTCTAGAGGTAAACACTTTAATGAATTGATTAGTTACAGGGGAAAAGGAGAAGGCAATGTTACAACAAGAATTGGATAAGGAGAGAAAGTTCTAGAAGGGGTATAAACATAATGTGGAAATCTGCAAGAATAACAGGATAGAGGCTTAGTAGAAAAATAAAGTGTTCATTAAGAAACTTTAGGATGAAAATGAGGAGCTCAAGGGTAGCACAACATGGCTGAAGTCGCAAGATGAAGAACTACAAAATTTAAGGCAAAAGGTTAAAATTTGGGAAACCATAAAGAGGATGTGGATAGAAACCTTTTTTCTTCATAAGAAACAATAGGAGGCTTTTGATAGTCAAGTGAAAGCACTAACTATTAAAAAGAAGGAGAAGGATAATGTTCTAATAGATTTGGAATTGATAAATCTGAAGAATGTATATCTATTATAGTCAGAGGAGCTTAAAAAAAAAACAACAAAGGCAAAAAAAGAGTAGTTAATGGAGGACAAGGAGTATCATATAATTCTATAGCACCTGCAAACATAATTGGGGAGGGCACAGTAACATAGGAAGAGTTTGGATTCAATTGGTATCAAGAAAAGACTAATGGATTATGAACATATGTTATAGTACTATACATTGATGAAGCCAAAGAATAAGATGAAGGACTCTAAGGTAGAATTTGAGGAATGGTGGGAGGTTGCAAAGAAATATTTTACAAAGGAGTTGGAGAAGAATTTGGCTTAACATAAAGCTGATGAAAGAATTCTAAAGTATAAATTGGAAGTTTATCAAAAGAATTTTCTAGATTTCATTTGTGGCAATCCAACACGTACAAAGGTATCGGGCTAGGATGAAAAGACAAAAGCATGGCCAAGTGGGACAATTCATGAGGAGGAAGTATAGACTAAGGACCTCAGAAGTGGAGCAATTCAAGAGGAGGAGGTATAGCCAAAGATACCACAGGACCTTAGAAAAGGGGGTCAAGAGGAAAAAAAACTAAAGGGAATTCAGGAATAGGAAATGGTGGAGGCTCTTCCAGCATTAGAAGAAGAAATATCCAAGATATAACATCTGGACATTGAACCACAAACTAAATTAGTGGGGGAGTAGATTGGAATTGCAAAGCAAAATGTAGATATAGAACCACCAGTTTCTATGGAGATTGGGATTACAACATTATAGTAGGGGAAACAAATGTTTAAAAGGATATAAAATATTATCATTTCATTTTTGTCATTTTACAAGGATTTTAGGGATGGAATCCAAAGTATAGAGAGGGTAATGTTAAGGGGGTAAGTTGGGTATGTGATTTGGGATGAATGAGGCAAATAGGATAAGGACTAATAAGGGAACTTTGTTAGTTTGAATTTTGAATTCTTGTTGTTTTGGATCATAATGATGTGACTTGGGATGGTTCAAAAGGGGGGAGAATTTTGGAGAACAAAAAAAAAAAAAAAGATGAAAAAAAGAGTTTTTAAAAAAAAAGAATAGGAAAAGTTGGAGGTACTTGTAGTAGAAAACCACAAACTTTGTTTTGGTATAGCACAAATTTTAAGTGTTGTTTTGGGATTTTTTTCAACAAAACTTGGGATTATGCTATAATTTAGATTAATGTTTTCAGTAATATAGAAAAGCATAGACTTCTACAATGAATTCTATGTTCAACTTTTGTGTGAATTTTCTATAGTACTAGATTATGACGAAATGAATTGTATTCTTATTTCTAGAGTTTTTTATAATGTATTCTAAAGTGCATATTCTAGCTATATGCAATAATTATGAATATGATGTGGGAATGAATTGTAGTGTTAAGTTTGTTAAAACTTAAGACAAAAATAGTGAACATATGCTTGTGAAATGCAAATGTGTTGTTACAATAATGTGAAATATTCTGCAAGAAGTTAAATTTGACTTCTACCATTGGGCAAGGAAATGTCCATACGTTCAAAATGATAATTAGAATTTTCCACTCCCTATGGTGAATGTGATTGAAGAGGATGAAAAATGGAGTAGGAGCCTTAAACAAGCATGCACAAGATGTTCAAAGTTCATGTGTTGACAGTTGCAATGCGTCAAAAGACTAATCATACAAAGGAAAAGATTGTTGATAAGTTTTTTGACCAAAATAAGGGAATGGTTGTGATTTCCACATTGTCACAAGACTTCCCAAGGAATTAAAAGCTACAGTGATGGTAATCAACCTGGACAAAAAAAAAGGTATTGATTGGGTTTTCAATTTTGGAACTTTTAAGCATGTGACTAGATAAACAAGTTTTTTCAAAAGATTAGAGAAGTCCATAGATGTAAGTATAGTTAAATTTACAGGAGGCCATACTCACATGATTTGTGGGAAAGGAGAAATAACATTCTCCCACAATGGAGCAATAAAACATGTTCAAGATGTTTTTTATGTTCTTAGCATACATAAGAATTTGTTGGACTAGTAGGAACAATCATAAACAAAGGATGTCTTGTTGTATTTGGATCACAAAATTGTTGGATCATAACAAATAACCAACCATCTAAGATTCTTGCTATGGGAATTCATGATGAAATTAATTGGTTTTACAAAATCAATGCTATTGCACAAGTCTTTGAAATTAATTCAATACAAAATAATTTTAAGAGCAAATTGTGGCATCATCATCTTGGGCATCTACATTACCAAGGATTGCACATTATATCCACAGAAAGCAAAACTATGGGATTGCCATCAATACCTATGATCAAAAACATTTGTAGGAGTTACATGCTAAGGAAACAACACTTGGAATTAGTTTTGAAGCACAACAATACAAGAGTAAAGGAGGTGAATGAACTCATTCATTAAGACTTGTGTGGTCCATTGCCACATGTTTCATTATCTAGATCTGGGTATTTCTTAACTTTTACTGAAAATTTTAGTTAGAAATGTTAAACTTACTTTCTTAAAGTGAAGAGTGAAGCCTTTTAGAAATTTAAGGTTTTCAGAAGGATGATTAAAAACCATGGAAGGATGATGATAAAAGTTCTAACACTAGTAGAAATCAGCCAAAATGTAACCAGTCAATTTACGACTACATGCGACTTATAGTCGTTTGCGACTAGATTTGAAAATATTTGCAATTACAAGACCAACTTTCAACTATTTTGGTCATTTTCACAACTATGATGCAACTATTAGAAATTTCATCCTATTGGTTACATCAATTTTACATTTATTTTCATCCATTAATAGGTTGATATGTCCCAT
>Ga0209611_10001113_pt1 | contig 44516 bp, 44 predicted proteins | sample S1TSphgellanicum_3_FD_187693 | JGI IMG/M metagenome (GOLD analysis project Ga0209611, IMG submission 187693) | Host-associated microbial communities from peat moss isolated from Minnesota, USA - S1T2_Fc - Sphagnum magellanicum MG (SPAdes) (version 2) | ecosystem: Host-associated > Plants > Peat...
AATAACAAAGTTTGATGTCTATAAGGACTTAGATGTAGAAATAACACTTGTAACAACCTTCTTTTTGTTTTGGAAGACTTCAACAAATCCTATTGAGTTTGTATACCCAATGTCAGGGATTTCCACACACAAGAAGTCATATCCCCTTCTTGGTTAAAGCATATGTGATTACTAGGGTACTTGGAAGATGAAATGTCCCAAAAGTTAAGATGTCTAATTCCAATGAAGAGTAATTGGTTGCAAAAACTCAAGAAATTCAAGAAGAACAAATCACTATTAGGTTTGATTTTCCTAGAATTCAAGGAGCACCACAAATAGGAGCATAAATTTTGTGTCAATTGGGATTTGGTGTTGTTACCATTATAGGAATGAATCCTGATGAAGCACAAGCTGGAGATATTGTTGTGGAATTAATGCACAATGGGTTCTGTACTAAGGCATAGGTCTGGGTGAAAATGCAAGATGGAGCGAGAGGATGGGTTTCAAGTGCAAGATTTCAGAAACGATATCATTTTACCTCCTACCTTGCGTAGGGTATCAACACACAAATCAAAAAGGCAAAAACAAGTGCCATGAATAGGTGATGTTTGGATTCTTTTTTCTCCTATTTCCCCAAATCACTTCAACAAAATTTTCATTCCAAGAATGGAGGATTTATTTCGAACTAGAAACTAGATACCAAAGGTGGAAAACTCTAGAACAAGATCTCGGTTAATAAGTTGGAGAGCATTTGATGATGACAACTTTGGGATACGATGGCAAATGGATTCTATAAATGAACAAACTTTCACTCTTTTACCCTTTGATGTTGTGATTTTAAATCCAGTACCAGAAGGAAGACAATCCAGTTTCCTTTCGTGATCAAGGACTAATAATTTAATCTTGAAGAGCTATACAAATCTGCTAGAGTAGCATAGAAATCTTATATATATTATGAGCCACGTAGTACAGTTGGGCTTTACTATTTTGAAGAGTTAGAATTTTGTAAAGTAACTATTTTTTTATTCTCATTTTAAGATGTCACTGATTTGGCTACTACTAGGATCATTGGTTTTGATCCTAATTGGCTTAAGTTAGGAACATAGCCATTAACTATGACCGTCAAGATTCTGCACTCAAGCAACAATCTAGTTGAAAACCAAAATAGAATCTAATGAATGGCAAAGGAGCCTCATCTAGATCAGTGAGGCAAGAAGTAGTATAGGTTATAACGGTAGAACTAACAACAACATGGAGAAGGATGGGTGTAAAACAAGTTCTTACAACATAATACTAGCAATAGCTAAATCTTTAGATAGGAAGGGTTAAAATGACTAGTCCTCAGGGCATGGATGAGTTGTTAGGGGGATGAAATCATGAGGATGTAAATGATTGGGCTAAAAAATTGACAATGGCAGCAGAAGTCCGGGATTTGAATACTGATAAATTGTTTAAAATTACCAAATTGAACCTAAAAATGAGGGCCAAAGAATGGTTCAAGAAATTGAATCCTACACCAACTGATTGGACAAAACTACATACCTGGATAGTGCAAAAATATGGCAATATTGATGTTGATGACATTCGGCTCAAACTAGATGCCATCAAATAATAACCAAAGGAAAGGGTTCAAAAATACTATGAAAGGTTGGATAAGCTTTTTCAATAGGGTCAAATACAATATGCAAAACAACATGCAAATCTCTGGCAAAACTAAAACCAAAAATAAAAAAACTTTGTGTTGTCAGGACCTACATTAACATTGAAGAGGTGGTTGTTGTTGTTGTTGAAATTGAACGTGTATTAGGAGAACTAGGGGAGACCCCATATGAACCTATTAAGGAAAAACAAGATGAAACCACATTTAGAGAATCCACCACAAATCAACAATTTCATGTTTTGAATGAAACTTTCATTAATTTCTTTGGGAAAGGGATTGATGGCAAGGCTAAACCCAATATAACCTTTGATGCCAACACTAACAACCATTGCCAATTATGCCGCTCAGAAGTACACATAGTTTCAGCATGCCCTAAACTTACGGACACAAGGCCAAAATGTGCCAAGTGTGGAGGTGGGCATAAGATTAATAATTGTGGTTTGAAATGTTCTTTCTATTTTGGATTAGGGCATATAGAAGATAAGTGTTGGAAGAAATTTGCAAAAGGTTTGCCTGCCACCACAAATTTCTTGGAAGTTTTGGTTGATGATGAAAAGGCCACCCTTGCAGAATTGAACTGTGTTTGTGGAGGGGACCAACATATATTTTTCGAAGTGAGAATCCCAAAAAGGAGATTGCCTATAGTTGCCAACCCAACAAAAGAACAAGAAGAAGTGATTGCTGAAGAAGAACAGAAAGGAGCAAACATGGAATCTAAAACAGTTATGAAATTTAAAACTTTTTATCATTTCATCAAAGGAAAGATTTCCTTAACTCCCATGGAAACCATTCTTATAATTCCAGGAGAACAAGAATATTTGAAAGGACTAGTTAAACTAGCTAGAAGGAGAAAATATGCTCAAGGACAAAGAAGTTAGGTAGATGTGATTCATTCAACCCTTGCAATCAGGAGGGTTAATGTCAACAAAACACATCGCAACAAAACATTGCATCGGGCTGTAAAGATCAATCAAGCAATGATTGAAGGCTTGGTGGATACTCGGGCATCTATGTTAGTTATGGCAGCCAATGTTGTTAGAGAGCTTGGCATAATGCATCTGGTGGCTAGCCATGAAACTTATAAAATAGCCTTTGGTATAATGACGTAGGCATTAGAAGGATTACAAAGCTTCCAGTAAAAGTGGGAGGGATCATATGTCAAATGATCTTCTTGTGGTTGACACAAATAACTATGATTTGCTCTTTAGACTAGATTTCCTCATCAAGATAAGAATAGTCATTGATGTGGAAAAGGGCATCATATAGGTTCGCATCGAACCTAAAATGGAAGTGGAAATACCACCACTAAATGTAGTGAACATGTTGCAGGTGCTTGAAAGATTTGAAGAGGAAAAATGCGATATAAGAAAAGTTGTTCAATAGAGAGATGGGACAACTTTAGATTAATGACTAGGTTAATCTATTATGTTCATTAGATTTTGATGATTTCAATGATGAATCTTCCTCTGAAAAGGATACAACAAAATATGAGGGAAAGATAGAGGATGACCCACAAGAGACCTTGTTAAACCTGGAAGACCATATTGAAAAACTGAAGGACCACTAGTTGGATCTGATCATTGAAGAGGAAACATGTATTCATATTCTAAACTTGACATTACAAGAATAACATCAAAATGTTCTTGAAGGGTAGTTCTTTGAGGTCAATGATTGTGTTGATTGGATAAAGTGTGTAACTACAGAAGAAGATGCTTAGATGCAATAGCGATTAAGAAAGAACATTGAACCCAATATGCATTTGTGTCCGGTCTAAGTATATAATGATTTGATTGAGGGAGGTAATAGGTGGACCCAAATCAAGAACATGATATGACTAGATGAGTCTTTGAATGAAAAACAACAAAAACAGTTATGGGATCTTCTGGAAGAATTCCAAGAGGTGTTTGCATGGCACAAAGGGAATTAGGGCAATGTTCAATAGGAGAACATTCTATCGATACCCAAGGACTACCTCCTTGCCGTATGACTCCTACACAACTGTCCTATTGGGAGGAAGCTGAAGTTAATTGGCAAACACAAGCATTAGTGGATTTGGGGAAGATGTGTAAAAATGCATCGGAATACGCTTGTAGAATAACTTTGCCAATGAAGAAAGATAGTAGCCAAAGATTTTGTGGAAACTACTGCCCACTAAATTCTCAAACAAGGTGGGACTCTTTTCCCATGCCCCTGATTAAAGATGTTTTGAATCAATTAGGCCACTCCAAATGGTTTTCAAGGCTAGATTTGCACTAAGGGTTTTGGTAGATTCCAATGGTTCCTGATGATGTGAAGAAAATAACAATAATCACCAAGTCAGGTTCATATGAGTGGAATGTTATGCCATTTGGATTGAAAAATGCCAATAGTACATTTTCATAAACCATGGCTGACATATTCAAGGAATGGACTAACCATTTTGTGAAGTTGTTTGTTGATGATGTCAACATACATAGTAGAACATGGAATGAACATTTATGTCACATCCAACTAGTTTTTCAAAAATTCAAAAAGGTCAATCCCAAATTAAACCTTAGCAAATGTTGTTTTGGGTCTAAAAGTATTACTTTTTTCGGACCTATTGTGGACTAAGCCGGATCTCAACTTGCTCTCAGGAAGATAACAGTAATCCAGAATTTTCCCACACCCAATACAGCCACAAATGTCAAGGCATTTGTGGGATTTATAAGGTACTATAGGAGGTTTATTGCTGGATATGCGAAGATTGCAAAACCATTATTTGCCTTAACAAAGAAAGAATGCAAGTTTTTTTGGACGCCCATATGCCAGACAACTTTTGTTGCATTAAAAAATAAGCTCGTAGAAGCACATGTTTTGGTTAGACCCAATTTCAACAAACCATTCATCTTGGATGTTGATTGGTCAATTAAGGGTGTTGGAGTTATTTTGTCATAGAAATCTAGAAGACAGGAGCAAGTCATTGCTTATGCAAGCAAGGGCTTATCTCCAGTACATTGTCGTTTTCATCACATGGAGGGAAAGTGTTATGTTCTTATTTGGGGCATAATGTATTTCAGGCAATATTTTCACCAAACCCCATTTCTATTACGCATAGACCACAAACCTTTGGAGTGGTTAGCCATTGTTTTAAATGCCTATGGTAGGAGAGGCCGTTGGATTGCAATGTTGCAGGATTTTCAATTCAAGATCATTCACCGTGCAAGAAGCATACACTTGAGCATTGATGCATTAAGTCGAAATCTTGTTAGGCTTTTTGGAAGAGGATGAGGATTTTGGAAGTGATGTGCTAGAATAGGAAGATCAACCACAAATCACACCATTACCCACGAGGAGTAATGTTACCAATGAGACTAACATCAATCTGTTTACTTTGCAACACATTGAACAATAAGTAGATGATGTTGAAGAACATCATGTTGGGAGTGAGTGTGGTGGACAAAATATAGATTCACTTTTAGAAGAAGGATAGTTTCCAATGAATCATATGGAGTACAAAAGAATGGTTGTTGAAGCTCAAACCATGGTAAATGAAGCCAAAAATAGATAGAAGGGCAAGAATGTGGAGATAATGGGACAAGGTGAAGATGATCAGTCAAGGCAAATGGATATATGGGAAGATAATGTGTCAATGGAATTGTTTGTTGATGGAAATCTGGACACTGAACTCTATGACACTACCAACATGGAAAGGGGTAAGAAGCGGGTAATGAAGTACCATTGGTCAAAAGATACCCTGTTTTTCTAGAACTTGGTGGTACCTAGGCTTGTAGAACGGAGAATGTTGATTGAGAAGATACATAAAGAAATTGGACACTTTGGGAAAATGCGGACACTTGATGAAATGAATAAGAGGTTTTTTTGGCATGATAGAACTGAATTTGTCAAAAAATTCATCAAGATGTGTGAAAAATGTCAGCTAGCCAGACAATTTAAAGACATGAGATTTAGCATTGAGGAGACGAAGAATATTCTTATATGCAAATTTTTTTTTCGTGTTGCAATGGACCCTATTGGGCCATTACCAAAAATAACTAATGGCAATAAATATGTGCTTGTAGCTATTGACCATTATTCTAAATGGTGTGAAGCATGGCTTGTCAAGGAACATGATGGCTGCACTATTGTTAAGTTTCTAGAATATGAGGTTATTTATAGGTATGGAGTGCCTAAGTACATTTGACAGATAATGGTAATGAATGGATGAAGGAATTTGTTGAAATCTATCAAAATTATGGTATCACACACTAGTTTACAACCCCTGTTTGGCCTCAATGCAATGGCATGGTTGAACATTTGATAAAGACCATGAAGCACAGATTCATGATTATGGTTGCTACCAACATACAATATTGGGATTCACTCCTACCAAGAATACTCATTGGATATCGATGTGGCATCCAGGCCAACATGAAATACTCTCCTTTCATGGTGCTCGTTGGTTGTATGCCTATACTCACCATTGATAATAGTTGTAATGGTTTGTGTGATGTATTTGATGAACAGGCAAGTCCTGAAATCATGGCTAATTAATTGATTCTTAAGATGCAACTAATTGTAAGTGTGCATGAATCTCTGCTTGAAAATGTGGAACATGCTTAAAGGAAACAAAGAAAGGTGTATGCTGCCAAAAAGAGGTTTCAAACCTTTGAAGGCTTTACAAAAAATACTAAAATCAAGATGCGTAGACCTGGAAAGAAAAGATCATTGCTCAGTAACTAGGAGGGACCCTACATCTTTGTTGATTACAAAGATGGCAAGGGATTTTAGGAACAAGACCATGGTAACAAAATATGTATTCTCAAAGATCTCAAGGGGCAATGTTGGAAACAATCAAGAAGGGATTTGCAATTATATTTGTTTGCAAATTAATGTTTGATCTATGAGGACATAGATTTATTTGGAAGGAGTGGTGGCACTTGTGACCTAGAAATAATGTCAAACATTTTCTGTGGATGAAAGTAGAAAACCTTAATTCAGCTCTATGGCAGAACTGTTGGAGGCATGGTGTTTCAAGCATGCCGAAAAATTCATTTTCTTATTTTTCTATTTTTGGCTTGGTTTGTTACTTTGCAAGTTATTGTGCAATGGTTTTGGTGAGCTAGTTTTAGTGATGGAGCGTGATCCTAACTATTCAAAGGATAATATTTATGAGCAATGTGAAGCGCGGTTCTACATGAAGATTGGTGCAAAGATTTCCAGGGAGTGAAGGAAGGTGGAGAGGAGAAAGATATATGAGGCTGGTTGAGGAGAAGAAAGGTAGACTTTTGGCGAGGAAAGAAGCTAAGTTCCTAGTTTTTCTAATAATTAGGAGGTGTGGAGTTGCTTTGGGATTTCTGAATAATCAATTGGGGGCTGAAGTTGATCTAGACTTCTTTCTTTCATGAACCTTATGCTTGATCTCCCACTATGCCAAGAATGTTAGGAAGAGATTAGGAGGTCTAACATTTGCATTTTAGGGACCAAAACAAGGGAAATGATGAATGAATCTAGGATTTTCAAGAGCGATTGTTATGGCAGCATGATTTTTGACAGGTTTGGGGTCTTAATGTGAATGTGCAAATGTGGTCATTCTAATAAGAAAGTACTTGCTAGATAGTGGGAGTTCTAAAGATTTTGGAACAATAGGACACTAAGAAATGCACAAGATAACACCCACATGTTCTGTTTTGGATCTCTGTCCAATTTCTGAGAGGAACCATGTAATGATGTTGGGATTGCACTTGTGGGATTTCTATTGTTGAAACATGAACTGCCACACTCATTAGGTAGCCAATTGGTTCTTTGAGGAAATCAAGAGCGGTATGATCCCTTGAGGTCTATAGAATTATAATAACAAAGTTTGATGTGTATAAGGATTTAGATGTAGAAATAACATTTATAATAACTTTCTTTTTGTTTCGGAAGATTTTAGCAAATCCTATTAAGTTTGTATACCCAATTTCAAGGATTTCCACACACAAGAAGTCATCTCCCCTTTTTTTTGGTGACACACAATGCAAATTGTGAAAAACTGGTGAAAATATTTTAAAAATTATGTTAAATTATTATAGCAAAATGTTTTCCAAAAAAAGGTTTCTTGAAAATCTGGTAAAAAACATTTTTTTAAAACTAAGGAAGCAATAGAAGTTTATATATTTTTATTTTAAAATTTTTTTTTGGTGTCAAAATTTGGGCACACTAGTGTCCTAAAGGGCAATCACTTCTTTTAAACATGGATTGATATTTTAAATAAAATTTAAAAAAAAAATTGTAATGGAATGCATGCATGCATGATAATAAAAAGAGCCTTAATTACTTAGTTGATAATGCAAAATACCTCATAGAAAATTCCATTTTGAAAACTAGATAGATGAGTAACCCACCTAATTTGCAAAAAGGAAAAAATGAAATGAAAAGAAAAGAAAAGAAAACCCTAAAAACAACAAGACATCACCATGATGCATCTTAATTAACCTCATGACAAATTTGGACTAAAAAGTCCTCGATGAGGAAAAACAAAGTGTGGAGGTTAGATTTTTTCCTCCATTCATCTACTTTTTCCAAATTGTATGAGAAACTAAAAATAGATACCAACATAACACTCAGAAAATATACATAAATACATAAATACCCAAAATCAATACATACATACATTCATTCATACCCAAAATACATACATACATAGGGTACATACGAGTAGAGATACGGATGCGGCCGAGAGGTAGGTTGCTCATGCTCTTCCTGCGTCTGCTGCATTCGTACTTCGTCTCCTTCCCCTTCGCAAACTCTTCCTTTGCTTAGCAGGCGTGTTACAAGACTTGAAAGCTGTGAATTTTGTGAGTTTTTCTTCTTTTCTTTAGGAATCTGAAATTTGAGAGAGATTTGGCACCGATCGATGAAGTGAAGTGGTGGGGAAGCTGAAATTGGGATAAATTTTATTTATGTCTAGATAGATGTATGTGGAAAATGAAGAACTGTCGACTTCCTGATCAAAGAAAGAAGAAAGAAAGAGGTTGTTGTAATTCCCCACGTTTGCAACGCTTGGTTTTGCTACTTGTAGCTTCTTGTGCCAGGACGGCAGAACTTTGGTGAACCGGCTTGATGCAGATTGATAATTTTTCCCTGACCTGCATGATGCTTCTTCTTCTTCATCTTTTTCTAGCTACTGCAGCAAGCAGCTCCCAGCTGTGCAGAACAGATTGTGGAGGGATCAGCATTAAGTACCCATTCGGAGTTGATGAAGGATGTGGAAGCTACGAATTCAGAAACACTTTAGATTGCATCATGCAGCTGCAGGCTTCTAGTAGCAACACTAGTACTAGTACTGGTGGATTGAGGTGGAGGAGCGTCCTGAGCTTCAAAGCCCAGTCTGGGATTTATGAAGTCCAAGCCATCGACTACAGCAACAAGAGCATTAGTTTATGGGATCCGTACATGACCACCTGCAGTGATTCTAGTGTTACAGCTGGGAGGAATTTCAGCCTCCAGGGCACAGCTTCTACTACTGGATCCAGCAGCTCGATCAGCTCTGTTGGTCTATTTCATCTGCAGTTGGGCTCAGGAGGAGGAAGCAGCAACAGCACTTCTTCAAACACTGATGTTCTGTTACTGAACTGCAACCACACTCTTAACTCTGCTGCAAACCAGACTTTGCACTCCAAAAGTACTGAGGAGCAGTTTTGGTGCAATGATTCTGCACCTGTGTGCACTGCTTTCAAGAGATGTACTGAGCATCATTTATCCAATACAACTACTACATCAAGTCCCATCACCACATGTTGTGCTCTCACAGCTGATCAAAGATATACTACTTCTTCAATTGATCTTTCACTGCTCAGGTATGTTAAAATTATTGTTTAAAAAAAAATTCCTACTTCACTTTCAGTCTCCTCCCCTCCAGTGTTCTTTTTAACAGCAAATTTTTGCACTCTGATGAAAAAAAATAAGGAATATGCTGTCGCAGGTTTCTCATTATTTTTGAATTTGCCAAATTTTGAGGATTTTTCACCACATATGGAGTGTTATAATACCCGCACCCAACTGTATGCAATTGTTTACTGCAATTGCATTTGTTGAACTCACTCATAGTTCTAGTACTGTGCGTGCTATAGCTCAAGTAGGCACTGTCAAACCTGCAATTGTTGATTGTCCATGTATTCAGAGTAAGCACCAAGGTCTTTTTCACTCCAAATATAGCACCCTGCTCTCTACTCACAATGGTGGGATTGGTTGTGAGCTGAAAAGATGTGCAGGCTATACAAGCTTGCACAACTATAACCCCATCTCTCCAAACATCAGTAAGTTCACATTTTCACTTCAGCTTGGATGGAGCGAGAAGCAGCTGGAAGCTAATTCACAGTGCAAATTATGCACAATGAGTTTGGGTACCTGTGGATTTTTGAACTCCAGCAATAAATTTGCTTGTCTCTGTGGAAGATCTAATACAACTTCAGTCTGCCATGGTAAGCTTTTCATTGCTGTGTGACACATCATGGAAAATTGTGCACTATTTAGCAACTCTTCCAGTCATTTCTGAATGAAACAAGCAAAAGTTTGAGAAGACCTGGTTCTTCCACAATCATCAGAATCCAAAGACTCTTAAAATTATGCACTGCTTCTTGTAGAGGGCAATGCAGAACCTTTAAACCTAACCAACTTAGAAATCACTGAAGAATGCATTAGATGAATATGAAGGACAGAGAGAACCTTGGACTCAAATTGATAGATATTGCTGCAAGTTTCCAGAATCAACACAGGATATACCTTCTATATATATCTTGTTGAAAGTGCTCCAAAACTTGAAGTATGTTGATGGTTTTTAAGCATAGAGAAAATTATTTCAACCAGGGGAAATAATTATGTGAGGAATTGATTGTGGTGAACCGGATAACAATTGGAAATTGTGGTTTCCAGTGTCTTCTTCATCATTGAGACACTCAAAAGCAAGGAGCCGAGGAATCATCGGAGGTCTGTGAGTTGTCCTCACTGCCGGTTTCATTCGCACTTTGCTCATTTGTGGATTTTGAGTCTGCCAAAAGGAGACAACCTTCTTGATGTGTAAATGTACAACTTTTCTCAAAATTGGAATTGTAGCAGCTCCAGTTACCAAAAAGGGCTGGCAAATGTTGCTTGAAAGCCCTTGTAACCTGTTTCATCATTCTTGCAAATGCATCATGTGAGTGGAGCTTTGTTCACCAGGATCTTAGCAAAAACTTCCATAACTTACAACTGAAGCACATGGGCAATGCCAACAACAGGAACGATAGCAGGAGTGGGCATAGTGATTCTGAGTGCGATATTGGTCATGACACGGTGCTGCCATGTTGATAAAACAAAGCAGCAGTTGGAAACAACCCTGGAGTTTGACATGGATGGAATCTCAGAGGCTCCATCGCGCTTCAAATTCAAGGAGCTCTTTGTGGCAACTGATAACTTTAGCAGCAAGCTTGGGCAAGGAGGGTTTGGTGCTGTCTACAAAGGCATTCTTGCAAATGGTCAGGAAGTTGCTGTCAAAAAAATGGAAGGATCAAGGCAAGGAGAGAAGCAGTTCCAAGCAGAGGTTAAAGAACACTACTACTCTAGTACCAAACTGCAAGGCCTCAAGAAATGGACAAACTCATGGACCTACAACCAACATGATTCAATGCATGCAACAACATAAAATCAATTTTCAATTGCCTGAAACCTGCAAGGGAATCAAGGCAAGATTGTATTGGAGATTTGCATTTGTTATTGACAAATTTGGTGATAATAGACATCGGGGTTCAAGAAACTGAAAAGAGGAGAGGTTTTGCAGGTGGCAACAGTAGGGAATGTGCATCATTATAATCTGGTGCGCTTCTTTGGTTACTGCTTAGAAGGCTCAGAGCACTTACTGGTGTATGAATTCATGAGCAAAGGCTCCCTTGACAACTTCATCTTCATGAAAGGATCAGAAAACAGCGCTCCATACAATATGCTCACTTGGTCTCATCGATTCTCCATCGCACAGGATGTGGCTCGAGGGCTTGCATACCTGCATGAGGGATGCCGCAAACGGATTGTGCATTGTGATGTCAAGCCTGAGAACATCCTTCTTGGAGAAACATTCTCAGCAAAACTGTCTGATTTTGGACTTGCCAAGCTCATTGACAGGCAGGAAGCTGACACTTTCACACTAGTCAGAGGGACACGAGGTTACTTAGCACCAGAATGGTTTCTCAGCAACATGCCCATTACTGAGAAATGTGATGTTTATAGCTTTGGAATTGTGTTACTGGAGCTTGTGGGTGGAAGACGGAATGTGGACTTTCAATTAAGCTCAACCAAGTGCTATTTCCATGCATGGGTGCATGATAAAATTTGCACTGCAGATCTATCTGAGATCATAGACAAGCATCTAAACAACACAGCAGATTTCGGACAGGTGATGCTTCTGTGTCGATTGGCACTGTGGTGTATTCAAGAGGATCCAACGCAACGCCCAACTATGAGCAAGGTCAGCAGCTTCTCAAACCCTTTAGATTTGCAAAGGCAAAATACCTACAAGATTTTTACTCTTCAATTAGTAAGTTTATCAAACTAAGAATCTTTGGCTTATAAATGCTGAACCTCTCTTCAAATTGCCTAATCTCAGCACAACCCACAAAAACCCACATTAGATCACTAGACAATGGTGATGTCAGTCTACAGAAACTAGATAATTTCAACAGTAGAAGCTGCAAAAGCTTGAGAAACCTGAAAGCGTGGAAGTCTGTAAGCTTACCTAGTACTCCAATTGAAGCCTTGCAAGCTCAATTTTGAAATGTGAAAGCACCTCCAATCCCTACAAAATTCACTGTATAAATAGATCATCATCTGTCATGAGAAACTAAATTTGTAAGGGTCTTGTCGATCTTATGGTCCATAAGAAAAATTATGAACACAGGAATTGATTCCAGGTTATTTTATGCAACAAATTGCAGGTAGTGCAGGTGCTAGAGGGAGTGAGTGAAGTGCAATACCCACCTGTGGTGCCATGTGAAAGGTCTGGGACTTGCACCAAAGTGCCCACAACCCTTTCTGCTGCAACTTTGGGTTCTTGGAGCTACCCTTCAGTTCGATAGCACAGACACTACAGTCAAAACCAGTTGCCAAATCTGATGCACGTTTGGAGACTGAGAGGTATAAAGCTTTTCACCAAATGGGTTCTTGCAGCTAATGAAATCTCTCTTGTATTCATTGCTTGAGATTCAAGAGTGCTGCCATATTAGTACAAAAGAAACACCCTGTACCTTTGGTGCACCTCCTATTTAACAACCTCCATTGTCCACTAAGATGTTGGAAAATGGAATCTATACAATTCTCCAGGCAGACTCCATTTTCAGCAATTGGCAAACCCACTACTCCATCACCTGCTCTCCTTCACCCTCAGTCCTTTATTCACAATGGCATGAAGAGTTCACTGAGAGAGATTGGAAACAAGTTGCTCTGAAGCACATATTCCTGTTCAGTGAGTTGATGGTACAACAAGTAAGACACAACAGAGGCAATGCAACATCACAGATGCAGCAGAGCTGCATTTTGTTTACAAAGTCTCCAAAGAGATGGACAGCAATGCAAAAGTCATGTGATAATAGACAAATAAAAGATTGAATGCCTCCTTATGGTGTATTTGTCTTTGCCACCATTAGCTTCAGCAAGTTGCCACCCATTGTGACTTTCTTTCTGAATTATCAGACAAAGACAAAGCTCTAATAGAAATAAACAGCATTCCAGAACTAGAAGGCTTGCATATTTGTGTCGCTGGGGCTTTACCCTTGACACTGCTAATTCAAAGTCCATGAAAAATGGCCTTTTGCATGGGAGAATGGGACAAGATTATGTAAATAAACCCTGAGTGCACTAATGTGGAACATAGGGAAAGAACAAACAAGAAAACCTGATCCTGGAGCCTAATGTTAGTATTTCTATGTTTGACACTCATGGGAGACCCCAGAGCCTCCATTTGTGCAACAACCTAACTGTGCATAAGACAAAGGTAGAAGTTAAACAAAAGATGTAGGAGAGAACAACCTGCTCTTACTGTGAAAGGTTTCATTTGTTACCTAAATCACCCAAATGTCTCATCAAATGAGAGTGATACAAGATCCCATCATATTTCAGGACCACATGCAAACAAGTTAACCAAGCCACGGAACACCTGTGCTGAAACAGTGTGGGCTGGAAACAGCTCTCCATCTACAATCCATACACTCCGCTTGCCATGAGAGTGAAAAGTAAATAAAGGGGTCTGCAATACAACATAGACACCATGATAATATGCCCATATTGGCCCATTTTTAAGCTACACCTGTCAGACACACATGACAGTTTGCATCCATCTCACATTGCAACACATTGCATAGAGCTTGGCCTCTTACTGAAGTTGAAACCATACCTTATGATGCTCTACAAACTTGAACTTGAAAGGATCTGCACCTTTTCTGGTTAACCGAAGCAGTTGCCTGCAACCATCAATCCCACTTAACCACCCAATAAATGTACCTCCCATAAAAACAACTCATACATTCATTAAGAATGCAATATTTTGCAACAGCAAAGTCTGAACAGAAGTGGTGAAATGGAGCCTGTAACATATACACACCAAACAAAATGCTCAGAAACTTTTTTCTCATACATTCCTTCCTGTGATATTGCTAAATATGGGACATGAGGCATTGAAATTACAGACCTCAGGTGTGCAGGCCGTGAGCACTCTCGTATCAGAATCAAGTGGAGAAAGCCATCTGCAAGGTGAGCATGGGCAGCAACTCCATCTGGTGCTTTATCATTCCGACAAGACATGATAGCAGCCCCTACACTATGAAACTTTCCTCTGCGAGTTTGCCATTTGGGAGCCTGCAATCCCTCCAGCCTGTGGTTGCTGGCATAGCCCTCTTCTGAGTGCTGCCTGACAATGTGTGAAAAGTCGGGGCCTTTTGCACATGTTGCACAGTTTACACGGCATATGGCCTGTGGAGACATGCAACACACAACAGTCAACTTGAATCTCAGATAGATGTTACCAAAAGGTGAAGCATCAAGCCAATAGGTCAAATGGCTGGGATTCATGGCCACCTTTGAAATAGTTGTTGGTTCAATTCTCCACTACATCCTGCTAGGTGCTACCTATTGCGGCCAACCCACATATAGTAGGGTTCACCCCTGAAGATGTAGCTACCCAGGATTTAAACAATGCAACAAGACAAGGCAACCTCATTGCCTCCATTATAGTAGTTAGCGAGTTTCCAACCCTGAAGTGAGACAGTAGACCTAAAGGCATCATTCAAACTTAGTTGGAAAAGTTTGCATTTACGGTTTTCATTTCCTTCTTTCACACAGGGCACCTACATTAACTCTCTCTCTCTCTCTCTCTCATTCCCATGACTCACGCATAAGTCCTCACAACTACACCCAACAAAAGCTTGATCCCATTGGTTCATACAAAATTCCGACCCACCTTCTTGTTCTCCTGGCTAATAGAGTTGCTGTTGGTAAAGGGCAAGTGATGAGTCCATGGACCTTGGGGCACCACACCATGAGGACTTGACAAACTGTGTGGAATATCTAGGAAGGATACCTCTGCTTCATACCTCCTGCAAGATTCACTTTTCTCAGAACAACTTCTCACCATAAGAGAGATTCTTGGGAGGGAGAACCCACCTAACTATGCAAGAAAAGTCAAACCAATTTCAGCCTGCTGCTACAAATCATGAGCCTGCCAACAAGAATGTTAGTATTTTCAGAGTAGTCTAGGAAAGTGCTTATAACAAACTACATATGCATGGAAATAGGAGAAAAGGACCTCACTTGTGCTTCATAAATACTTTAAACCCTGCTGCATCATAGCGAGCAGGACCCATCCAGCGGAGTGACTCACTCTCCTTTGTGACATCTCCATAGAAGCCATACCTGTCAAAAGCTCAAGCCCAGCATTCCTATGAAATACATTTGGTGATATGAATGCAAAATGAGAGCAGATCCCAGACAAGGGTCTCCAGAAGAGAAAGCATATTTCACTATCAGACCAGTACATCACATGGATCACATCTCTCCTTGAGGCATGGAACAAGCACCCACCCTGTAAATGAGGCAGCATACTGAACTTTGGGCTTCTCATCCAATTCATCCTCAGGATATTTGTTCCAGCCTGTCATACGCACAATGTCCAGAGGCATACTATCCCCAAGAATAATATGCAGTGCTGATGTCACTGGATCACGTGCTCCTGTTGTACTGCTCATTACACAAGAATGATCAATAAAGCAGGTTTTGCATCAAGTATGGCAAATGTGTGCAAGTCAGATGTCAAAGACAGCAGCCTATGATAGAGAACTTTGCTTCATGGCAGAACACCACAGATCTCCATCCTTAGCCTCACCTTCAACAAAGCACAATCTTTGCTGCCTTCACTCATATGTGAAAATAGTACACTAACAACTGACATGAGGTAAAGAAAACAATTTGAGATGGTGTAAGGACCTGAACAGGATGGATGCCCAGACAAAGAGCAGCAAATGTGCAAGGGTGGGGTGGGATACTGACATCAGTAGCTAAGGATACCTGACAACTACTGCATCAGTTGACCCAGCAGGAATGATACCAAGTCGCAAATCTGGATTTGAGTTGTCCAGATTCATCCTCAGGTTCTGCAGGCCACTTTCATCTAAGTCCAGACCATCAGTCAACACTGCCTCTTCACCTGGAATGCAGATTGCTCCATTTTAGTGGCAGGCAAAGAGGGTTTCATCAGATTAGGTGAAGAAACTGAAAAGCCTCCATATGGAAGAATCTTCAGTAAGCCAGCTCAGTAGTACCTAAAGCATGGTCTACTTGTTGAGGACATAATCAATATTCCAATAGCAGGAGAGCTCTCAGGGAAAGTTTGCATTTCAAAGAGGTACAGTGACAAAGCGAAAATGGACTCCACAAATTGTTCTACATTTCCTCTGCAATCCTGCAGCAAGTTCTTCTTTGGCCATTGTAGGATCAAGGAGCTCTCCATATTCAATACAGCCAGGCAGAGTGACAGAGCTGGAACTGGAACCAGGGTTGCTTTCTGGCTCCTTCACTGCTGAGTCAAACCCAGATTGAGGGAGTTGGCCAAGGACCAATATTATTGACTTGTGTACATGCAGCTTCTGAAGGAGAAGGAAGGGATACACATTCAACAAGAGTGTGATGAACCAATGACAATGGAATGCAACCTGAAGCTTTGTTGGCATCCCTACAGGAATCCACTTCTTGTGCAGATAACTTCAAACCACCATTCTCCTCAGATGAGTGATAACCATTCTGTTGTTCTGGCTTATGATAGCCATCTCCTTGTGTCTGAACATCAGCAGTCCTTTGAGGCTTGGCTGCTGCATTGGCTTTGTGCCGGTGCAGTACTAAGCCATTCAAAACCTCATTAAAGAGACCATCACCACCCTGCATTGAAAGTCTGTGGTCAGATACAATTCCTGAGGCCACAGGAGTCTATCAACTAATAATTCTCTTGAGAGACATGATTCTTGCAAAACTGAAGTATCCAGATACAGAACCTTCTGGATCTGCATTTTTGGATGTGTATGAACATAACTTCTGGATCTGCATTTCTGTGCATGTACAAACATACTTTTGTGTCAAAAATTGGAAAGTGTACACACCACAACAATGACTCCATCTAGGGCATTGAGCTCCTCTTTAGAAGCATGCTTCATTATACCATGAGCATGCCCCGACCTTTCTGTCTTCACCACCTGTCATGGAACCAGATTATCAAAGCTTCCTGCATCTGTACATTTATTTTCTGCTGCATATGAACATCTTCTCACAAAGAACTACAAGAAAAAAAGTTCAAGAACAATGATTTAGAACACTTGGAAAACTCATGGCAGGCAGATTTAAGGAATCCATTGCAAATCCTTATGGCATGACCCTCACATCGAACCACAAACATCTACTTGCTGTGCTCATTTTGTGAAAGAACGTTGCAAAGGAGGAGAAGTCTACCTTTGTTTCAACTTTTGCACGATTAAATAGTGGAGCAACCTTTTCCCAGATCTGAACTCCCAAACCCTTTCCGCCATACGGATTGATAAAGACCTGCACATGTATCATTTGAATCTAATCACAAAACAGAACTCATGAGCAGTTCCAAATGATACAAGGGTATGCAGTTCCACTTGACTGTTAGGCCACAGTGCAATGCAGCACATTTGTCTACTTCTCAGGAATTTTTGGACATCTTGTCAAAAGAATGATAAACAAAATCAAACAAAACACATACCAACAGACGTTTTGGTCTTCGGGTGTCATGATCTAGGAGGTTTTGGCTCTTTTGAACCCATTCCTGTGCATCCTTTGCATTGGAGTGTCCAAATACAAAAGCTTTGGGAACCCACTTGCAACTGTTGCTCTCAGACTTCCGAAATGTGTGCAACACAATTCTGTACATCTTCACTCCACAACAATAATTGCAAATGTAAAATCAGAGGAGAAAAAACTCCAGGAATCACTTGAGCACATTTCCCCTCCAAAGATTCACAACCACATGAGATTCATACTTTGCCCTTGTTTGTTGCTACCAGAATTTGTATTGCAACCTGCCTATAGGCAAGAGAAGAAATATCAGAAGATCTCCAAATTGACCAGCAACAAAACTCTAAGAAATGCATGATGTAGATCTTGTTCAACTTTCTTGAGCTTGCAGGAGAGGTAGTTCTCCACAGTACCTGTTGCTGAGGAGTAGCAAGACCACAGAAGCCACTTGGATTGAATTGGCCAACTGGGCCCAGACCTTTGTATTCAACAGCAAAGATTTCAGACAAGGGCAAATGCAAGTGTGCAGCGGAATCTTTATTGCCGCAACATAACCAAAGACCTGCATCATCCTGAAGTGTTGACCACGGATTTGCTTCATCAGTATGCACACAAATGAGAACCTCAGGATCTCCTCCTGGAGAATCAAACAGACTGGAAAACAGTTGATCCATGCCTGCCCTGAAGACAAACAGACGGAACAAGGGTACGATAGTGGACAAAATTGTATGAGGAGTGATTTGGAAGCAACAGAGCTTGAGCATTTTGCTTGAGATGTAAGGCAACGCAAAAAGCTTACCGGCATGGAATCTGCTGCATCTTCAACAGGATGACAAACCAGATGCGTATCGGTAAGAAGAAGAAGAACTTCGCCAACATGCTCCAAATAGCAGGAGATCTCTACCACGGGATTCCCACGATCTTCTTGGTCGCCGCTCTCATCATCTCTGGAAGGATCTGCCATATCTCCATGCCGATATGATTCTTGCTCAAGATTCTCAACTGGCATGTATCTATGGTTTTCAACGTCCATAATTGTATGCGTGGAAACGAACTTCAGAGCAACAAGAAGAAGCAAATCACTTTGTGTCGACTGTTTTCCAGATGGATGCGGGAATCCCGTCGAGGTCTCCTCGTCCTCCTTCGAACTGGCAAGTTCGTGGAGTCACAGAATGATCGCGTTTTGCAACCTATTATGTTTGTCTTCCCGAAAACACTGTGATGTACCTATTCTTGACGACAATCCGCGTTGAACAAACGACGATCTGCCATCCTTCTTCTTGATATCCCTTCCGGAATGGAGTGCAACAATAATAATAGTGAAGCGCAAAATCAGGATGTTGCGAAAAATGATATCATGTCGTCCGTCGTAGATCCCTTCAAACAGCGGAGTCCATTGCCTTTGTGCGTCAAGACTCAGATGAGAGAGGATCCAGTAGTGCCAACGGTGTTCTGCTACTCCACCTCCTTCTTGATCTTGTACCTCAGATCTGTACGAAATGCGACAATCTATAGCGAAAACACAGACAGAAACAAAGGAGGATTGAAGCAAAGTTTTCTGGCAGTCCAGTGTTTTTCGGCCACGATTCTGTTCCAGAAATCGATTTCCTTTGGAGTCATACACAGAGGGTAACGGCGAGAAACCGTGTGGGAACACGAACAACGATGACGCATCAAGCTGCTTCATGTCACCTGTAACATCGACGCAATTGCGGCGATTCCGCGTTGGTGACATCTGGAAATTCGGGGGTTATTGTTACCTTTGATCGATCACGTGCGGTCAGACTTTGAGGATTCAGTCAGGATCTTTGCTCCTTAATGTTGCATCTTTTTCGCGCGCTAAGTAGTCCTACCCACTCTGCCAGAAAATACAACAACAATTGGACATTGTTCGCGGCTTTCTTTCTTTCCATGCTTGTCTTCAGCAGAAATTATACATCATCTCAGGGTTATTTGCAAATTTGAAACTGAAGGCAACAAACAAGTATGATCCATATTTTGTTGCTAAAAAATGCTTTTTGCAACAAGAGTGTCCATTGCCTTCTCTCCAAGAACAACAGATCAAACATCACAGTTTCCACACATGTGAAGGTAAAGTACTATGATCCCATTCTCCTGACTCCATTTGCAAGGACATGCATACATAACCCATTCCAAAAGCTTCTCTGATGATGAGAGTGTGATGTTGCCGATACTTGTGAGTACAGAAAGACCCACATGGAGCAAAGTTATGCCACCAAGTGGAGAGTCATCTATTACAACAACAGCCAAAACCCATGTTCTCATGTGCAAACATTCTGAGAGAACCTGCAAAAGACAGAAGGTCAACAATGTATGGCACAACAGCCAAAACCCATGTTCTCATGTGCAAACATTCTGAGAGAACCTGCAAAAGACAGAAGGTCAACAATGTATGGCAGCCTGCAAGCAACAAACAATTCTCCTATTACACAATAATCACGTGGGCACCATCATGCCTGGGCTGCAAGCCAATCTCAGAATTGGGCATGCTACTACTTGTGAAGAAGGAAAGGTTTCAATATAAGAAACCCAAAAGTCCACCCACAAAAACTTCCAAGAGTATTATACAACAGCAACCATGGTTTACAGCCATTCCAAATCTCTCTCAAAAAGATGTCAGGCCATTCCTTTCATTAAGGTAGGTACTGATTCTTTCATCATTCTCTATTGCACTGCAATCAACACAAGAATTGATCAAGAATTCAATCAACATGATCATCCCAGAAAGCTATTCCAAACTATCAACGGATCAGTAGTTTTCTTGAATTCCAAGGCTAGGAAATCCACGTGATGTCTAGAATATGATGATACGTATATCTCTGACCAAAGGGTCAGCGCCGGGGCAGCAATAGCAATTGAGGAATGCATCATGAAACAAAAATACTAAGTACCCATTAGAGCTACACAATGTAATCAGATCATCGGAGCTTCTCTTTATGACTCCTAAGTTACCCTCCTTGTCAGAAATCAGTTCCTTCAAATCTGCCATAGCTGCATCAACATGGGCGGAGTACAGGGTTTTTCTTCAGGGCCCAATTCCACACCAGCAAAAACTGATTCTTCTTCCCCAACCACCATGAATTGAGTCATCTTCCTCCAAAGACTGCACACATGAGCAAAGACAGACTCATTTTCAGCATGCAGTTACGCAATGTAGGTTTGGACATACTCCTCCTCCTCCTCCTCCTCCTAGTTAGTCAAAACATGTCGTTGCAGCTCAACATTCAGCATCAGAAAACCTCGAACATGGTCTGGGTCATTGTCAGCTGCCCTCTCAATATTTGCCTCTCGATTTTTTGTTGCATTTCCGGCAGCAACAGGAAGACGAGCGTTCTTCGCCTTCTTTCCACATGAGGCACATTCAACTGCACATCGAGGAAAACCAATCAAAGATCCATATATCGAGCTCTAAAGCTTTTCCCACTCTGTAAAATCCCAATACAGATAAAAGTAGTGTACAAAACAAAATCACTTCCGCAAGAATATATGATCCGCAAAAGGATCACGAGAATGCGATGAAGAAGCTGGAAGATGTGTGCGCCAGCCCAAGCGGCGAGCTAGAAGAGAAAGCTTCGGATCCCACCATCGCCGCTGTGCCGTGTCACCCGCGTAAGTTCCGTGTCACCCTCTAGATTACAGGGCATTCCGTGTGTACTACCCGGGAGTGCAGAATTGCATACCCTAATTCCATTTGACCACAAATCTGTTTTCTCCCAATTTTAAAATCAATTAAAAATACAATTAAAATTTGAAATTGCCAGATTTAGACGATACGTTCTAGCGTGTCCGCCTTCCTTTCTGACGTGTAGGCGAATTTGGCTAAATCCTCTTGTGGATGATCGCCAGTCAGCATTTTTTTTGGGCTAGCTATGTGTAGCCAGAAATCTATATTAAAATTAAAAGCACCATAGTCAAGTTTTTTTTTGAGACTTTCAATAGCCATAATTTGAAGAAAAAAATTACGAAAAATCGCCATATTTCTTTACATGGTTCAAGTAGGGTATGCCAAATAAAAAGGGGATGTTCAAAAAATGTACTTTCATATTTAGCTTGTAACTAAATTTGGCTAAATCCTCCAGTCGATCATTACCACTTTGGCTACATTAGAAAATTGACCAAAACAACATCGTCGCCAGCCCACCTACCTCACAAATTTGAGTAAATAATTAATTAATTAATTAATTATGTTATGTTGAAATGAACATGTAAGCAAATATATATTTTGTAGAATTTAGTTTTTGTGTGTGCACTTGTGTTTTTTTTTCTTTTTTTTTTCCTTTTTTTTCTTTTTTGGCAATGGTTGGTTTTTAGGTGTGGTAGGTAGGTACAGCTCTCTGTTTATTTGGAAAATTTTGAGATTAATTTTCATCATTAAATACCAATTGTTTTCGTAATGATAATACCTATTATTGTGAGAATGATTATTATTCTCCCGTTCGATGGACGATCGGACGGTTGATGGTCGTCGTCTTCCATCGTCAACAATGGGTTGGATATGCTGATAGCTATTATTGTTATTTGAAATTATTTTGTCCGCTCGATGAATGATCGGACGGTTGGTGGTCATCTTCTTCAATCGCCAACGATGATGGGTTGGATATGCTGACAAACTTTACCTATTGTTGGAAAAATTCTTTTGGCCGTTCGATGGACGATCGGACGGTTGGTGGTCATCGTCTTCGACAGGATTCGTCGGTAAAACAGCATTTTCCGGAGCGAAGAACCAGGGTCGCGGAGGCAGGGATCTTGCTTGCGTGAGCGTCATGGAAGTGGTCGTCGTCGACAACCTTCGGAAAAGGTATGTCTTCGGTCGACACTTCGGTTACATTCGCAGTGATTCCAGGAAGCGCAAGAAAAAAAAATGGGCTCTGGTGGCGTCGACGCGGTTTTTTCAACTGGACAAACGCCTTCTTCTGATGGAAGTCTTCGGAGATCGTAGCATAATTGGAGAAAGCTGTCGACTGTGCGCTGGTGGTCCAATACAGTTAAAAGGAACGCCTTCCTTGATGATGATGAGAAACGCCTCCATCGGTTTCTGGAGTCTTTTTGGAAACAAAAAGGAACTGTAGGCGTGGTGGTGGTTGTCACCTGATTTCTGCATGCTTTTGTTGTGCTTCGTGAATTGATTGCAGAGCAGTTCGCGTCGGGAGAGAAGCAAGCATGCCGCGAGGAGATACCTTACTCTGAACATATAATACGGTCTTTCTTTCGTGTGCGATGAGTTTTGGAGATGTGATATCAGAATCGCAGCAGCAGAGGATGCTTCATGGACCACGGTCCAGAAGAGATGAAGCTCCACTGATGCTGAATCTTAGGACAAAAGGAAATCAGAATCTATCGCCTCCTCTACATGCCAGTGAGTAGGTCGCTGTTACAGGGATGGAGGAGAAATTGAGCTTTCAGAAGAAGAGAGAGCCGCCGCCGAGAGCCAGAACTGCGCGGCGAGGGGAATCATTGCCCGAGCATCTCGTGTGCCCGATTTCGAGATCCTTGATGGCTGACCCTGTGATCATAGCCTCTGGACACAGCTATGAGCGAATTTGCATTCAGCTCTGGTTCCAGAGAGGATACCGTCACTGCTTCAAATCGGGTATGACAATCGAACTCCCTCTTGTCTGCATTCCCAATCTGCAGCTCGGCACCGCCATCGCGGTCTGGTGCCACGAGCGCCAGGTTCCTAGGCCGCGGGTTCCTTCTCTCAAACTCGCTAGAGACTTGTTGGAACGTAGTCTCTCAAGAGCAGCCGTGTGCGACGACGGGTTGCACTCTCCATCATCAAGGCCTCCTATGTGGTTTGCGAACGAACTCCACGATGATGTCCACCAGCAGCCTGGATTCTTTGCGGATGATGATGAACTGGAAGTGGTGTACCAGAGCCTCGACCAAAGGCACCAGAGACAGCAGTCCCGGGGGTGCAACAAGGTATGAGGAATTCCACCTTCTTGTGAATACCATGCTGCAAGGGTTCATGCTACTTGGTTTCAGGGCGGCCAAAAGCAGTCCTCCTTAGGCTCCACAGTGCAGATGATGCCATTGAGAGCTTTTCGAGCTTCTGATGAAGTAGATGTGAGGAATATTCAGCCTTGTTTTGGATTGTCTGGACAGATCAAGGACAATAGCAACAAGGTGCCTGATTCCAGGTACTATGCATACTCCGCCATGTGTGAAGGCCATACAGATGAGGCACAGACATCTGAAGAGAACTTTGCTGCCAATGGAATTTTTCTAGATTCCAATGAAGATGTCAGGAATCAGCCATGTTTTGGATTGTCAGGATGGATTGAGGACAAGAGTGATGAGGTGCCTGATGATTCTAGATATGCACACTCAGCCATGTGTGAAGGCTCTACAGATGAGGTACACACGTCTGAGGAGTTTGCTGCCGATGGAATTACATCAGCTCTCAAAACAAAACACTGTTTCTCCCATTCAGATGAAGTTGTGCTTGACTGGCCTCCAGCAGCAGCAGCAGGGATAGAGGATAAGATTCTGTGCAAACTGCGGCACAAGAAAGCTGTGGAACAAGAGAAAGGTGCAACTGAGCTTCGAAACCTGACTAGAGAAGTTGTCGACTATCAGATCACACTCTGCACTCCTGCAGTTCTCACAGCTTTGGTGCAGCTCCTACAACAGTCAAAACATGCTGGAGTCCTGAGCAATGCAACTGCTGCAATCATGAACTTGTCTCTACCAAATCAGAACAAGGTCAAGATTGTTAGTGCTGGGGCAATTCCTCACATTGTAGAGGTTCTTAAGAGTAACGCACAGGACGCACATATACATGCAGCAGGGGTGTTGTTCAGCTTGGTGCTAAATGATGAAATCAGAGAAACAGATAGGTTTTTGCATGCCATTCCACCTCTTATTGATTTGCTGAAGTCTGAACCTCTGGAGGCACAACATGATGCTGCCATGGCATTGTACCACTTGTCTTCTTCACAGATAAACAGGACGAAGCTGATTCAAGCAGGTGGAGTAGCCATCTTACTGAGTGTTGTTGAAGGAGATTCTTCAATCCTTGCAAGAATAGCACTCCTCACCCTGTCCAGGTTGGCTGCTGTTACTGAAGGTCACAATGCCATCTGTGAAGCTAATGGTGTAAAGGAATTGGTCAACATTCTTGCCCTGAGGTCCTTGCCTCCACCTTTAGGCCCAGGTATGCGGCAGTACCTTAAACCTCAATCTTGTGTTTGTGGGTTTGCTTCTGTCCCTGAAAGCAACAATATATTTTGATTGAAAGCATGAGTATTTCATGCTCAGGATCTGCAACAATTGAATCTCATAATGAGCAATCTTCAGTGTAAACTGAAAGTTGCTATGGAGAGAGAACTGCCCTTAAGAGTTTGCAGTGTTTCTGTTCAGTGGATGATGATGCTGCTGTCAAAGGGCTGAATGACTGGGCCTCAGTTCGGGAACATGCAGCAGCAGTACTATTGCAGCTCTCCCATCAGAACTCGCAGTTCAAAATCCAAGCTTTGGATGCAGGCATCATAAGGCCTCTACAAAAGTTGGTAGAGCATGGGACCAAACGGGCAAAGAGAAAAGCTGTTGCACTGCTCCAGAAAATTGAGTGAATAAGTGAAGCAAATGTAGTGGAGAAGCCCAATATGCTCATGCCATGTACTGAAAAAAAGGCAGAAGAGGAAAGCATGAGTGACCAGAGTGAATCTGCCCAGTTTTGAAAGACTAGTGTTTTAGTGAAGCAACACATAGATGGGCCAAGAAAGTCTCCAATTCATGCAAGCCTGAAGTCAAAGTTGCTGTTCAAAAAGTTCCCAATTCAGGCACAGCAAGTCAATGCAGGCCCAATCTGCAACTTGTAAAAGCAGGTTCAAGGCTTCCTGACAGATGAATTGATGCTGTTTCAGGGATCCCACTATTTGCAGGTACTTCAAAGCTCAGAATTGTAGGGTTTCCCAGTTTGCATGGAGCTCAAACTCAGGTTTAGGGTTCTGAGATGAGCTCAAGCTTGTAGTTTTAAAATATGTTTGTGACATGTTACTTGTAAACAGCAACATCCTCCACAAAGTTCAGGTTTTTTGAATCTGTTGAGCACATACCAAAGCAGAGGTGAAACTTCTTGCTATATGTGCCTTCCCCACCATCCATGCCACTTAGATTTTTGCATCATTACTGTCAATGCTAGAGCAGGTCAATCACTTCATTGTGAATGCTCTGCAAAGCACATAGGTCCATATCTTTGATTTGCTAACCAGTTCATTTGTAAATCTTATGGATCCTTGTCTTGATGTGCAAACAGGTTCAACTTGGTATATGAAAAGCTTCCCACCTTGCCAAGGTGTTGTTTACCTCAAAGGTGAATTGATGAGGTTGGAAAACCATTTGTTCACATCTTCTATTCTTGTCTTGAGTATTATTGCTCCAGGAAACAGACTTACTTATTGCTGTACATTGTTGATGGTTCATTAGTTGTATGCAGGCACTGCCTTTTTTGTATTAAGAGTATCCTCTGGGCTCCCATTGGGGTCTTTCTTTTTTCCTTACTTGATGCTTTAGAGCTTTGATCATAGGATATCTGCATGATCTTTCTTTTTCATGCCTGAAACTAGGGCATTGCTTTGCTGAGCTGCCCAGTAGCAGATTACAGAGAGAGTTAGTTGTATCAAGAGTACCTAGTTTGCAGGAGGACTTTGATGGGTACCTCAATCTTCTTCCCAACAACTTGACAAGTAGTCTCGGTTCTTCATGATGCAACAGAACATCAACGGTGTTTGCCAGGATGTCACAGCAGAAACATGCAAACATTCAATTGTAAAAATTCTCTCCTGCCTCTACAGCTATGAGTTCACATTTCTACCCCCTCCAGACCTCTCTCTCTCCCTTCTGCACTGGTCAGCTTTCATAACTACTGGTCTTGAAGAAACACTAAAAGCAAAGTTCTCTTCTTGTCAGAGCATTTCTCTCTTTGTCTTCTCCTTGTCCTTCTCTCTCTTGTGGAATTGTTGCACCAAATATCAAGCTTGGCTGATGAAGAAACACTAAAAGCAAATTTCTCTTCTTGTTGGAGCATTTCTCTCTTTGTCTTTCTTACTTGCTGGCAAAGTTCTTCCACCAAATATGAAGAGTCTCACAAAGAAACACTAAGCATTTCCCATTTTATCAGAGCATCTCTCTTTTTCTTTGTCTTTCTTGCTTGCAGGTGAAGTTCTGTAACCAAATGTCAAGAGGCTGATGAAGAAACACGAAGCATTTTTGTCTTTGTTTTTCTCCTGTTGCAAGCAAAGTGCTTTCACCAAATGTGAAGAGGTTGATGTTATGTACCTTCAAATGCATTACTGATGCTACTGTACAAACAAGAATTCCATCTTAAAGGGTTACTCATGCTACCAAAGGACACAAGAATACATGTGAACGCAATACAGGTGCGAATCCATCTGGATGCAATACAGATGCTGCTGTAGGGCAAGAATACATGTGAATGCAGTACAGATGCTGCTGTAGGGCAAGAATATATGTGAATGCAGTACAGATCCTGCTGTAGGACCAAAACCCATGTGAATGCACACTGCAAATGTGCTGGAGGACAAGAATGAACCCCTGTGAACGCTCAATACGGATGCTGCTGCAGGACACAAGAATCTTCGGCAAGTGTGCCCTGTGGGAAGGAAGGAAGGAAGGAAGATGATAAAATCTAGTGTGGGCCTTTTTTCTCCTTGCCAATTGTGTCATTCCGAGTGGGTGATGATGTTCCACCCAGTTCCAACCAGAAGATTTGCTTTTGGGTGAGGGAGTCTGATCTGTATCTGATTCTGATGATGTATGAGTGGTGGTGAGTGTACTTCATCGTACAAATATATCTGGTCTGGTGTCTAGAGGTCTGAGTACATTTTCTTCTAGGGTTTAGGGTCTTGATGCCATAGCTCCCCTGAAAATGCAAGAAACACACAAACTTTGGTGGGATGTTGCAAGAAGAAAGTTGTTGTTCAAGCTCAGGAAACTTTGCTAAGAAGATGAGGGGAACCACCCATTACTTCTTCAGAGACTGTCTGTTGTTTGACAGTTTGTGTGAAGCCGGTTGTGTGATGAGCTCATCATATCCCGTTTGTGATTCAATCATCAATCTGTTTACAGTTTTGCAATGATTTTTTTTGTGTAGCAATCTTCGTGATAAGACCAAGATCATGGAGAGGCACTGTAGAGGAGAAGAGTGAGAGTTGGCTAGGTGGGTGGGTGGTGGTGATTTCTTTTCTTTTTCTTTTTTGGGTTTTGTTTTGCAGGGTTCTGGATATGGGCTGCAGCAGGCCATGGCCACTGGCATAATGCTCTCAAGGCACTTCTTGCTTTCGTCTACCTTCAAGAGCTGTCAGATCTTTGGACAAACCGTTCCAGGAGGTAGTAGAACAATAACTTCCAGAACATCATCATTATCATCTTCTTTCAAGGGTTTTCACTCTACAGTCGGCTATAATCAGGAACCTCTTGGGTTCTTTAAGCCAGAAGGAAGTAATCTCAGTAGTGACTCTATCCATGGACTGAAACATGAACAAACTCCTGAACTCAGAAGGAGAAGTTCCAGCATTGGGGCTTCAGACCCTGAAGTCATCGAATTTCTGGATCCAGTTTGGAACGAAGAAACAGCGCTAGAAAATATTAGAAGTAATTCAAGAAGACCTGGAGAGACTGGAAGAGAACAGTCAGGATGGAGGCTCCTATGGGAAGGTCATCACAAACAGATGATGATGATTGCTGCGCTGCCAGCACTAGCTCTGCCCTTGGGATTAGAGGGTCCGCAATCAGTAATCCAAGCATTAGCAGTTCTTGCAGCAATCATTACAATACATGAGGCAGGCCATTTCCTTGCAGCAAGGCTCCAAGGAATTCATGTCACAAAATTTGCAATCGGGTTCGGCCCAACAATCGCGAAATTTCAGGGCAAGGAAGTCGAGTACTCTCTAAGGGCTTTCCCCTTGGGCGGTTTTGTTGCCTTTCCGGACGAGGATCCCGAATCATCTTTCAAACCAGATGACCCAGATTTGTTGAAGAACCGACCCATTCCAGCACGAGCTCTCGTTATCTCTGCAGGAGTGTTGGCCAATATCCTTTTTGCTTATACATTGCTCTTCAGCCAGGTGTTAACAGTTGGATTAGTGGAGCAAGAGTATTTCCCTGGTGTAGTTGTTCCAGATGTTATAGCAAACTCTGCAGCAGCCAGAGCTGGGATTGTGGCAGGGGATGTGGTCACAGCTGTTAATGGGCACAAGCTTCTCAGAGTCAGAGAAGCATCAGTTTTTGAGCTTGTAGACACCATCAAAGCCAATGCAAACCGCAAGTTAAATTTCTCCATACAGCGTGGATCAGCAACTATGATCTTAGGTGTAGTTCCTGACAAAGCATTGGATGGGTCAGGCCATATTGGAGTACAACTTTCAGCTAACAGGAGGCCACATAAGGTGAAGGCAGACAATTTGGCAGATGCAACAGTGAAGGCTACCAAGGAATTCTCCCGTCTTTTGGCAACAGTTTTAGATGGGCTACAGCAGGTTTTCTTCAATTTTGCACAGACTGCAGATAAGCTTTCGGGTCCTGTTGCAATAGTGGCAGTTGGAGCAGAGGTTGCACGAGCTGATATTGCAGGCCTCTTCCAGTTTGCAGCTATAGTGAACATAAACCTGGCAGTGGTGAATACATTGCCATTGCCAGCACTGGATGGAGGCTACTTGGCACTTATTGCACTAGAGGCACTGAGAGGAGGGAAGAAGTTACCACATGGAATCGAGCAGGGGATCATGTCATCAGGTGTGTTACTGCTTCTAGCACTTGGTGTGATGCTCATGGTACGTGACACAATTAATCTTGGCATTGTCCAGCAAATGCTGTGAACCCTATTTCCACATCTGAGGAGACTGGGAAATGGTGACAGACCCTTAGTTCCCAATGTTTAGCACTACAGTTGCCTGCAAGAGTGTACTTCTACTTGTAAAGGATTTTGCAAAAGTTTGGAGATTTGTTAACCATTGCCCTCTTGTCATAAGGCTTCAGGGCATGAAGATTCAATCAGTAGGCTTTTGTCAGCTACATCATCACTCAACCAATTTATGAAAATAACACATAGGACAACTAGCCTGCTAGTTCAACATCTCATGATTTGTGATTCACACTTTCAATTGATACATGCAGATGCACTATTTAGTATAGAGGGAGTTTGTAGACAATTCATCGAAGCTTACCTTAGTGATAGATAGCATGTGGTTACCACATTCAGGAACTCCATAACTTTGAAGTGGTTATGTGTTCATGGGTGCACAAGTCCTTTCTTTTTTTCTGAATTTGGAGATTCTCAGAGCTCTTTGTAGTCTCTCATGTTTGTTGTGTCTTGGATAAGGTCTGAATTTTCTAACCCACATTTGCAAAGTATTGGGACTTGTATGGGTTTTTGTATGTGCTGCTCAACTAGTTTGTATGATTTTGAAACTGCTGCAATTATGTTTTCAATTAGTATGACATTTTTTCAGATTTTATACCCAGAGGCTCATTCAGAGGTGACTTCTCGAAATCAATCAATGATGGGTCAATGTAAATCTCTGCTGTTTTGGAGGAAAGAAAAGGTTAAGTTATAAGAGCAGGGACAAAACTAATATTAATTTAATATCCATGTTCTGAAATGGACCTTACAATTTTCATTCCATTCCCTAGTATCCTTCTTCTGAACATTGTACAATAATTACTACTAGTTCATTCTGTTATTTTTCCAAACTTACAATTGGACTTCCATGCACAATCCAAGTGAATGTTTTTGTGTTGGTTCTCAAGGAACGTGATTACAGTTTAAATGATAGGCTTGGAACAACTGTCTTAAAGCATTTGCTCTTTCTAGGATGAATGGTAAGGAGAAGGAGAATGGCCCATTGTTTGTTAGGTCTGTCACACAAATAACTATGGGTAGAAATAACTCCAGTGTAATAGACAAGGAGTGTTTCAACTGCAGTTGAGATCAATCTCAACCAATGACGCACTACTCCTGACCAACAAAATGCCCTCCACAAGGAAGATTATGCAGAATCCCTCCACACCAGCCTAGAACAAGAGAATTCACTTGGAGAGGTCCCCAATAACAAAGCAAAAAAATTTGGCCAAATTTGTTACATGTGCAAAGAACATGGTTGGTTGTCCAATTCAGCTGCCCGAGATTCAGAAACCCCTTGTGTTTCGTTTCATGACTTGTGAATGTCCAATTCACCCAATGATCCTTGAAAAGAAGCATCAGGTGACATAGAGTATGTCCTATTGAAGAATTGTACCAGTCCCAAGTGTAAGAACCCGCAGGGCCCTATGTCATTTTTTTTTCTGTGGTACCCAGCAAATCACAGGGAGAAAAAAAATCAACTATTGATTTTTTTTACACCATGTAATGCCCGAGACTGCAGGCATTACTGGAGTAAGGGCCCATATGAGCATGGGCATTACCAGTAGCTTCAGTGGCTGCTGAACTTGGAGAGGTTGAAGGCTCTTTTTGTTTCTGCAACTGTTTCCTTCTCCAAATGTTCTTACTGACAACAAGAGCCTTGTACAAACGGGTAATGGAAAAGGAGAGGAAGCATGTGCCATCAGAACCCAACACACTAGATTTTAGTTTAGCCTTAGATAGGAATGTCTTTGAGTCTTGAGAAGTAGCAGTATGGGATTCAGTGAGGAGCCTGAGCCTTCAGTGCTGCCACCAGAAAGATTCAGTTTACTGGCATGTGCATGGCTTAGTTGAGGACCTTTGAGAATCTTTGACAGTGGATGTACAGAGAGCAGCTACTTACTGCCTAGTTAAGGCTGCTTGCCAAATACAATATGGAGAACGGAATCACTCTAAATCCTAAACCCTTGCAAACAAACTGAGGTGCTACCTATTAAGCCACTTGTTGCACTCTTGAGGTCCTCAGATCTGAAGACACAAGAATATGCAGTGATATCATTGCTGAATCTTTCCATTACTGACAACAAGAAGGCTGAAATTGCAGCCCCTTGTGAATGTGCTACAGGTTGGACAATGAGACACAATGGGAAAATGCAGCTGCAACCCTTAATAGCTTGTCACTTCTTCTGTATAACAAGGTGTAACACAATTTGTTCATCAGGAGCTATTCCACCTCTTGTGCATCCGCTCATAAACGGAACTCCACATGAGAAGAAAGAAGGCTGCTGCCACAGCTCTTCTTTAACCTCTCAATATTACATGAGAACAAGGGACACATTGTGCAGCAGGTGCCATCAAAACCCTTGTAGAGCTTGTGGCAGAATCTGCAGAAGGCATGGTGGATACAGCCACCATTGTTGTGTTGGTGAACTTGGCCATGATTCTGGTTTGAAGACAGGTGATTGGTGATGAGTGCAGGATCCTGGGAATTGCAGAAGTGGTGGAAGCAGGATCACAGAGAGGAAAGAAGAATGCAGCTGCAGCTCTTCTCCAACTGTGGCATGGAGGTTCAGGTTGCTTAGAGATTCATACATATGCTTAGAGATTCTTGCAACAATACTTACATGGTAGCATATCATTCCAGGCTATAATAGACCAGGGCATCTTGCTTCAGGGCTTAAATGGGAAGGGTTGAAATTTGAACCCTTTCATGAATTTGTTTACCTTGAATTTCATTGCCTTGTAGTTCGAGCCAAAAAGTGGGGACTTGGGAAATTCAATAACACACACTTACAACCTATCTATATATCACAGAGACTTGTGTAAATTAAAAATCACCATGTCAAGATCCACAACAATGGCATGGCCAATGCTGTCTCCCGCCTCATCCATTTCCCCTTTGCCATCTCCACTCGTCATTTGCTCTCTGTTGTTTCCTTCGTTCACTACAAAGCTTCTTCCATCGCTACAACATGCTCAAAGTTTGAAAGTGCCATCTCCTTCACTTGCTCCAAAGCATGGAAGACATGAACTCTGGGAATGATGAGGAAACGGAGTGTTCAAAAGAAAGTATGCTCTCTTGAATCCTTCAATCTTGCACACAAACAAACAAGGAAGGTCGATTAATGCATGTCTTCAAAAAATTTATTCTAAACACAAACATACTAGGTCTTGTTGATGCACTTCTTGTTCATTATTATATTCTGCAAATAAACAAACAAAAAATTCAATGTGAGAATGTACATTTCTTGTTTATTCTTTTCTTTTTGCAAATGACCAAACAATCAAAGAAAGTGTAATGTTAAAATTCTTGAATCCAAGTCTATCCTAAACATACACAAACAACACAAATTGATTCCTACAAGCATTGATTCATATAAGTTCTTGGAAAAAAATTTGCATCTCACCCCCAGTTGTAACCCATGTTGAAGACTTGCCAATTGAACCACGAAAAAAAAAAAAAAAAAAAAAAAAAATGTTGTGAAGCAGACCTCTAATTCCATGATGGAAGTGCAGGCTAGGAAGCCTTGACAAGAGAATTGGGAGCATGCAAAAATTCTAGCTCTTATGCAAGCTAAGAAAGCAAAACACAAAGAAATGATAGCAAAAATGGACAATTGGCACAAATTTCAAACATCTTTCACAAGGTGGAAGAAGATCTCAACAACAATCATGAAGGTTGGTTGTTCTTCACATGTTCTAAATGATCCCGCATGCAAAGATAAATGGAGTATGATTTTAAGTGACTTCAAAAATATATTTGATTTCATGACGAGCACTAGACAAAATCAAGATTATTGAACCATGAGTGCGCAAGAGAAAAATAAAGTTCAACTACCTTGTAACTTTAGGAGAGGCATGTATGAAATGATCAATGAATTTATTGGCAAATGACCAATATTTCAACCACCACACACGAAAAACTTGATGGTGGATGGAAATGGAATTTTCAAATTGGCTAGGCAGACACCAAAACATCCCATTGAATTCAATGATAACTCAATTGCACCAAAGCTTGGAATGCCACATGCAAATATGGATGGTGCAATAGATAAGGTTTATGCACATAGCATTGATGAGGCATGGTTGTATGAGCAACCACAATCTACTGAGCTAGTATAAATTGAATGTGTCAACTTACTAGAAGACACCACACCATTGTAAAGTCCACCTCTGAACCTTACGACCTCATTAGATCAACACATCATCCTACTACACATTCCAAGTTTTAATCCCACAACCCCAAAATTAGTCAATAAAACAAGATTCAAGAAAAGAGCACCAACTCTTTGTTTTATAAGAAGTATAGGGGTGAAAAGACAATATTCTTCAACTCATAAAACCATGGCTAAAGTGACGGAAAAAAGGAAGCAGGTTGTTGACAGAATCTCTTCACAAAATTCACACCAACACTGTGGTGACACAGGAAAACATGTTTGACAAGCAATTAGAGTATTACAAGGAAAGAGACAAGAACAACAATAAAAATCAAATTAATATGGTGAAAAACCAAGCTGACATGGTGAAAGCTTTTACCAAACTGACAAAAGTGATGAGCATAGTGTATGCACATGCCTCCAATATCTAGGTTCCAAACCCTATTCCTAAAAATGAACATGATGAATGAAATTGAAAATACAAATGTAAATGATCAAAAGTAGAACCCGCAAGACATTAACATTGAACATTTTTCAAAGTTCTTTTGAGTTGATAGAATTAAAATTGCAAGATGACATTGAATTATTTTTAGAAAATTTTGAATAAAGGCAACTACAAATAAAATGGAGATAAGGGTGAAAAATAGGTTTACAATTGATCATATGAAGCTCATTTTTCTACCAAGATAATGAATCTATTGTTGTCACAAAAATTCTCTAGACCTCTCCTCTCCATCTAATTTTTGATTTGTTGGCTGATCATCTTGAGCAATGTCTTGAGCAATGGCTGATTTTCATGTGAAGTACTTGCTTCCAACTCGATGATGTGAAAGAGATGTTTAATACATGCCTCATCCTCAGTCTTTAACAAGTTATGCAACAAACAATAACAAGTAAAAACATTAGGTAAGAATGTTACATTCAAATTTGACTTATGAATTAGCTCTTTGAAAGTTTTCTCTAGAATGCCAAATGCATTATCAACCATATATCAACCCTTTTTTGTTTTTTGTTGCAAAGTAGCTCCAAAATGTTATGTTGTCCATCTTTTTTAAATGGCGTCATGATCCAATTAATAAAGGAATATCCTTTATCACAAAAGAAATATGGAAAAATTTCATCTTTGCATGAACCCCTAGTGATGTCAAACAATCCATGCGATTGAACTTGCTTGTATAACACATACATGCACAATACACATGAATCATTAACATTTCCTAACATAACAACACAAATGTCAATAAACCATTTTTTGCAATCCACCACTGCTTATGCTACAATGGAGTATCCCCCAAATTTAAAATAGTAGTAATATTTTAGCAAAGGCATAAAAGGTTTAGAAATGAAAAGGTGAGTTCCATCAATTGCACCTTGTATGTTAAGCAAACCACACCATAGTTTGAAATCATTTAGGACTGAGCAAATTTCTACACCCATTGGCCATGAAATCAACTTCTTAAAAACAACATTAACTGCATCAACAAATCCATGTAGGACCAAGGATGTAATAGACTTCCCAATTAGAATAACTCATTATAAATTAAGAAATTACAGCCATTCGCAAGCTTATAAATAACACATGAAACATAAATTTCCACAAGGATGGCATTTATGTACATTGTGTTTTTCTTCATCAATGTAGGCCTCAATTCATCAACAATATGAAAAAACATGGACTTCAAAATCCTAAAGTTCTCCACCCATCGATCATCCTCATTTCATTGAACAAAAATTTGGAAAACTAGGTTGTGCTTTTCAATTTCACCCAGTACCCCAATTCTTGTGACAGAACACCAAGAGAACATGACATAAAAAAATCATGAATTGAAGCTATAGATAAAAAAATTTGTAGTTTTTAAAGGAATTGAAGGATCCATGGTAAAAGAATCCAAATTTGGAAAGACAGCTTGGATTGGAAAGTTGAAATTCTAATCCACAAGTTGGAACAATGCCATACATCCCATGATGAAAATCACACATTCTTGTATTGTATCCATGACTTATTGTAATGTGAAATGGTACAGGGTTAAAAAAAACTTCTCTGCACAATTTGGATTGTTTTCCTTGCAAAAAAAAACTTCTAAGCAACTTGGTCCAACTCCTTTGATTACAAAATTTGGATTGATGCCACTATGAAGAAGAAAACTCCAAGTAGTTTGGATCAACTCCTATGATTGGTCCTACAAAAAAAAAGGAAAAAGACAAGTAGATTTCTTGTTGTGCACAAAAGGAAACAACATGAAAAAATGAACATAAAAAACATCAAGCAAAGATCTTGACATTAAATGTTGTTGTAAGAAAAGATGAGCAAACACATGACAAAATAAAACAAGAACTATAATAAAAATAAAATAAAATGAAGAATACCATTGTGGAGTTTATGATAAATTATTAGAAATGCTACAACTATAAACAAAGTTTATTAACATAACCTAACTACAAAATACAAAAGAGAACCAAAATGCAAGTTGTGAAGCACATATAACCAATGATGGATGTTGGAGCATGTAGCTTCTTGAAATGCAAAGGGAGAAAAGAAAAGAACATCGAGAAAGCAAAATGTAGAAAGCCAAATATGGAGTAAGTTATTAAGCCCGTTGTTCCACATAATAAAAGGAGAGATTGGTGATGAAATGGAGCCTAAGATAAAGCACATAGAGGAGAAAGTTGGATACAAGTTTGACAAAACAGGTTGTAGAGGGTTCAAGACTGTAGCAATGAAGTATAATTGTAATGAAAAATTGTAGTGGTGAAGAAATGATGCAATAGACCGTGTTCAAGAAGAAAGGAAATGGCATTTATGATGTTGCAAAAGATGTCAACATGTGTCATGCTATGGTGCAACCATGTGAAAAAATAAAAGGCTACATGTTACCACAAAAAATAGTGATTTCCATGTGTCATTCATGATTTGCTGTTGCTGGCAAAAGATTTGGAAAAAGGTAGAAATTACCTTTATGTGTGAATAGGAGGTGTTGGTGTTAATAGACATCATCATAAAAGGTTTTACTTCTTTTTTTCAAACAACTATTTTGGTGTTATCCACCTTAACCAAAAAGTCCCTAACACCAAGTGTGGTGCCAATTTTAAGACATCATGGAACTATGGGATGAAGGGGAATTTGATGAATATGTATCTAGATGAAGACTTAATGGAAAAGGGCAAAGCATCAAAATGTAAAAGAAACAAAAGAAGAGACGGTTGATGGTGATCTTCTTCTTAGTGGTCATGAGTATTGATGTTTGTTTGTTGTAGGGTTATAATGTATCGGAATTGATGGTGTTGGGTGGTGTGATTTATTTCATGATGGTTGCAAAAATAGTGGTTTGTTTAATTTTTCTTGATAAATTTTGGCAATGGTGAAATTCAGTGGAAGTGGTTGTTGGTGGAATTTATGAATGGGAGAACACGGGAGGATATATAATGAGCCACTTTCTCAAAGCTAAGTATCAAATTTCTTGTTGTAAAAGTGTTTAGATTTGATATACAATATGTAATAAGTGTTGAGATAAAAGAAGAGTAGTCTTTGTGTTCAAATGTTTTTGTTATACTAGATTCCAAAGTTTCTCTGTTGTGCATTAAATTTTTAAAACAACAATGTAGGAAACACAACATAAATAAAAAAACATGCATTTGGTGGAGGTGATGAAAGACCTTAGGGGACAAAAAAATGTTGGTTTATATGTAGCATCCAAGTAGGGGGTTGGGAAATGTGATGGGTTGGTCTTTTAGTAGGAACTTGGAGAATTCAAGGGCAATAAAAGATTTAGTTAAATGAGACCTTCGAGGATACAAGTTTTTACATTGCATGAGGGATTCAAAGGAAAATGTGGGTGTAGATGAATGTCAGCGTTCAATAAGATTCCCTCTCAAATTTGCCCAAGTGGAAAGGGTGGGAAGTAAGTAGTTTTTTTCAATTTAGGGTGGTTGTTGGATGCCTAATAGAAGACCGTGATAACTACCATAAAGAAGTCCAAAGAGATCTAATCCACTAGATCGCCTTATGTGTATGTTGTTGCAAACTACGTTTCTAGCTTAGAACTATGAATATTATTGTATGGCAATAAATTTAAGGGTAGAGGAATGGAGATGGTAAGGTATTCTATTTTTCATGTTTAGATGTTGCAAAATACTAACTATATTTTCATAGATAGAACCATATTAACAACCTTAATTCAATAGGTTGTGTGTGATTATATGGCCCTTTTTTTTTGCTACAAAACATCAGGCCTTAATTTTAGCACTGTAATTTAATCAAAAACATTTGGAAGATCCTTTTGTATATCCATGAACATTTGTTCTCCCAACTTTTTGCCTTAAAATGCAACTTTCAAGGATTGCCCAAATGAACATACACTAATTTCTATCGATTCAAGGTTTCAACCCCATTATTAAACACCTCACAAAAACATACCAATACACTCGAGTTGTTACTAGAGTGTAAATTTTTTCCATAAAGTCACCCTATTTTCACCCTCTTTTTGGACCTATTTTCACCCCCTATCCCTTCTTTTAATGGTATTTGCAAAGTAAGGAAATTTTATTAAATTTCATTATGAAATGTTAAAATTCAGCATTTAATGCACAAGGTTCACAAGACTAATTATAGTAATTGTACAAGTAGAGCAATGAAAATATATGTAACAACAATGGAGGTGTTTTAAAAAAAGGACAAACAAGATGAAACTCAGTTTACCCCCAAAATTGGTGGAAAAACTAGTTCGTGTCCTAGTTATTTTGTTTTGTAAAATTTTCATTCCCAGTTACCATGCATTTGATGCCCTATTACACCCAAACTAGGCTTTCTCGCCCCCTAATTGACCAACTTTATGGATAATTCTAATGAACCCAATCTTTTACACAAACTACAAATCCCATATTCAAATAGCACAACAACACCCATCCAATGCTTTGGTGAAAGATCCTTAACACATCACCATTATATTTCCCAATCTACTCTCTCCTCTTTTTCTCTCCTCAACAAATGCCATAGTTTTATTCTGTCTTATATTCCTTTATTATTCTCATCATCTCTCACCACATACTTCTTCTTGTTTTCATTAGCACCATTCACAACCAAAGTCATCATTGTAACCTAATGAAATCCAAACTATTCAATTTTCACAATAACTTTCTTGCCATTTAGGCCCAAGACCTTATGCCCATTTGTGGAAAGATGTATTAGGTCCCCCCCCCCCCACGCCCCCACATGTAATAATAAATTGGAAAAATCTACACCCACCTTTCACATTTCCCTAAATGAAGAATGAAGGGTCCTTGAGAAAAAATTAAACAAATTTGTCAAATGTGTACAAAAAGATCATGTACCAAAAAAAAATGCACTATGCTTCTCAAAATAGGTGTTTAAAACATGGAATAGTTTGTTCAACTATTACTATTCCATGTCTTTTGACTTCTTATCATGTGTTCAAAATTGTGTAGGTCAAACAATAATGCCAACAACCTACACCTAAAAAACATGTCACTTTTTCAAATTTTAAACAATTTTTGGGACCCTACACTATTTGAGAAAGCAAATGATGGCACAAGAGCTTGTGATGATTTGATTTCAATGTATTTCAAGGATGAGGATCCTCCCCCCAAGGAAAAACACAAGTTTATTAATTTATGCATGGACATGGCAACTTGAGTGAAACTCTAAAAAACATTTGAATTTGTTTGGTAAATTGGATCCAAAACTTAACATGTGTGGAACAAAAACCATGCAATATATGTTAACACCACAACTTCATAGACATATTCATATTTGAAACAAAAGAAATAAATAAACCATAGTTTTTGGAACAAATGGTTCCTCTATTCCTATTCCATGTGTTTTGTGTATGGTAGGTTCCAAGGTGGAAGCATTCTCAAAAGAAGGGGCCTAGGATGAAGTGATAGCCAAGTTGAACCCTAGATTTTGGGAATGTCCTTCAAATGTGGGCTTTTACACATTGTAAAGCACAAGTCAAAAGTTACCATGAACTTTAAAAAATCAAAGATCATGATGTATAGGTGGGGCAAGGTGTTTACATCTATTCCTTAAAAGTGAGAAAGATCACACATCTATAATTAGCCATGATTTCCATCCCAAGCTCAAGGGATACATGTAAAATACTTCCTCTTTTGTAACAAGGATAATCATGAATATAAGTGCCCTCCAAATACACTAAGAAATTAACAATTATTTCTTTTTAAAACTCTAGTGATATGTACTATGCACATGTAATTCTTAAATCATAAAATGAATATCTTTAAATGATTAGGTGTTACCAAGTCAAATGGGCACAATGGAAATATGGTGGGTTCAATTCACCATTAGGCCATGTTAAATGTTTTGTTTCGAAGTTATTATTAAAGTCATACCCAATCCAGCCCTTATTTCATACCTTGTTAATCTTTGATTCATTTTCTCACTCCCAATTTTGTTATTGTTTATAATTTTTTAAAAATATTTGACCAAACATTAAAACTCAACATAAAATTGTTGCTAATGACATTTAATGTGAATGTCAAGATGTATTCACAAGTAGAAGAAACTTATTTAAAAATTTGCTTTGAACATCACAATTTAGACCAAAATTTGTTTAACATTTTGTAGAGGTGCTAAAAGGAGTTTAGTTCTAATTATTGCACCCAAAGAAAATTAATTTACAAATTTAATGTTCACCTAACGTTTCAACTTTGATTAGACCCTTCATGAGCAATTTCATTCCCTATCGGATTACTTTACAAATAAATCTAATAGCTTCTTCCTTTCCACCAAATTTCAAAAATTCTAAATATGATTTTTTTTCCTCATAAGGCCATGCAAAATTCCACTTTTGGAATCTTGCAATTCCCATGAAATTCAGCTTGTAACATGAAATATTAAAAGTTGGATTGTAGGTAGATTTTTTTAACTTGACAAATTGTCATATGTGCTTTATGTGATCTAAATAGCATCTTTCCTTGTTATTGGCTCAAAATCAATGGTTGAAAAATTTAGAAATTTCCATATTAAAACATAACAACCCTAACATTCAAAGATATAGATATAATTTTAATATATTCCCTAAGCTATTTAAGGATACCCTACTTACTTTATTATAAATCCTACCAAAACAATTCTTTGAGAAACACACACATATGAATGAGAAAAATGTTCCATATTATTTGGACCTTTTTCCTTATTACGTACCTTGGGGTTTGGACTATGTTTTTGCATGAGTTCCATTGTTATCCAAATATCATCACAAACCTTTGCCCCCAAATTTCAAGTTTTTTTAGTTTGGACCAATGATATTATATTCAAAGAGGTGTGCTCTAAAGGAAATTTGTTTTTCTCTAGGGAATAAAGTCATGTCCCTACTAAAGGTCATGAACGAATTTTGTGGAGCTAGAAATCTTAGGTCACTTTAATGGGTTGCCCAATGATCTGAGCTCCAAGTCATTCCAAAATGTGGGTATTAAAAGATCACCTATTAAGCATGTTTGTCAAAGATATGCCACAATCTAAGATGGGATAGTTGAAGGAAAGGAAGGGAAATCCCTATAAAGGGAACAATAGGTTTGTGAATTTAAACCAAATAATGGTGCAAAATACATGAGGTGCATGCAATGATATTTACGTTAATGATACATAATCAAAACTAGTATATGAGGGATTTTTTGGAATCCTTAGTATGGTTGTCCATGGAACATTTCAAAAATAATTATCTCATTTCAAGCCTAACTATTTTGTTTCTTTCTTAATAACTACTTCTTTTTCTTACTAGCTTTTTTTAGTAACTATCTCCCACCTTTCCTAATAATTATCTCCATTTCGTAACTACCTCATTATTTTTCCTTATCCACCAACATGGATATGAAAAATATAAATTAACATATGTTGTTTCATGTCCATGATATGTATATTAAATCAAATTTAATTTAACATTGATATAAATAATGATGAATTATTGAAAGCCATATTAAATAATAAGAATAATAATTGATTATCATTAATAGTGTGCAAAAATGTGAAGTTCAATTTAATTAATGTTTTAAATAATTTATTTCAAAATGCCTCATTATTTTGCATATAAAAGTTTCTAGTCCTGGACATAAGATTAAAAACACCATTAAATCAAAATTGCACATAAATGAAATAAAACGAAGCGGATAACAATGGAATAAATCTTCAAATTAAGTGAAATAGAAAATCATTTACCTCATTTTACTTGATTCTAGATATTTAATTCCAAAATAGTTAATATTTTAAACCAATTCAAATTTATTAAATGTTTATATAAGAGTGCATGAAGATTGTCTATTTCTCAGCTTAATGCCCAAGTTAAATAATGTCAAGATGTTGGAGACCCAAGTGAATGGTAAGTCCTTGCCTTAAGGCATAGCCCAATAAATCTATCACCAAACACTTTTGGATCGCATGGGACCTTCATGATAGCTTGCTAATTTTGCAACTTGATCTATTGGTTAGGTTTGAATTGTGCTACATGCTCATTTCATTTGCCTTGTTTGCACATGGACTCTTTTGATTCAATTTGGTTTGTGTTGAATTTTGTTTTGCACTCATTCAAGAAAATTACAATGAAGTTCAAAGTATAGTGCTTCTCTTCATGTTGTCTATGCCAAAGTAGTTATTTTAAAGGCCTAGGGTTTTTGTTTGTTGTTTTCTCGGGAATATTACTAACCATTGGATTCTAGATCCAATGGCTTAACCAAATGCAACATGTAGTTCCAATTTTGGTTACATAGCACATGGAGATCTAACCATTGAATCTCCCCGCACAAGAAATTTCATGGTTGGATTGCACAAAAGTTTTGTTATTCATGTTTGATTACATGCCAAATAAAAGACAAGATTATAAAAGTTCAAAATGGGAAAGTAAAAATTAAAAAAAAACTATTACAATATATGACAAATAGACTCCCCAATTTTGATAATTTTGCAAACTAAATACTGAAAAAATCCCTAGAAAATTTGGCAAAAGATACGACAATTTGGGAATTGGCCAAAACAACCCAAAAATGATTTTGAAACATTTTTATTTGAAGATTAGATAAATAGTTTGATACCCATTCATGATTTTGTACTAGTTGGAACTTTGGCGAATGGCAATGGTCCCACCCATCAAGACACTTTATATTTACCCTATTTGGTTTAAAACATAATTGCACTTCAAATTATATCATTAACTTTGAATATACATGACAATGTATATTCTTTGACATAAGATTAAAAATGCAATTAAACTAAAATTGCATAAGAAAAAAAATAAAATTATGTGTATTTACAATGGAACTAAACTTTTTTTTTGGGAGAGAAGTTTAAATACCAAATCTATGCTTCCCCTTACCTACTACTCTCTCCAAGCTTGAATTCCAAAGTACTTAATATTATAAAGCTAGTTGTAACTTGTAACTTTAAAAGCTACTCCATATAGGCATGCTTGAAGATCACCTATTTTTATCCACAAGGTACAAGCTGCTTTATGATATAATGTTAAGGTGTTGTTTATAGAGACTCAAGTTGAATGTGTAAAAAAATCCTGGCCAAAAGATTTCATGGCCCAGCAAAAACCTCCAAATTTCATCCTCCAATTGAATGTTTGATGACAAGCAAAGCTTGATTTGATTATCCAACTTTGTCTTGTAGTGTTGGTGGAAAGGTGAGGGGACAACATTCATGGTCCACAATAGCCCACCAATGTAAATAGGCCTTATACAACATAGCCTTTCCCCCCCTCCCCCTTTCCACCAATCTTGAGGAGATTAGGTTAGATAAGGTATATCCATTGCAAATTGGGAAATATCAAATCCTCGTTCTTTTTAGGAACAAACTCATAAGTAATACTTATGTGGTGATGTTCTCACTCATAGAGAAAAAAAGGTGTTGGAATTGGATTCTTCATCATTTTGGGGGATTTCTTTGACATGACCATTCCTAACCACATAAACCTTAAACCCTAAATCCACTATACCCTAGTAGTACCTTTACCATTTTGGCATTATTTTTTAATTTAATTTAATTTTTTGTTTTGTCGAACTTTTGACAAATTATTTAATATTTGTGCGAAATTTTTAATAAAATTGAAAATTTCAACATTAGGTTTGAACCACATATATTGACACTGAATCAGTTGAATCACCGACTCGTAAGGACACTGCCTAAAATTTCAGAATTGAAAAACCAAATGTCAAAGTTAAAATTTAAAATTTTATTAATTATTTGTCAGTCTATTGTCAAAATGGTAAAGGTACTACCATATATATATATATATAAAGTTGAGTGTTCTTATTATTAATTTATCACCTTCACATCTCTTCCAGACTATTCAATTGATCATGATAACCTACCAGATTATTTTTTTCAATTTTCTGATATTTTAAAAAAATTGGGTCTAAAAAAAAAGATCCAAAAAAAAAAAAAAATTAAACTAGAAAAAAAAATTTTCCTGTCTAAAAATTTAGTATAAAAATGACAAAATCTATGGGAAAAAACAAAACACTAGAGAGAGTCCCACCTAATCTGAAAAAGCAATTCTTGTGTCTGGTGTTAGGCCATTCTTTACTTTTATGGAGAACCTTC
>Ga0209611_10001114_pt1 | contig 44497 bp, 55 predicted proteins | sample S1TSphgellanicum_3_FD_187693 | JGI IMG/M metagenome (GOLD analysis project Ga0209611, IMG submission 187693) | Host-associated microbial communities from peat moss isolated from Minnesota, USA - S1T2_Fc - Sphagnum magellanicum MG (SPAdes) (version 2) | ecosystem: Host-associated > Plants > Peat...
AAAAAATTCAAAAAGTAATAAACCCCCCCCCCCCCCATGGAATTGGGAGTTTTTCAAATGTAGTAATTTATTGATTCTTCTAGGTAGCTAGCTCTATGTATGTCTCAAATTTAAGAACTCGTTGATTTCCTCTAGATGGATTTGTGTGTGTGTGAGAGAGAGAGAGAGTGTGAGAGTGAGTGAGAGACACACCTAAACATGATAGAAAATTTGCTTTTGAAAATTAATGGAAAGAATAGAGAGGTTTGGGGATAGAAAATTTGCTTTTGAAAATTAATGAATAGAATAGTTTGGGGAGTTTTCAAATTTAAGAAGTGTTGTCCACACGCCCCAATTTATGTGTGTGTGTGTGTGATGTGCATACACCCTCTTGTGAGCCCCCTTTCATACATGTGTGTGATGATGTGCATCCACCCTCTTGTGAGCCCCATTTCATACATGTGTGTGATGTGCATCCACCCTCTTGTGAGTTCCCTTTCATACATGTGTGTTGATGTGCATCCACCCTCTTGTGAGCCCCGTTTCATACATGTGTGTGATGTGCATGATGGGTTCTATGCTTTGTGGATATATGTTATTGTTGAGCATCTTTTGAGTTTGGGGAAGCATTCACATACATCCTTAATAGGCGCTCTAATTGTCACTACTACGCCTTGTCAAGTGCTCATTATTATTATTATTATTATTAATCACTCTACACCCCTTCCGAATGGAAGCACGAGCACTCAATTATAGACCATTACGCTAGGTTTCCTCTAGCGTGATTCTCCGGGCACTCCAAAGTGGTCCCGCCCCTATACGTACTCAAGCACCACCTTGTTCGAAAGGTCAAAACCCGACAAATACGTTCTTTCTTAGGTTTATATAAAAAAGGAAGATGGAGTGAAAACCAACATGATTTGTCCAATGTATATTTTTTGTGTTTTACAAAGAGCTTTGTGGAGCCCATTTGTCCGTGTAGCAAAGATTGGTTGGCTCCCTCCCTCTCGAGGGGAGCTTGGATTGGACGGTCACTTGCTTGTTAGACGAGGGTTGAGTGAAATTGATTGGGCGAGAGAGTTCGGAGAAAAAAGGAAATTTTATAGGTATCCTTTCGAGTATTTAAAGCCACACCCGGAGCTTGAATTGTTGCTAAGGGGTCTTCAAGATACGGACCATATGTCAAGAATAATTTACGAATTTGTCGCGACCAATTACATACGGTAATAACTTACGAATTTGTGGCGACCAATTACATACGGTATATCTTGACGTTTCTTTGTACGAAGGGTCGGAATGAGAAAACATGTGGTAATACTTTAAATTTTGGGGGGGGGGTAAGGGAACTTTTGTTTTAAAATAATTTGCAATGTTGTCGTCCGTGTCCGATAAAACGTGTATTGAAAGCATTTCCAGCATTCAAAAGGGTTGCAAATTTTTGCTTCATTTGACATCAGGGTTTCTTTTTGTTCACTTTTGTGAGGTAGCCAAATTGAGAAATCATCCACAAGAAGATTTAGCCAAAATTGGCTATAAAAGAATCCTTTTTATGTATATCTTGTCTACATGTTGTCAAATGAGACATTCTTTTCTTCTTTTTTTTCCGAAAATTCAGAAAAATGGCAAAAACAAAGAAGGCCAAAATTGTAAATTTTTATTTCTTTTTCGAGGTCTTTCAAAAACGTTCACCAAAAAAGGACAAACAATCAAATATCATTTCCTTAGAATCTTGCCTAGTTCTAGTGACCAATAGGAACTCATTGTCTAAATACGGCAACATGTGACCTTTTTTCATCAAAATATGGCAACTTTCCAAAAAAGCCTTGGTACAATTCACATTAGGTTTTTTTTTTTTTCACCATTTTATGAAAATTTGCCCAAAACAAAAAACATTGGTTGGAATATTTCTCTTTGAAAAACTTTTGGCTTCATAGGACTTTTTTTTTTAAAGTTAATCTTATATATTAAAGTTATAGTGTTTGTCTGTCTATCCATTCGGGCAGTTTCCGGGTTTACTCGACGGGTGCATTATGCACCAGGTTCACACTAGTTTTATGAAAAGAAGATTCAAAAAATTTGCCACATTTTATTTTATTTTAAATTAATTTTTCAATAATTTTTTTTTAAAGCTGAGGATTTTTTTAATCTTGTAATGGAATACAAAATCCATAACACACTAATGTGACATCTGTTACTAGCCCAATGTGAACATGATCACGTAAATGTTCCAAGTGTGAACAAGAACCTACCTGATGATAGAACCCACTTGTCCACAAAAAATTATTTTCAAATGTTTAATTAATCTACCATGACAAAAGTTACTCAAAATTCACTATTTCCCTTGCCTTAAGCATAAAATTGATGAAATCATCCCCCAAAAATCCAATCATCAACGGCTTTTTAAAGAACCAAGAGTTCATTCAAATTAAAAAGTATTTGTTATTTTATTCGCTTGCCTACCAAGGCAAGGATATTGCATTTAGATTCATTATAGAGTATAGTAGCTTAAGGGATTTTGACCCCTAGTAGGTAATGGGTCTATTTTTACATGAGGATTTTTGAAAGATGATATTTTGGCTTGTGTTCACACTTGAGAATAGTTATAAAGGTATAATATCTTAAAGGATTTTGGTTTCTATTAGAGGATTTTTTGAAGATTATATTTTTGTATGGTGAAATATTTTGAGTTTCCATGATTCTTCTTTTGCCTTAAGATATTTTTTTAATATAAATGGCAAGACTACGGTGTGACACAACAAGTGACACACCACTTGTTAAATTTTCTTTGACAAAAGTATTCAATCTTTAATAACTCCTAAATCATAGGTCTAAACCTTATGATATCACTTTTATGCACATCTACTCATTGAGAACTTTCCAACAATACCGAGCAATGTTTTTTATTTAGGCAAAATTTAACATTTTTTCAATTAAAACAAAGGGCCTTCAATCTCATAGGGTAATTTTAGGTTGTTGGATTGGGTTGAAATTGCCAACAATCAATAGCTTTTGATGTGATAGGAGTCATTTTGTTGAAGCCATGATGATTAGTTATCGCCATTTTTGCGAAATCATATGGTCGTCAAATGTCACAATCCAATCATGGCATTAATCATTTCACATCAATTTTCCATGATAATTATGGCCATTGCTCCTTTAACTTATAGCGTTCGAAGGCCTTTACTTGTCATTATTATTTTGGTGTGAATGTATGTTCTTATCGATTTTGTTTAATGATTTTTTTGTTGTTGTCAACTTGAGCCTTGATTTTCAAGTAGCAAGTCGATTTGAAATTGTTTTACAACTTGCTTAAATCTCTAGCTTCAAAGCTTCAATGGACAAGCGCTGATGCAAAGAAGTTACAATGGCCAACCACCACTACCTTCAAGCTTGTTGTAAGTTGCAATGGATTCAACTTTAAGAGGCGAGAATACTCCAAGGACCTAGTCCCACATTGCATATAAAACTTGTGTTTCATGGTGTGCATTTGTGCATTCTACTATATGCATTCTTGAAGCTTATGTTCTACAATTTGTTGTATGCACTATTGTTGTGAAAAATATATATCAATTGTGTGTAAATATGTTATAACTTTTGTTGTTTGCAAGTTTTTTATGTGCTTGTGATTAGGGTCATAGTTTTGTCATCCTATGATCTAGGGTTCAAAGCATAGTGAATCAGTTTTAGTTGGTGCATGCTTTGGCTATTGCACATTGCACAAACAATGTTGTTGTTAAGGCCCTTGCCAAATTTCAAGTAACAATTTTTTTTCTTTTCCTCTACTCCTTTGGAAATTTTTTGTTCCTTAGGTGACAGCTCATCTTTACCTTCACCTTCAACAAAAAATTTCAACAAGTTATCAAATGAAAACATGTCGGACATAATGCGTAAAAGTAAACACCCTTTCCATTTTTCAGAAGGAATTACTATGACTATTGGAAATGATTTAGTTCTTGTTGTTGATTTCACTCAAAACCTTCTTCCCAAAAAAATCGAAAGAAAAAATGGAAGCTTATTTAGGTATTCCAAAATGTTTGGGCCATTAAACTTCCTTGGGCAGAAGTAGTCATTGGTCTTAATGGTAAGATGACCCAAATAAGATATACAATTTGTAACCAAGTAAAAAAAATTAAAAAATTACTAATTCCTAAGTTTGATAGGTTGTGGAAACATGTAGGTTACTATAAAATAAATATGCATGACCGGGGGTGGTTATTGGTGGGTAGCACATGAACTTGTTTCACCAGCATGTTAAGAATGAACAATAATATGTTGCTTTTCATGGGCAAGCTTCTATGGCTCAACAAATTGCAAATGGGGACCCTATAGAAAACAAGAAAAAGTTCATGCAATTTGTCACAATTTTCCATTTGTTGAAACAAGGGTGACCCATGACAAATTTCAAAGGTTATAAAAAGCTTTTTAATTTCCTTAAAATGCCGAACAACTTTCGAAAACACTAAACTAACACTACTAGTTAAAGCATGGTTAAAGCCATGCATGATTTTGTATTTTGATCTACTCATTTAGTAATGTAAAAGGCTCGATTCATCTCTATTTCTTTTGGTGAAATGCCCACTATAGATAATCAATCATGGATTTCACCTCATGTTTATGTTATGTAAGGATGGAAACATCTACTAATCCTTTTGACATTGCAACAAATTTTGGAAAGTTCCAATGTTGACAATTTAACAAAAGTAATTGTGGAGTTTTTATTTATTTATGGTGGTGTGACAAAAAACAAGGGCGCAAGACAAGCAAAATGCAAATCATGTACATACTGAATAGTAAATACATTCTCAAAGTTCCACATTGGCATGAGCCAGAAACCACCCAAGTTTTGTCCAGTAACCACATAAAACATTGCCCTCATTAGCAAAAAGAAGCTTGAGGTCTCTAAGGGGTCAGATCGCTTTGATCTCTCTCTCTTGAGCCCACTAGCCTTCATTCATCTTCTCAAAGTCTTCAGATTACACAAACCTAGGACCACATTGGACATCCACAAGAATTCAAGTTCATGCTTACATTTGGTGATGTAAATCCCTCAGCCCACACAAATCACACAATCTAGTTTTCCTAACACCATCGTTCCTATTAACAAAACAGAAAAACAGGAAGATAACACATTCACTTCCCTCGGTGACTGTTTTAAAAAATCTTACAAAAAACCATGATCCTCCTTTGTGTGATTGACCCTGTAACTTCAATGGACTATTATAGTTTTTCGGAATTCCCAAAAATTAGGGTACTCTTTCTTGAAATGCAAGCCAATAAAACCCATATGTAGACCAACCCAAACATAGATTTTAAGAAGAGTTTTTGGCTGCTCTCAAGACCTCTAAAACTTCTCATCATCCCCTCATCAACCATTAATACCAACTCTTAAATAAAAACTCTGCTTCTTTGTGTACATTGCGCAACAGATTTTCTTATACTTTCCCTCGAAACAAAGATTTTAAAAAACCAAATTTCAATCATTTACCTACACCAGAAAACCAAAACCATACTAGTTATCTTCACTGCTACACATCCTTTTGCCATTGCTCCGCGAGATTTCCGCTAAGCGCACCTCACTTGACAACTCCCTTGCCACACAATCATCCTGCATCCCACAGCAACACAAACACACACCAAACAGAAGAAAACAACACACAAGTTTCAATGTTATGAAACACCACCACATTTCCATTCAGTGATCTTCCTTGTCTCCATGCCATTGAGAGCAAAAACTCTCAATTGCCAACAAAAAAACCAAGTTGCATTTGAAACCTTAAAACCACTTTTTGTTCACATTCAAAACCCTAAAGTTAGAAACTTGTTATAGTGGTCTTTCATAATCTAACTTGGCTTCCAAATTGGTATGTTTTGGGGTAGATGGCGTGACAAGCTTCCAAGGTTCAAAGACTGGTGTTATTGTGCAATTGAAAAAAAACACACACATTTTTATGTTAGGTGTGCATTATGCTGCACATCAAATCAATTTGGGTATGTAAATGTTGTCTTGATTGACCTTGGTTGCAAAAATCAAATTGTTGTTACAGTCTATTTACAATTACTATTCACAAAGCCCTAAAAGGTCTTTGGAGAGATCTAGGTTGGGTGAATTCTCAAAACAAAAAACACTCAAGATTTTATGCAAATTGAAAACATGTTGGATTTCAATGCTATTCGCTACCAAAAAAATCTTGGCGGAGTACAAACTTCCCTAATTGTGCATATGTTTGATGAGTAAGCAACTAACACCTTGGCAAAAGCAAATCTGGACCTTTTTTGCAATGTTGAAACTTTTTTAGGTTTAACTTGTATTCCTACCTTCGCTTGAATGCATGCAATGTCTTTCAAAGTTTGCTTAATCTCAAGATGTTTTCATTTGTGATTTCATTGATGTAGTCAAGGTTTGTGAAGGGAATTTATATAGGATGTATGTTGATCTAGTTACAAGTTATGGTTATGGAGATGGGATATTTTAGATTTTCCTTGTTGCAAATCGCACATATGATCCTTTACACATGGTTTGGATTGTTAAACCTACTTTTGATGTGGAGTATGCAAGGTTTTAGTTTTTTTCTTACACATACATGGTCATAAGAAGGACCCACTGACAAATTGTTTAAGTTATGTTTCAAAATTGAATTGGTTGAATGTAATAGAAGTTGTGAAACATCAATGTAATGCTATTGTTATTGGTTTCATTCAAGAACTTGAACAATGTAAGACATCATGAATGCCACTGAAGTGATTTACCCCCAGTTCTAGGTGCAACTTGAAGTTGAACACAATTTTTTGGCACAACTTTCAATTTTGAAAACACATTATTGTTTTGGGAAACATCAATTGGCCCAAAACAATTATATATCCCACCTTTGTTGAATGAGGCATTGTTGGGGTAGTATTCAATTTTTTTCAAGATTATTATGCTTGCTAATTGCTGTGCAGCCATGAAGCCTCCTATGGATTGTAATCCATGCAGGAAAATTTGGACCACCTTGTCCGACGACCAACTTCTTTCCCATCAATCATCTAAATGGCTAAAATTAATTGAATTGTATGTGGCCATGGTTATGGGCAATGTAAAGGATGAAAGATGTTTTTTAAATTTAGGGTTTATGAAGAGTACAAGCCTAGGAATAGATTGACAACCCATTTGGATTTGGTTGTTAAGATATTTGCCTAGAAGTTTTTGACTTTCGACACTTTCCCATTTGCTATAGTAATGAATGTTTGAAATGTTGTCAAATCTCGCCATACTACTATAGAGGCCTAGTTTATTTGCAACAACAAATCTTTAAACCCTTAACATTTTATACAATATGTTCATATGTTTTCTATTGTGATGTTTGTACTACTTGATTCTTTTCAATCATATGCACTATGTAAGTTAGAATCAGGTGTATGCAATTTTAGTTTTTTTAAAACTTGAACAAGCATTCATGTATTATGTTAGTTTTGTATTTTATTTTTCTTTGCAAGCAATCTCCTTGCAATGGACATGGTCTTCAAGACCGGGGTTCAATCCCCCTAGGAGATTTTACATAAGCATTAGCCTATAGGCAGCTGATATCTATTGATTTTTTGCAAAATGTCTACTAATTTTTGTATCTTGTTGCCATTTTTCTCATTGAATTGCAATTGTTTCTTGACTTGTCTACATGGAGTTTCATTTGTTGCCGATTTGCTTTTCCATTCCTCTTTTGTCCAGCCCTAGAACGCCTTGCATAACACGATTTCGAAGAATTTCTGAGTAGGTCAGAGAGAGAGTCAGGTTGCGAATCGAGAGATCGAGAGAGAGAGAGAGAGAGAGAGTCCGGAGACAGGATTACGGAAATTCTGACTACAATCGACGCTTTGTCTTATCTGTTATCTTGATTTTGCTTTCCTTCTGGAGCTTCCTGCATACATCGTTCGTTATCTGTGCGTTCTACAGCGGAGGCAGGACTGACTGCGTCTGCGAGCGAGGCAGCGGAGATGGCACGAAACAAGGTAGGGCACGTTTCGTTGTTGTTGTTTTTTTTACAAATGTTTGGTTCATAATATGAGGTCTACCACACCCTGCAATCTCCTGTCTATCAATTTGATTCGGTTGTGCGGTGGCAGGAGACGTTGGTGGTGCTGCTAGATGCGAGTGTTATTATGCGACCGCATCTTCATGTGGCATTGCAGTCAGTAGCATCTCTCCTGCACAGAAAGGCAGAACTTCTTTCTCCTCCCTCTCCTTCCTCTTCCAAAAGCGTAGTATATCCATTGTAGGCTTGCTGGCGGCTCAACAGTTGCCACTGCAGCTTCTAGACAGCAAAGAGAAATGCTGTTTGTATGTGTAGAGAGAATTGCTGTTGTATTGCTCTTTCTTCTATGGTACTGTTCTTCTTTTTATTTTCTTGCCACCTCCCAGTTGATGTCAGCAACAGCTGTGGTTGTGCAGTTGATGTTCAACAAAGCCGATGAAGTTGGTCTTGTCTTCTTTGGTGTGGCTGGTAAGCCCTTGCTGTGCATGAAATGCATACAGTTTATGCTGGAGTGATATACACAAGACCTAGCAGGAAGGAAATCTGATGTCTGCTGTCATATGTCTCGAGCTTCCCAGGCCTTTCTTTTCCTCTCCCCCTCCTTCAAAAGATGTCTCCCTCTCTCCATCTTCTATATGTTTATTTGTCTGAGATGTGAAACTTTTGGCATTCACAGACACGAAAAATGATCTGAACAAGGAGCTTGGTGGCTATGAGAATGTTGTGGTGTCAAGGCCTATTGCTATTGTTGATGAGGATCTTTCAAAGTGCTTGGAGGACGTACCCGAAGGCACAGTTGCCAGTGATTGTATCCTCATTGTTCCCAAACAATTTGTTGCAAAGCTGGTTTTATAGTGTAGGGTTTAGGGTTTACTTGATAGTTTGAGTATGCAGAGTATGAGTGCTCCTTTACAGCTTGGATCAGTTCTTGATGCCATTGTGGTGGGCATTGACATGATTGTCAAGAAATTAGCCCAAGGGAAAAAGGGCAATATTCGATTGTCTCTGATCACAACTACAGAGAACTCCATCAGAGATCCTGACACAGGGACAGTGGAAGAGCAGGTTGACAACATAGCAAAGCAGATGTCAGAGCAAGGTATTAAGCTTGAGGCTACTATTGTTTGCATAGGGCAACAAACTCCTTTCTTGGAGTCAAAAACACAGCAGAAGAATGAAGCACTTTTGAGAAGGTTTGAGTCACAAGCACAAGCAGAGGTCTCTATCGTGGAGAGTTCAATGTCACTCCTTGGAGCCATGAAGCCTCGTAATGTTACCCCAACCACATTGTACCGAGGTGACTTGGAACTGACTCCAAGCATGACTGTGAAGGTACAGTTCTTCTCAGCTTGATGTACTGAAGAGTCCCAAGCACATAAGCTGCCATGTGATACAGTTGTTTAGGGTTGTAGGAAGTACTCCAAGCATTTAGTATGGGTGATCTGATGATAGTGGCAGTTCTCTTCTATAGGTGTGGGTGTACAAGAAAACAGCTCAAGAGAAGTTCCCGACACTGAAGAAGTTCTCAGACAATGCTCCTGCATCTGATGTTCATGCAACTCGTGAAGTGAAGATGGATACAGATTACAAGAGTGTAGACAACCCTGATATATCTGTCCCACCTGAGCAGCGCACAAAGGCTTACAGATATGGGCGAAATTATGTCCCAATATCTACAGAATTGATGGAGACCCTGAAGTTCAAGACAGAGAAGGGCCTCAAGCTCATTGGCTTTGTACCTGTGTCTGCAATGCCCAGGTGACATAGTGATTGCTTGTATCCTTATTATTCTTTTTTAATGCTTCAGCCATGTGTAAAATAATATATCTCCTTTAAGTATCATCCTCTGCCTTCTCTTGATGAGGTCTGGGTGAGAATGGACCTAGGCACTATTATATGAAGGAGGCCAACATGTTTGTCCCAGAGCCTGGTCACACAAAGTCAATTCTGGCAGTCTCAGCCCTTGCTCGAGCTATGGATGCCACTCATCAGGTAGCACTGGTACGCTGTGTCTGGAGGCAAGGACAAAACAATGTTGTACTGGGTGTTTTGACTCCCTATGTAGCAACTCAATTGAACAGGGTAAGGTTACACGATATTATCCGGAGGTTTCTTGAAATCTTGCCAGAAGTGTTCTCTTTTGATCCTCTTTGGGTCTGGAGGCATTGAAGAAGTGTGTTTGCTGATGTTTGTCCTACCATTTTTTAACCTGTAGGCAGACGGATTCTACTTCAACGTCATCCCATTTGCGGATGACATTCGTGAGTATCCATTCACATCATTCAACACCTTGCCAGAAGCCCTGCAACCAAGTGAGGTGCAACAAAAGGCAGCAGACAATCTGGTGCACATGCTTGACCTAGCTCCTGCTGAGAACCGAGAGAGGCTTCAACCAGATGGAACCATGAATCCTATCCTGCAGGTGAGGTGTTTGTGTCACAGATCACAGCTCGAGTCATTGTTCCACAAAACTTTAGACTGTGGGTGTCTTGGATTGGAGACTTCTCTGCAGGTTTGTATAACCAATGAGAACCAGGATGTTAAAGCTTATCAAGAGGGCTGTCTGGGTGGGATGAATGGCAGCGTTATTACAATTTCCTCCATGCAAGAGCACTGAACTCAGAGGCTGATGTGCCTCCTATTGATGAAGCTCTCCATTCTATTGTGGAGCCAGATCCAGAACTACTCTCTGAAAACAGCTTTGCAATCCAACAATTTTGCACTCAATTCCCTTTGACCCCTAATTTTCAGGTCTGGTCCCTTCACTTTGCTTTTCTCCTGCTTGTCAGCTAAATTCACAGGACCATATTTGCGCTGTAAGCTTGAACAGAGACCTTATTGAAGACTTCAGGTGCATTGCTCCTTTAATTGGGGTCCACAGTTCAGGGTTTTTGAGTTTTCCATATGTACATGGAGAATGGTGTTCCTTGTTTTAACATAAGTAGGTACTGTTTGGCAGAAAGAAAAAGGTATGAAGCGATTCTGGAGAGAAAGAGTGAAAGATGGAGAAGTTCCTCTTGAAATCAAGGATGAAGCAGCGATGGATGTTGGGCCAATCTCTTTCAGTAGCCTTGTGAGCAAACAAGTGGAGGAAGTTGGCATAACAAACCCTGTGCAAGACTTTGAGGTGCTCTTGGCACGCCGTGATAGTAGTGAGTGGGTTCCAAAGGCCTTGCAAGGGATGAAGAAGATTATTGATGATCTTTTGGATTCTGCATACAGTGGCAACACTTATGAGAAAGCACTCTCTTGTTTGTGTGCCCTCCGCTCTGGTTGTGTAGTACAGCAGGTATGATGATCTGTTTCTTGAGAAACTTCTGTTTGCTTTTTCAGTCAATTTGATCATCTGCTGACTGAATAGCCATGTGTTCCAACTTTCAGCTTCAGTTGCCTTTTTTGGGTTGTTGGGATGAAATGAGTTAGTGACTGCTGTAGAGCCTCTTCTCTGATTCAAGTTTGATTTGAAGAAAAACCTCAACTATGTCTTATGCAGGAACCATTGGAGTTTAACATTTTCTTACGCAAGCTAGCAACAAAGTGTCAAGGGAAGCGATTAAATGACTTCTGGGAGCGAGTTGTGAGAGAGATGATCACCCTAATATCAAGGGATGAGGCACCAGACAGGTACAATACCCACTTCTTTGATTCATTTGTTCTTGATGTTCAGAAAGAGATGTTGCTGAAAGACACACAACAAAAAAATTGTCACATGTACCTACAATCATCTGAGATGAAACCTGAATCCCCTGAAATGGATTACTAACATTTTGGAATAGCAGTGATGTAGGACCAGAAGAAGCTGCAGCATTTTTGACCAGTCAGAGAGAAGCCCTTCAAGAAGAGCCACAAGATGAGATAGATGAAATGGAACTTCTCCTTGGAGAGGCCATCTGATCATGCAAGGCAGTATTGTACAGGAAGTAAGGAAAGACAAAGTGAACCCTTTTGGTAATTAACAAAACTCAACTGCCATGGATGTCAGATCAGTATGTGACCCTGCGGAAATGTTTTTCACATCCAAGTTTAGTTGTGTACTCTTTTGCAACCCCACCCATAAAACTGAAACTGGGACAGCAAATAGGTGGGAGACTACTAATAGCAAGCCACCTGGACGAATCATTATGATGGGCCAATCAGAAACACAAAGAGTAGCAGTTAGATCATATTTATTACACTCTTTTTTGCAGGTGCATAGTGCTGCTGCGCCTGTTACCATCCATGGCAACCTGCCCAATTATGCAGAGCCAAAACCATTTTCCTGAGCCAAACCGTCAATCATGTGTTGTATTTTCTTCATCCAAGTTTACTGTGCAGGATCATAGACCAACCACTGCCGGAGATGCTCTACTGTAAATGCATGACCAGATTATTTTCAAAATTTGTGCAATAACTTTTGCTTGCAAATTAAAAAATAATTTGCCTCAACAATTTTGCCAAGATTTGATATTTCTCAACGACCATGTTATCAATAATAATACTATTTAAAATATGTGCATGTTAAAAAGTTAGGTAATAATAGGGTGAAAAAAAATAAAATTGCCTCACCTTTGTTTTCTTCACCCTATTTATTATTACCTAACTTTTTAATATGCACATATTTTAAATCATCATGAACTTAATTATAATGTTTGGTTTGCATCAAATTTTTGTCACTTTAAATTTAATTTTTATTTGAGTATTTATCAACAAGAAGAAGGAACAAATCAATTCTTTGAACTAGTGATTCTTCCTATCCAATTGGAATGCCAAGTCTTCTTGTGGCCCCCCTTTTAAAAGACCCCTTTCCAAGTATGATCTCCAAACTTGGTTCTCCACATCTTTTGCTCCCTACCCCACCTCCCAAAAGGCGTTCATATGTAATGCTTTTGAGCTAATTCCCTTCAAGTTTTCCCATCTTCTCCAATTTGGGCTTCACCCTCTCTTCACTTCATGTCATCTTGAAAACCTTGATGGGGTCTTTAAGGTTGTGATAATGGATATTCCACACCATTTGGTAGTTAAATTCTCAAAAAAAATTCATCACTTACCAATGCTTTTTTTGGGTCATACCTTTTGTGAATTAATTAATTAATTTTTTTGTTGTTGAACATCAGTTGGAAGTATAATATAGTTGAAAAGTTAAGTGAATGTACTTGGGGGAACAACAAGAATAAAATATAATTGCTAAATTGTTTTACTTGAAATATATCAACTTGTAAAATATTGATTACTCCTATAAAAAGTCAAATTAAATTTGAGTTATGAAATATGAGGAACCTTTTTTGTTGCATAATTATTTCCACAAGTTGCATATGGTCATCATCATTGATGTAGATATTTAACAAGCAAAGCATTCAAATGTGTTGTTTGATTTTTAAGTTACTCTTGGCATTGTTCGATGGATTATAACATAATGTGGGTTTTCATACATCAATGGGTCATGGCTCATGACACCTATGAGGTATACTTTATGGTTTCATCAATCACATTGATGTAGAATATGTGATGTTTATTTTAGCATGTATAATAGTAATATTTGCAATTTGATATTAAGTTATGACACATATTACACAAATGTCAATGTGAAATGTTAGAGCTTTTTTACATTACATCCCAAGGCTTGATTCCATAAGTCCCAATAAGAGGCAAAGTCCCATGGAAATCAAGCCCTTGAGGTATAATAAACAATATTATATTTTTGAGAATTGGTGTGCTATAGTGTGAAGGACTTGGTCCCAAGCCCAAGGCTCAAATCTCATGAAGAAGATGAAGTCCATTGATGTATCCTCCAAATGAGGAAAGAGAAGGACAAAAAAGAAGTATTGAATTCATAACTCAAGTATTAGATGTAATTGCACTTTTGATGAATGGACCAAATCAAGTCACTATTTGATTATTTTAATACAAATGGTTAGGACTTGTCTTTGGAATTAGGTTTCCATTTTTTTTGGGGGATTAGTCTCCTTGCCTTAATCTTGACCCATGGATGGAACTTGTAACTTGTAGCCAAGTGTGAAGGACTTAGTCTCGATGTGGAGCTCTAAGCCAATCAAATTGCAAGATTGAATCGGGACTTATAAAATGGGCCTTAGTGTGAAGCAAACCCTAGTGTAAATGTGCATCACAATAAACATCACATATTCTACATTATGATAGATGAAACCATGACATATATCTCACATGCATCACAAGGCGCATTAGCCTATTAATATATCAAAAATCACATTTTATTGCAATGACAATGCATGGTCATGTAGCTATTTTTTTTCATTTGACAAAATAAAATAAATTATCTTGGCAAAATTTAATTCCAATGGTCAAAAAAATTGAAAAAACGATATATGGGAGATTTTGCATAATCCTTTGTATGGTTGTCCATGGATGATTCTAAAAAAAAATCATACCTACCTCAATTCCAAGCCTAACTATTTCACTTTTTAAAAATTATTACCTCCTATCTTTATAGCTACTTCACACCTTTTCCCTACCCACCAACATGGATATGAGAAAAAACATTAAAATGTATGCTTTCATGTCCATGATATTTACATTTATTCAAATTAAATTTGATAGTGACATAAATAATGAAAAAAATTCTTTAATAACTAATATTTTTCACTATAATTATTTAATTTCTTTGAAAACACATGAAAATGAAAATTCCCCAACATTGGCAAACTTGATCCACACAACTCAAACCATGTGTGAAGTTATGCTCATATAAATCCTTTCCCCCCCATTTCTTTGTTATGATTCATTGAACAAAAAGCATATAACAACTTTAAGTTCAGAAATTTTAAGCACATATCAAAAATAAAATTTCCATATTGTAAAATAGGGTTTTAAAACTTTTGTTATATTATGCATATAATTCGCAAATTTTCCTTTTAAACAACAAATAGAAATTATGTTTTATGAATATTTTACATTACAAAAGTTGGAGTCAAAATAGAGTAGGTAAAATGCCAAAATTTTTGATAATAATTATTCATAAATTATTCTACAAATTTTCTCAATTTTAAGTTTCAAACTTTAAATGTCATGAACATAAAAATATTAATGAATTAAAATAGGATACACATTGAAGCAAAATTCCAATCATCCGAAAGAAATAAAAGCAAAGACATAAATTGCCCCCCAAAGTCATGTGTTCCAAACTTTGCAATAATCATAGCTCCATCAACACTTGTCCATTTGATGTGTGTAATCCCATTTTTTTCCTCTTACAATAAAAGTTTTCCAATGACATGAAGAAAAGCCTTTAACTTCAATCATGTTCTCTTTTCACAATTATGTTATGTATGTTTTACAACTCCTCATGAATGTCATGACTTTTCACAAGGAAGGTGATTATTTCCCTAAGCATTATGTCTTCATGAGCTTTACTCCTTTTTAATTAAAACACTTGTTGCACATTCATGAACCCATGTCTTTCCTTTCCCCTTTGCAAAGTTCATATTCAAAATGATTTATTCACGACACAAAACCTAGAAACAAAATGTGGACACAAAGGTGCATGAAATTAAGGTTACAAGACTTTCACAATATTGTTGATCAAACTAAAAATAACGGGTTACAATTGTTGTGTTAATCCAATGGATTAACAACAAATCATGAAGGAGCTTTGTTTTGCTTTTCTTTTCTTGAGATGAGCTTCAATGTGATGCCAACTTCATAATTAATAGCCCTAATGAGCCAAGGAGGAACTTACAATTGCAACAATAGGCAATGGTTATTGATCAAAGCATTTCTCTCATTCTTTTGTGCAAGAAAGCAACGCAATTTTGAATTATTAAATTCTTGCAACTCACAAAAGAGTTGGGCTGTTATGTTTGAAGCAATTTCTTTCTTTCAAAATGTGGTTGTTGTTAGTTGTGCAATTGTGTCATAATGTAGAACTATTTTCATCATGTGGAGGTTCAATATAATCGGAACTATCAGGTCCAATGGTCGTCACTAGGAGAGTTCCAACATAGTTATCTAGTTGACATTTACAACTTCATTTTCTTTCAAGCCAAACTATCACTCCTTTCCCCTACCCACCAATATGGATATGAAAAAACAAATTACATGTGCTTTTTTTCACATTCATGACATGTACACATTCTAATAATTGAAATCTTGAAATTGACGTAAATAACTATGAACTATTGGAAATCATTCGAAACATAAGAGGAGAGGAATAGTAGCTGATCATCATGGGTAGTGCAAAGTACCATGGAGAGCCAAGTTTTATTGTAAATGAATGATGAGGAGAAGAAAGGAATGATGATGATCATCGTAGCCCAAATTTGGTATCATCTTAATCATGGAGTGGAAACTTCCATTGGAAGCCTAATTATTTTGCTTTTATAATGGACTTTTGAAGTTCCAAAACCTGAACTATTTGCCTAATTGGAATGTTATAAATGTGATGTATTGATATTTATTTTCATGTGTCATTTTTAATTACAAATGTTTTCATTAATAATGTTTCCGTTTTGATAGGTCAAAACATTACACCAACTTTGTGATACCATGGAATTTGCTCTGGAGAAAACTTCTTTCCACCCAAGTCCAGAAGTTCCACATCCCAGTTTTCCTGAACATTTTGCCAATCATGGTGGTCCCTCACCTTACACAAAATTTGCAATGTCGCTAAAAAAGTGAAATTACAAGCAAATATTATATCCATGGAGCGTATACCTACTATTAAACAAATGGATATATTATGAACACCACGTGCATTTGCATGGGATTTGGATCGACAACCCATTGTGCTAAGGTAGCATTCAAAGCCAATAACATACCCAACGGCACGTGAGAATGGCAAAAAAAATTGCTTTCGAATTTTCTGGACTTGAAACTTACTTAAGGTGGATTCAAGTCTCAAACTGCTCCCTTTTAGAAAAGGATCAAGAGCTGCTGCTGAGATTGAGCTTGTGTTTGTTGCTCCCTCCCCAAATGCGAGTGGATTCTCACCTGGTTGCATGCTGGGCATTAGAGGTCAACAATGATCAATAGATTAAAACATATTCACAAATCCATGAATGGATCAAAATCCCATTCCTATTCCATTATCAAAACTGTCATCCGGCGTATTTCCTGCGTTGTTGCAGGGTCAGAAAACCAGCAATAAATAGATGGCAAATTTGACAAGCCCTCATGGGCCCTTGAAATCACCTACCTAGTGGTGGCTTCTTTTAATCCTTCATCCTTTGCATCACTTTAATACTCTACATCTGGATGTTCCAACACAAATCGTGCCAAAAGATCATCGAATAAAAACTCCTATGTCCTTTTGTGATCTGAACCCTAAACCCTAAACCCTAAACCCTTTGACCTGGGCTTTGTTCCAAACACTAATCTGTTGTGTGGGTGGACCAATACTTTAGAGCTTTGTGTCAACAACAGTATACAATCCCTATAATTTACAAGAGGGATGACAGAGAGTTGCTTTGAGAAATACTCACCTGGTAATGCTATTGTGGCTTAGTTCATGAAAACTGAATGGAACTCCCAATCAGCTGTCTCATTTGTCTGTCCCTCTTCCCCTCCCAAATCATGTTGTGGGATGAAACAATTATGTGAGAAAAGTCAAATCTCTGCCAGTGAATGCTTTTATAGCAGATCAACTGCACCCACTGCACCTGCCTTTCTTTCTTGCCAGAGTTTGGATGACCAAGCTTGCACTTCTTTGGCCTCCTCTTCCTTGCCCAGATTTTGAAGAGCTGTTATTGTTGTTCTCAAAATTGTCCCATCTGGTTCACATCTGCATTCATTGCACTTAAACATCTGTAAGAAAAGGTGGTCTATCTGCCACAAGCTCTTGCACACATATTACCAATTTGTGCAACAACCGATGCAAGAGACTTATGAAGATGGAACATGAACTCTTCCAATGCATGTTTTCTCTGGCATTTTTGTTTCTGTCCATTGAACCAATATTTTACTGAGATTTATGATCCTCCTTTTGTTCAGAGACATTCAATTACATAAGAATTTTTCTTTTCTCACTTCCCAAATTTTTCTTGCAACTCAGCTATCAGTGGTACACCAGTTTCATCCTATTTTCTGAGCTATCAGTTTTCTCAGGCAAGAGCGACAGAAACTATACCCTGCAGAAATCATTTGTGAATAAACCTCAAGGTATTGGTCCCAGAGCTGCACCCGCGCCATGCATGATAGTAATGGTCTGTAAGACTGGAGTGTGGGCTTCAACTTTGAAGTCTGAAACCAAGCTAGAATCTGTTCCCCATTCCATCCCCAAATAAGCATCCTGGTTCTAAGGCTGGCTTTCTCAACAGGAAAAGTTTCTGCTGCAAATCGACAAACTGGGTTGAAGGAAAATCTTCAGAAGCTTACATCAAGACACTTCCGCCAATTGAGAGCTTGTGCAAAGCTGTCAATCAAGATATTGTAGTTTTGTACAGAGGGTCCCACACCCAAGTCCTGTAGCTGTGAGAACACCTGCCAATGTACTACTGAATGTCAGGCACCACAAGCAATGTGCAATGTACAGTGTTTGGAGACCAGTGAGAATTTCGAAAGAAAAATTTCTATATATTGCTCCTTGGTTCATGATAGCTTTAGGATTGTGCATGCTTACCTTAAGTAATCTGTCCAGCTTTCCACTTGTACCAACTGTGCTGAGCAGATGAAAAACCATCATGTCTGATGGATGTATATTTGCCTTCTTTACCTTGTCATACAACTCCAATGCTGTCTCCCAATCCTTCAGCCTGTGTGTGTAAGATAAGACAACAGACTCTCCTAGGTAAGTAACAATGTCTACAAGTTCAAAGACATCCATCAAATATAACTAAATAATTTATTCAAGAAACAAACAAACAAACAAATAAACAGACAGAGGACCCTGCAGCATAAACTGGAAGCCAACGTATCCTGTTCAGTAACAAGCAGTGCAAATTCTTTAGATCAATTGTTGGATAGACTATAGAAGCCCTCCTGTTAGGACAAATTCCAAAACAAAGTTCAATTCAATGAAATTGGAACTGACAGGTGCAATGTAAAGGAGACTGTACTTGTTACACGCTGCCAACAATTCTGTGTAGGCAACATCATTGTATTTAATGCCCCTAGACTCCATCGTGTCTCCTAGTAGCAGTGCTTGCTCAGGGTGGCCCCCCTTATTCAATACCATAAAAAGAGCTCCACATGCAACTGTGTCGGCCTCAATGCCTGCTGCCTGCATCTCCTCAAAAACCAACCGAGCCTCCTCATACTTACCTGTTACCAGAATCCATGATCAGCACCATTTTCTGGAATGTCCTAGGAAAATGCTCTTATAATCCTCAGTGTGCCAATAACTTGCTAAAAGAGAGTCAACTTTAATGACCCATTTGCTAAAAGCTTCAACTCGGTGAGGCATCTGAAATCAGCAGGTGAATCCTCTAATGTATTCTGAAATAACAAGCCTCTTGCTTTCCAACATAACATGTATTAAGATTGCTACAAGATCTGATTTGTGTACATCTATCTTCAGATAGAGAAGCATTTGCATACCATGCACTCACATTTCCTTACACAAGTATAACTTGACAGTTTCTAGGTGAAAATGAGATGAGGATGTAAGTCCAGATGAGACCCACCTGCATTGCTATATGCATATACAAGAGAAGTATATGTAACTACATTTGGAGAGCATCCCGACTTCTTCATTTCCTCAAATACCTCACGTGCTTCCCTGTGCATTCCCTAGAAGACCCCACATGTAATAGACTACCCATGAGGATGTCATCGTCTTTTCCCTGAGACATCAAAATCTGGTTAACAACAATCTGGGAATGGATATATAGCATATCTTCAAAGAACCCAGACTCATGAGCTCTGTGACTGGTGATTTTCACCCTCTTCACACCACTACACTCCCTCTATTACGGGGAACCGGCTGCAAAATTCCACACTTCTTTTGGACTCCTAAGGTGTAAGAAAGCCCAGTAGATAACAGAACAGAAACATACCCATCCTGACCAAAGAAACATTTGAATATCTCAACAGAGATAAAACCCTAAAGCCCAGTACCTGCTTTGCATAGGCGTCAATCAAAGCTGAGCATGGCTCCACTACTTTGGAGATCCTTGCTTCAATCATCTTATTGAAGAAGTTTTGTGCCTCAGTACAGTTTCCTAGTTTGCCAGCAGCGTTAATAAGAGTAGAATAAGTGACACTGTCAGGCTGCAGCCCTTCCTGTTCCATGAGTGAAAAGAGCTCCATAGCCTTGTTGGCCATGCCTCCTTCCAAATACGCTGAGATTGCAGCATTATACGCATTCACATTCAACCGAACTTCTTGCCACTCGGCCTCAAGAAAGAGCTCACTAATTTTTTCTGGGCATCCAGTCCGAGCACATGCTGTAAAAAGGGAACAAAATGTGACTGTGTTTGGTCGGACATTAGCTTCAGCCATGTCATGAAGCAGGTCCCGGGCTTGTTGATACCTCCCAGCAGCTGCATAAGCATCGATAAGGGAATTGAAAGTCACAAGATTCGGTCTCCGTGATCTCCCCTTCATGAGATCCAAAACCTCATGGGCTTTTTCAAGCTCACCAGACTTGCCATATGCATTGAGCAACGAGGAGTAGCTAACCACATCTGGTTCAAATCCAGCCTTCACCAGGAGTCCAAGGGTCTGCAGTGCCTCTGTGTGCATTCCTAATGATCCGTATGCCCCCATCAAGGTGTTAAATGTAACTATGGATGGAACAACACCCTCCCCTGATACATACATGCAGATGTAAGAGGAGGTAAGCACATTTGATATGCAAATATGATTACAAATTGTGCCAACCCAAAAGAAAAAGGAGCTAAATCCTCCTGTTATCCTCTTTTATGTCAAGATGAGAGACTTGATGACTGCATTCTTTAGTATGAATGTAACCACATGTGTCAGAACCAGAGTTTAGGGTTTAGGGTGTAAAAGCATAAACCATAAATCCAAGACAAGTTGACAAGTGAGTGCAATTCTCATTAGCGCTACAGAAGATTGTACTAAAAGCAGGGCAGGTTTGGATCTCACCAAGCATCATCTCAAACGTAGCCTGTGCCTGTTCCACCTGGCCACATACTGCATAGACATGGATAAGAGAATTGTAGGTGATCACATCTGGCTCAGATCCTTTCATCTTTCTCATCCGGCGGAACAGGTCAATCGCATCATCAAACCGTTGCATCTTTCCCAAGCAGTTGAGGATGATGTTGTGGCTACAGCGATCGAGTGGAACATTTTTGCTGAGAAGATGGTCATAATATTCTACAGCCTTCTGAGGTTGGCCTGCAGATTTGAATGCCGACAGTATGATATTATGAGTGAAAAGGTCAGGGCCAACACCATTGTCTGTCATTCGCTGGCATACCTCCAGTGCTTTCTCCAACTGACCACTACTCCCACATGCATTTATAAGATTGTTGTATGAACCTCGACTTGGTGGCACCTGTAGACACCTTATGAAAATTATGGGGCCTGGTTTTTTCCAAATGAAGCAAACTATACCAAGTCTCCCAAATATACTATCCTCCCATTGCAAGAAAACACTATGTCCAAAACTTTCATCCTATTCAAGCTCAACCCATCTCTGAGGACTGGACCTCGGACACATAAAGAAAGTCCAGCATTCATAAGACTTCTCAAGAGAAACAGAGAACCAGACAGATAGAGAGTAGCAGAACTTACAGCAGCACGTATCATGTCATCAAAAATATTGAGTGCCCATCTCCATTGACCAGCCCGTCCATGTGCATTCATCAGTGCATTGAATGTCTCTACATCAGGTTTACACCTACCACAGGAAAAAAGACAAAAACTTTCAGATAACTTCAGAAAAGCACTATCCTGGTCTTTCTTTATACATCGGCAGGAGCAGTAGAAGAAAGAAATAGGTAGCTGTTGTTTTTCTTTTTGTTTGGTGGGCGGATCATAAAAATCTAAAAACCATTGGTGCATGTGTCAGCTCTCCATCTGAATTGGACTGTAAGAAGAAAACAGCAATTTACCTCTCTACAAACAAAAAGAAAAAAAGGATTGCTGCTGACCTCCATTCCTGCATTTCAAAGAAGAGGCCACGTGCTTGCTCTGCACGCTGGTGCCGTGCATGTAGCCATATCATGTTGTTGTATATGTCATTACGTGCTCGATAGCAGCGTTGTGCTTTCATCCAGTTGAACACACGAATACTGTGTTCAAGAGCCCCTGTTCGTGTCATTTCCTGCCCCATTGCCCAAGCATGCAAGACAACCCACAAACTTAGAACCCTTGCATTCAACTGCGCAGTCATTGAAGAGAGTCCTCCCTCTCTCCCTCTCTCTCTCTCTCTCTGTCTCACCTTCCTCCGCTCCACTCAAGACAGGATTCAGCAAAAACCCGAAAGCATCTCCTCCCCAAGCAAAATATTTTCTTGAATACCAGAACCCAGAAACAACACTAGCACAGAGTTTTGATTGCTGCATTTGAAAACAGTCCTGCATTCAGATGGCCGGCCAGCCAGTAAGGATTGCTGTAAGTCAATACACAATCAACCTGAACTGTGATGACCATCACCAGGTTACCAGTTTGATGTAAGAGCAGGTACTTCCTGAGCAAGTCCTTGGAAGAAAAAATTGGATACAAAGCCACAATGTTGCTCCTCCTGTTGCCCATTGTTTCCTACAAATTGCTTCAAGATGAAGATCATATAGGGGAACTACCTTCTTCTCTTAATCTTGCAAAACAAATTGAACATTCTCTGTTCTATGTCTCTAAACCCTAAACCCTAGACTGTATGTCTCTCTAATTTCTACCACAAATTCCTTCAAACCAAGAGCATGAAGTGCAACTGCCTTCTTCTCTTAATCTTGCAAAACTGATTGAGCATTCCAAGGAGGTAGTAGAAAGTAGACAGACAGACAGACAGACAGAGGGTTTAGAGACAGAGAGACAGAGACAGAGAGGGAGATGGAGCTCACGGCAATGAGAGGAGGGAAGTTCTTGCGGTTGAAGCGACCCATCCAGTGGTTAAGGATGCCATCGATGTCGTCCCAGTGATTCAAGGTCAGGATCTGGAGCACCACCTCTCTCGGGCTCCACATCTCTTGCCCTTCTTCCTTCTCGTACCGCTTCTTGTACCTGCTTGGTACCTTAGAGATGGTGAAGGCAGCAGCACTTCTAGCATCATCCTCCTTCTTGTGCAGCCCTTTTGATCTCGGATCCTCCTCCTCCTGCAGAAGCTTTTCCTTCGCAATTACGTCCTGCTGCTGCGCCTGCTCTGTTGTTCCCTCGGCTTCTTGAATGGTTGTAGCACAAGCTCTCACAGCAAACTTCTCATGGCCGCTAGAACAACCTCTTGTTGTACACACTACTCTTGGTCGCGCTTGACACCGTCCCCGCTGCCTCTGCAAGCCGGAAGAAAGAGGATTTGAAGAAGCTTGATGGGTGCTTTGGAGGTTGGAGTGGTAAGGAGGAAGAAAAACAATCCCTGAGTTCCGAATGAAGCTCAAGTTCGACATTGCGACAACCTACCTTCTGACAACAATGGAGAAAAACCCTAAAGAAAAAACTACAAGCTTACAAGCTTCTTCACCCCCTGCTGCAAACATCCAGAAATTCTCCACAACTGACCTGAGATGCAACCACAATCCACAAACAAAAATGCCCAGCAGTCCACAACCAATATGCCCAGTCACCGTTAAATAAAAATGCACAAGAAGGAAGAATGTCCGTGCGACAGGAGAAGATTAGGGTTAGAGGTGCAGCAGCACCAACTGCGCTTGCTTGCTTGCCTTTTGTCGTCTTCATGAAGTGTTTGTGCGGTCTGATGATGTGGGTGATGGTGGTGATGTGGCGTTGATGAAGAAAACGTGAGTTCAGGTTGCAGAGAAAACAAACAGGCTTCGTGGTCTCTCTGTTTTCTGTCTGTGTGTCGCAGAAGGAGAGACAGAGAGAGGAGGCGGAGGCGGAAATAAGAGCCATGGGTGCCGCTGAAATGGCTTCTGAAAACGTTGCAAGCTTTGAAGAAGATGAGAAGAATGCTGCCCATGAGCTAAAACAAGTCCTGGAACATACTGCTGCAAGTCTTGAAATGAAACAAGAGGAGGACAAGAAGGACCATGCGCAAGAACAACAAATCCCAGCAGAAACAGCAGCAGCAGAAGAAGAAGAGCCTCCTGCTGCTGCTGTTGCTGTTGCAAGTCCTGAAGTGAAACTAGAAGACCATGATCAAAACCATGGTGATGAAGAGGACGAAGAAGAAGCAGAAGAAGAAGAAGAAGAAGAAGAAGTTGCAGTAATGGTTGAAGTGGAAGAGAAGAATCAGTTTCTTCTTCAGCCAAAAGGGTTGCCAGAAACGGGAGATGCTGTGAAGAACTCGAAGATGGAAACAGGGAATGTGGCAGTAGAAAAAACCAAGAGTAGTGAAGAAGCAGCAGCACAGCGAATGAAGACCAGCTTGTGCTCCTACTTCCGGAAGAAAGGGTGCAGACATGGAGAGAATTGCAGGTATGCTCATGGAGAGAGTGAGCTCCAGCCACGTCCTGATGGGACATGGGATCCCACTTCCGAAAGAGCCAAGAGTTTCCTGGCTACTCAAAAGCAGCACGAGCAGCAGGATGCTGCAGGAGCAGGGGGGGTGAAGGTGATGATGGGTTCTCAACCATCATCAGCAACAACAACGCTTCTGCAGAAATGCATTGTGCATGTTCCGCGTGGTTGGAGCCAGGACAAGCTCAAATCCTTTCTTTCTGATCATGTAAGTGCCATATTTCCTTGTTCCTTGTGTACCCAAAATCCATGAAGAAGGCAAAAGTAAGGCAAATCTCTAGTAGAGCTCAGGAATCTTCAAAGCCAAGCTCTACAGCTTCCTGCTCAGGAATGTACAAAGGCAAAAGCTCTAGAGCTCAGTAATCTTCAAAGGCAAAGCTCTAGAGCTTCCTGCTCAGGAAATGTTCAAAGGCAAAGCTCTGGAGCTTCCTGCTCAGGAATTGTTCCAAGGCAAAGCTCTAGAGCTCAGGAATCTTCAAAGGCAAAGCTCTAGGGCTTCCTGCTCAGGAATTGTTCAAAGGCAAAGAGGTCTAGAGCTCAGGAATGTTCAAAGGCAGAAGTGAAATGCACAAGAGGGGTGTACCTCATGTTTGTGAATGTTGTTTCATGTCAATTGTAGCTTTGGAGATTGAATGCCGTAAGCATGTCGATTCTTTCTTTTTTTGGTGCATTGCATTTGTAGCTTTGAGGAAGAAGAATACAGTACCCATGTGGTGGGATTTTCCTTTTGCATTGGATTCTAGCTCCAAAGAATGCAGTAATGCGAAGATCCGATGATGATGATTCTTTCAATCCTTTTTCTTCAAGCTCTGGAAAACATGTCTCTGTTGTTTGGAAAGCAGAGAGTAGGGTGGAGCAAAACACCACCTGCATTGATTGATTGACAAGAGGAGGTTTTTGGTTTCTCAGAGTGTTCCATTTGCCACTGCAAAGAAGAGGAAGGCGATGAGTGTGTGCTTTGTCAGCTTTGAAACTGCGGAGCATGTTGCCACATCTGCCAAGGTTTGTGTTGCACACAAATTGGCTTTAGGTTCTTGCAATTCTCCAGTCATTTCTTTCTTGAAGAGGAGTGTTGTTCTTGTTGCAAAGAGGTTGCTGGGTTGTGTTACTGATGATCCCTGATGCAATTTGCTGTTGGGGCTGCAGATACTTGACGGATTGACAGTCCAAAACAAGCGGCTCAAGTTTGCTGATGTTCTCCCTCGTGCTTGGGAGCAAAAAGCAACAGGGATGTCCGGGATGGCTTTGGATGATGATGATGATGGAAACAATGATGATGAAAAAACAGAACATCATAAGGATGCAGTCCTGTACAATGATGATGATGACAACAGCAGCAAGCAAGCAGAATCCGCAGGAGACGAGAAACCTGTTTTGGAGCCCTACAGAGATGTGTGCCAGGTGGTGACACCACTGGCGCACTTGTCTTATGCAGACCAGTTGAATGTAAAGAAGGATGACATCACACAAGTTCTCAAGCGCCTTGTATGGACTCTTGTTTCTGCCCCCCACCCCCTCACTCCTATTCTGCTACAAGAAGAACCTTGATGAATCACTTCTAGCAAAACGTTTCTGCATTCAATCACACATTCAAGAAAGCACTGAAATGGTGAAAATAGTTCAACTTCTGTAATTGTGCACAAATGGAGATTGATTGTGTTCATGCTTGCCCTAAACCCTAAACACCTTCCATGTTTACCTGAGGTTGTCGTGGTTGTTGAGATTAACAATCAAGGTAGTAGAAACTGATCTTGTGTCTTTGGTGATGGCTGAAAAGGCACGAAGTATAAGGAAGGGTTGTCCAGCTGGGCTTCTACTGCCTGATTGGTTGGTTGCTGCAAGGGATCGAGGTGATTTTCTCTATTCCTGAGATTTGCTTAGGGTGAGCACAAGCACCATAATGAATGTTTTGATGTTCATTGGCTGCATTCATCATTGTAGCATATTGATTCTTAGGTTTTAGAGATGGTCTTAGGGACAAAGCATCCTCACCTTCTTCAGCAAGTTCAGAGTTTGCTGCAGGCACTGATTCTAATCACCTGCGTTTTGGGTTTTTGGACCCTTAGAGGGGCTCCCTTGTGAATTTGAAGGAGTTATTGCATCTCCCATGATTGATGGGTACCGCAACAAGTGTGAATTCAGTATTGGCTCTGGTCCAGATGGGAAGCGGGTTGTAGGTTTCCAGTTGGGTACATTCAGGTGCTTGGGTTTAACCCTTCTTCTTCTCAGACATGGTTTTCTGCCCTTGCAGTAGGTCCTGCAAGTTTCCTAGCAGGATTTAGTCACGTTTTGCCTTGAATGTTCTTCTATACTTCTTGTGAGGAAGTGCTGGAAACTTCTAATTCTTGCATTGAAAGTGCAAGATTTCAACTGATTTATCTCTGGACTATATGAGAAACCCAACAAAACCATGAGTACACAAGTACAACATCAGATCTGAAGGAAAACATTTGGGCTTCTGTGATGTTTTACCTCATGGTTGGGACAGGGAAGGTGTCAATGCTGTGGCTGAGCCAGGGAGTTGTCGCAATGTTTCCTTGACTGCACGTATGTTTGTGGAGGCTTTCCAGTCCTTCATCCGCACATCAAAGCTCCCTGTTTGGAACAAACAGGACAACACGGGATTTTGGCGAATGCTTACGGCATGTGTCCTATCCTGAATGCATTAGTCCCTCTGATAGGATTAGTATATGTATATGTTGAAGCACTCTTGGCCTCCAACAAGAATGCCTCTTTTTTCTGACCCATGAGACATAGATGTACAGTCAAGGTCCATTTGGTCTGTGAGGATGTTTCTCTGAGGGTTTGGGCAAATGAGCAAGCAAAAATCTGTGCAGATTCGGGAGGGGCGGAAACCTGTGAACAAGGGTGAAGCGAGCACAGAAATGCAACATGAGATTGCAGAGGTCATGCTGGTGGTACAGGTCTGTCCCACAGGTGTGCCAGAGGAGCGTAGGGCAAAGGAATACACCCAAATGAGCCTGGCACTTACCAATGCTGCTGCAAGCCTGTCACTGCCTTTGACTGCTCTTCTTGTTCAAGTGGGTTCCCTCCTTCCCAGATACTTTGTGATGTACTATAGTAAAATCATAACAGGCAGTGGTGTAGGGTTTAGAGTTTAGGGTTTACAATTCAGAGATTTCATGATGGGAAATCAGAGATCAAGGTCTGATAGTATTGGAATGTTTTCAGGATCATGTTGGAGTTTCAAATGCAGCGCCAGTAGATTCACCCTTGCATGCTCTTCCAATTCATGCGAATTCTGCTCCTGAGGAGTTGGAAGACAAATTGGATGATACACCAATGACACATATCCATGACTATATTGGTGGCCTCCGCTTTCGTATCTCTCCAACTGCATTCTTTCAGGTTTGTGCTTTGTTATGGTGGAAAACCCAAGTACCACGTGTAAGTAAGCTGCTTGTTAGTTTCTGAGCGAATGCACAACACATAGGATACCATTTTCATTTTGTGTATGGACCCATTGCAGAGTGAGAGGATTGAGTGTCATCTTTGTGGGATGGTTGTTGCAGGTGAACTCAGTTGGTGCTGAAAGGCTTTATACAATGGCTGGTGATTGGGCAGGACTTGGCCCTGACACATTGCTTTTCGATGTCTGCTGTGGCACTGGGACTATTGGGCTTACACTTGCTCACCGTGTTGGAATGGTACATGCTCCATGCACTTCTGACACTTGCTTGTAAAAACCTGCTCGGCTATGACCTCTGCACAACAGCAAAAGGACTGGAAAAGCATCTAGACCACTCTGCAGATCGCACTTACAAGAAGCTCTAGGAAAAAATTCTACTATGCTTTTCTTTCAACATGCATCATTGGAATCTGTACTTATCCAGATTGTTGAATTATGTCTGGCCTAGGTTGTGGGTATTGAGATGAATGCTTCAGCTGTCGCAGATGCAAAAATCAATGCTTCGTTGAATGGCATTTCAAATTGCAAATTTGTGTGTGGAAAGGTTTGTTGATTTCCTATCCTTTGTACTGTTTTTGCAACCCTAAACCCTAAACCCTTTTTGCAGCCTCAATTGAGCAAGGTATAAAGCAATGCATTGTTACATGACCAATTTGCAAAATCAATAAAACCTGACAATATCATGAGTGGGTACTACATGCAGGCGGAGGATGTGATTAACAACTTGCTAAAGGAGTATGTTGTAGGAGACCTCGAGGACTTAGTGAAAGAAGCTGAATCGAGCACTAACACAACAACTAGAGCTACTACCCAACCAGATGCAGAAGAGACAGTAGTCAGATCAGAGTTGCCAGATCTTTCTGTAAAAGAGACAGAAAATGGCACACACCAGACTGGGAAGGGGACAAGCGAGGTTGGGATCAGCAACGGACAGCCAATCAAGCAAGCTGAAGAAGAAAGCCACACAACTGGGGAAAAGAGGCTCCACTTCTCCAATGTCGTTGCCATAGTGGATCCACCACGAGTTGGACTACACCACATTGTGAGTAAAATTGTGAACATTTGCCTTCAGTTTCCTCAGCAAAATCCACCTTCCAATGTTGTATGTCATCAATGCAGGAGTTTGAATGGGAGCTGACAAAACTGCTGCTTTTAGGTCTCTGCAAAACTGCAAGAAATTGTTGTTCTGCCTCTGATCATCATGGTCTTGTGCTTACTTTGTGCAGGTATTGAGGACACTCAGATTACACAAACAGCTCCGGCGGCTAGTGTAAGTGCAACTGCCTCACTCTCTCTCTCTCTCTCTCTCCCCATGCTCAATCTTATAGATGTTGCACAGAGCTGTCCTTTTGTTTTCTGTCTCTTGTGCAGTAGGAGTGTAGAAGAAGAAGTCAACTAAGAATTGATCTGTTTCCTTTTTTTTTTTTGGTGTGTGTCCCCCCCTGCCTTCTTCTCTTTCTTTCTCTCCAACAGCTATATATCTTGTAACCCGGAGAGCTTGTTGGCCAACGCGGTTGAGCTCTGCATGCCACTGGAAGAGGGCACAGCAGCTGCTGAGAAATCAAGGAGCAGAGGTCAATTCAAAGGCACCACAAACTTGGGGCACGCAAGACGCAGGGTGAAGACATTGCCTGCCTCTGAGCCTTTCAGGCCTGTTAAAGCTGCAGCAGTCGACATGTTTCCTCACACAAAGCACTGTGAAATGATCATGCTCTTCGAAAGATAGAGACAGAATTAGATAGACAGATTTGAGAGATGGGTAGATAGATCGAAGCTCCACAATCTGGCTTGCTTGACTGTATGTGCAAATCTTCAGTTTTGATCTCCACAAACTCTGGCATCATGATGGGTTGTCAGTCAATCAGTCGTGTGTTTTTTTGTTGGACAAAGAGGGGAATAAGGAGGCTGTAATTCAATTCTACATCCTCATCATGATCATCACCACCATCATTAACAGTGGAAAGCAGTTTGATTTTTGAATAGAATCAAGGAGCCTGTGACAATTACTGAAGTTGTTGAAGTCTGTGTGCTTTGTGATGTTGATGAAATCCATGCTTGTGTTGTTCTTTCCTGATGATAATAGGTACGTGCATGAATGCAGTTTATTGTTGCAGCTAGTTGGTGGGTGCAGAAGACTTGAGCTTCATTTTCTGTAGCTGCAGCAGAAAGAAAAGATTAACAGACAATTGCTAGAACCAAAGTTTTGTGCAAGAAAAAAAAACAGCAATTGGAGCCAGCTCTCATGCAACCCAGAGTGAGAAAACAGCAATTGGAGCAAGCTCTCATGCAACCCAGAGCGAGAGCTGCTGATGGGTTCAACGAGTATGCAAAAGAATGCGGTATTGATGCAGCAGCAGCAGCTGATGAAAGTGCAAGGAAAAAACACACCATGAGTGTATGCTGCTGCTGATGATTCCAAGTGCACAAAGTTGCACCTCTTGACCATTGACAAAGAAGAGTCTTCCACAGAATCACATTGCTCTCCAGGCATTTCTGCTAGATGAAATCAGAGGCTTGCTTGTGGTTCAAAGTTTGGATTGATGGTGGCGTGGGAAAGTGCCAGTGTAATTGCCCCATGCTTTTGTGTTTTGTGGCAGGATTATGGAAATTGGAAGTGGGATTCTGGCTGTAGAAGGGGAAGGAGCTTCTTCTGTGCAAGAGCAAGTGGGAGATGGGAGTTATTTTCTGATGAGAGCATTGGAGATCTCATTTTTTTTGCATGTTAAAGAAACATTCTAGATTGCTGTGGTCTCTCAAATGGAGTTCTCAATAGAGAAGAGGAAGAATCAATGACTTATTTTTTCCCCTAATGGCATAAATTGTGTAACAGACAAAAAGGACTGAAATGGCAGCAAGAGGATGAAGGGAAGGAGCAGAAAGAAAAGAGAGAGAATGGATGGAGGCTGAAAGGGATTGAAAGAAGAAAGAGAGAGCTAAAGAGACACCAAGATGAGGCTGATAAGGAACAGAGAAGGAAAGAGAGAGGAGCTATGGAGGCAGAGGGAGAGCAGAAGAGGAAAGAGAAGGAACTGAAAAGACAGCAGGAGGAAGTAGAGAACGAACAAAAGAGGAAAGACAAAGAATGTATCTGCTGCAATACAACAGTTGGACCTTGTCATCCTTTGCAGAAGGACCCTGCCATTCAATTACAAAGTGGACTGCAATGGAAGAATGGGCCAAAGAGGTAAAGTGCTCTTCTTTCACAAGGAGCAACTGGCTGTTTGAATCCAGGATTTGTTGCATCAGTGTGAACCTGTTTACATCATGCACAACAGAACTTGAAAGAAGACCAGTCACTAAAAGGGCGCAACAGCCAGCAGGTCTGAGAATTTGCACATCTGCATCATGTTGAGAGACAGGACACTTTGGTGAGAGATGTAAGGTGTTTTCAAAGCCCTTGTAGGTGCTTCCATGTTCAACCTCAACCAAGCTTGGCAGCATATTGCATGTGGCAGGATTGTCAAATTGTCTCTATATAGTCTTCTGGTAGTAGATTGTATCAGGATAGAACGAAATGAAGCTCTGCTGCATTGACAGAGGTGATCTGTCTAAGTGTGGAGATTGTCATCACATGGAGCTGATTTCAGCAAGACCCAGCGGAAAGCCTCCCAGACTGTGAGGATAAAGAGGATGATGACATGGAGAAGGTTGACAATGGAGTTGTTGAAGATGCCACAGATGGCTTTGTTGTGCCTGACAGGAACCTCTCAGACATTCAGGTATGATTTGTGCCTTAACATCAATGTAGTTGGACACTGAGACAATGTCCAGAATTCCCTGAAAATCACCATTTTTTTGCCACCTTTACAGGGGTTTCTTGAGATGTGTACCTTTGGGGTGAGGAAGAAGATCACAGTGCTGCATGATTTGAACTTGTCTGATCAGTTTTGTTCAACCAACTTGTCTGGATCGAAAAGTTGGCAATTGCTGGATCATAGGGTGTGTGCACTTGGACGGATGCTGGGTATGCATGATCATGGGTCTTGAGATATTGCGCACACCCCGAAACCATCCTGTGCAAGCAGAGAAGTTTCTTGCAGCCCCACACAGCAATTGAACAAGAGTTCCAAATTCATGTTCAAGCTTCACCTGCAAGCTTCTTGATAATGTGACCAAGCAGCCCTTGTTTTGCAAACAGCCCTTCATTGTATCCCAGCTGATGCCCAACTCTCTCTCTCTCTCTCTCTCCATGGTTTTTCAAAGGTGCAGAAGTTTCAGATTTCAGAAGTTGCAGAAGCTAGGCTTCTTCTTTCTCTTCTTCAGATTTCAGAAGTTTCAGAAGCTTCAGAGTCTACAAGATTTTCTCAGTTCAGGTTTTTTTTGTCAGCAATGGCTCTCTCTGCCTTCAACAACTCTTTTGTCAAGAACAGCTTTGTTACAAGAATGGAATTCAGAAGATTGCTCAAGCAAACCATGGATGATGATGCTAGCTCTACCATTCAGGAGTTTGTCAAGAATACAGAAAGACACTGCACCTTGTACCATCACCCACGGAACTAAAGCTGCTTTCCTTTCTTTTTTTTCCCTTGCAGCAACAGCAGCCTGCAATTTCTTCATGTGTGTGTGTGTGTCTCTCCCTCTCTGTGCCAAAACCAATCTCTAAAGATTTCATTCTCTCTTGAGTCATGGACTTGGTTTGCAGCAGTTTTTGTAGAATTCTGATCCCATTTTATCTGTCGCCATCCCTTTCCAAAGTCGTGTGTTGAAGAAGAATGAAGATGGCACATTTGGCTGTTCGTCTGTTCTTCTGTTTCTGCATTTGGCTGCACTTGAGACGGCACTTACCAGCAAGAGCAGCGGCAGCAGCGATGATCGATAGCATCTCCAATGATGCTTTCCAAAGCTGGGAGACGAGCGAGAAAGATCCAAGCTTTTTGAGCTAGGACATGCAAGTCTGAGACCAATCTGACCACGGAGTTGGTCCGGATGGTCTCGATTATGATGCGCATTCCCGCGACGACGGCGAAGATGACGACGCTTTTCTTTCTCTAGTGTGCGATGACAGAAGAATCCCTGCAGCCTTTTGCTGCTGCTGTTGCCGCTGCTGATTATCCAAGCACCCTGACCTATCACCGCGTTGAGACGCATCATCGACGGATCCGGAACTGGCTAAGAAGAAGATGAAGAAGGAGAGTCTCTCTCGTTCTCTCTAGAGTCTGGAGAAGAAACACAAAGTGCAAAGCAGCAGCAGAAGCGAAGCTGAAGCGAAGCTGAGAGAGAGAGAGAGAGAGAGAGAGAGAGAGAGAGAGAGATGTAATGGCGACAAGTATTCTATCCTCGCCTTTGCCATTCTATTCATCGTATCAGCAGCAGCAGCGACGGCATCGACAGTGTGACGCACAATGCAGGCAAAAGACAACCAGGAAGCACGCAACAACAATTGCAGTAACCACACGGAGAAGAAGAGGAGCAAAGACGGGATGCGCTTCACTGTGTATAGCAGCAGCAGCAGCAAGGAACCGGAATCCGACTCTGAAAATGCACCAGAAGTTGGAGATGATGAGCAGCAACGACGACGACTGTGGCGGCGAGCATCGATTCTTCAATCGCATGGTATTGCAATTGCGCTTTTCCAGATTGTGTGCGCTCGAGAGATGCAGGTTTTCTGTTTCTGGAGTGCTTAGGAGTCGCGTCAATTCCTCCTCCTCCTCCTCCTCCTCCTCCTCCTCCCGGGCATCATCCTCATCACGGTTGCAACCACGGTTTCAGAGAAGAACCACGACGCATTTGTGGTTCATAGATTTGGCGGAGTTTTGGGGCTTCTTGGGGAGTGGAGGAGGAGGAGATGATGGCGCAGGTGCTGCTGCTGCTGCTGCCTCTGATCCTTCTGGTTTGTTGTCTCGGCCTGGTCGCTCCGTTTCTTCAGCTGCCAAGGAGTACAACAACAAGGTTGAGGTAAGAAGCAGCCAAGATGTAGAAGAAGGCATTTCAGATTCTGAGAGAGCAAGCGGCGAATCCAGTATTGTCCAGAATGATTTAGGGCAGAAGCTTGATGTTGCAAGCAAAAATCTGAGTGAGGGATTTGCACTTGATGGCTGCTGTCAGACAGAGGACAAGAGAATTGCTGGAGAACAAGAGGAGCAAATCGTTGAAGGAATTGCTCTTGAACAAGAGGAGGGAATTGTTGTTGAAGAAGAAGAGGAAGGAGAAAGAGGGTTACAGGATTTGGATGCAAGCAGCATTCTAGAGACAGCAGCACCAACTTCAGCAACTTCTTCTGCAGTGGAAGTTCCTACAGAAGACTCTCTTGGTGCAAACTTGAGAAAGCAGCAAGAGGAGGAGGAGGTGGAGGTGGCAGCAGCTTCAGTAATAAGCTCACAGAGTGCAGCGAAGAGGCAACAGCAGCAAGAAGGGGGGTCTGAAAATTCAGCAGTGGTAGCAGGGCTAGAGGATGAGAGGTTTCTGAGGAGGGTAGCCATGGCTGCAGATGCCGATGCTGCCTTGGCCATGATTGCAGAAAGGGCTGGTGATAGTAGTGGCAGCAGTGGCATTGTGAGTAATCAGTATTGCTCAGATCTCATGATTGCTGCACTGGCAGAAGGTAATGGAGAGCTTGCGTTTTCCATTCTGGAAGCAATGCGCAGCAGCGTTATTCAGAGACGGGTCAATGATAGAGAAGAAGGTATGCACATGTATGTATGTGTACTCTACCTACCTGCACTGACTAGTGGGTGTTTTGCAGACAGCACAAAAGTGTGACCTTTTGATATATGTGGTTGATTCAATTCTTGGCCTTGAATTCCATTGTTTTTGTTGTATCTTGCAATGTGTTTGTTGAGAAAGGAATTTTGTGGGGTGGTGAACAAGAAGACCTGAAGAGAATCAATGATTGGTGGTGAATTGGGGGGGAGGGGTGCGGGCCACCAGGCAGTAGTGAAGGAGGAACAGGATGGCGCTGGGCACAACCGAATGTGTCCACATATGCAGCTCTGGTGAAAGGGTTGGCAGCATCCTTGTGTGTTGCTGATGCCATCCAAATGGTTGCCAATGTGCGTCGGCGTGGCATTCCTGCTGGAGATGAGGTATATAATATTTTAGCAGCTTGGAACTAGAAAAGATCAATTGCTGTGAGGAAAGAGATGTCTTGACTGAGGAGAACGTCAAGTGTGTGTGCTGCTGCTAGTAACATTTGTTGCCTGTTATCCATCTCACATGCATGGTTTAAGAGGTTGGTTGCAGGTTCCCTTCGGTAAGGTTGTTACTTGCCCCACTTGCAAAACCACCCTTGCAGTTGTCCAACCACAACAGGGTGTTCAGGTGTGCTCCACACACAAAAAGTTCCACCTTTGTGGCTGTTTGTTGTGGTTGAAGTTTTTGAGGATTGCATATAGTTTTACTCCACAAATAGCAAGGTAGTTGCAAGATTCAGATCTTGAATGACTACAGAATCTTGCCAACTTCTGAGGACTGAGATTGAGGAGAGAGAGAGAGAGATGCAGAAAGTTTTGAAGTTGCTAGCAAAATGGTGATGCTGGCCAGTGCCCTTTCCAAAGCTTTGCTGCTTCTTCAAGAGACCCAAGTGACTTTCCCTAAGCGACTGCTGGCTGCTTCAAGATAAACAAGGGAGTAACTATATTTCCAGGGGGTGGGGGCAGGTGGTGCCATGTGCTAAGTGTCGGTATCAGTATGAGCTTTGGTCTGGCACTGTCACTAGTTGTGATTCGGAGTCTATCAGGTGTGTGCTGTCCCCTTAGTCCATGTTTCATAAGGAATATTTGTTTGTTTTGCAGCAAGAAAGGAAAATTCCAGAGATGACAGTTGAGTGTCTGGAATGTTATTCTTTTTCAAGCAAACCTATTGCAGAGTGAATGTCATCATCCATAGCTTTTTCCGAAGTAACAGATTTAGGACTATTGATAAGCAACCATGTTTATTCAGGGGCAATGGTTTGATATGTGCTGCTGGATTGCTTAGTTGCTGCCATTGAATGCAGTGCTTGCAACCATTTGTTTGCAGCATGAATATATCTGCATTTGAAAGGGGTCTTCGTGCACTGCAGTTGCTGAAGCGGCCAATTCCAGCAGCTGTGCACTCCATCGTGGTAAGAATATGTCCTCTTGAATAGGTGCACTGCTTAATGAATTGGTTTGGATAACCAGGCTACATTCTCAATTTCCTCTCCTTGTGAAAGGGCCTTTCAGTCATTGCTTTGCAGGAGAGACCTAATACAATGGAGGCTTGTATGAAGGCATGACTAATAATGGAATGGAAATGGTATTGAGAGGATTGTAGGTTTGTGCCCCTAATGGGGTAGCACGAACTCTCAGATGTGCAACTGAATTTGCCGACATTCCAGCCCAAGAAGGAGAGCGTGTGACTGTGGCATCAGCAGCTCCAGCAAATGCAGGGTTTGGGATTGGCCCCCTCAAAGTGAATGCAAGGACACCTGGGTGGAGACCAAGCGAGCCTATGGCAATCACCAATCATGTAACCAGCCGTGTCGGATCTCTCTTGAGGCCTCCTCCTAAAGCTGGGAGTGGTGCTGCCTTTGACAGCTCTTTCATTATCCCAGCAGCAATTCTCCTAGTCAGTAGTGATGCAGCAACTGCTCTTATTGACCCGACTCTTCCACGTGCAATTGCTATTGGAGCTGCAGTTGCTATTGGGTTAGGCGGTGCTGCCAATGCATTTGTCCTGCCTCGGCTCAATCAGGTAAGGTGCTCTTCAAGAAGACAGTATGGAAATGGTGTGGTAAGTTGGAGGATGAATGAGCCTTAAGAGATCCCCTAAAAATTATGTCCAGAGCCTTTGGAACAATCCTGATTGCATAGTCCAGTGCTCAATTTTGGGGAGGCCCATTGTTTAGCAAGCTTCTTTTGTTTGTTTGTGAGCTGGGTCCTTGAGCATGAATCAGATATCAGATACATATTCAAGAGCTTTGATGTAAGGACATAACAGCTGATTTGAAGAGATGGTGGGAAGGGAGCAGTTGCCAGAAAGGACAGCAGATGCAATGGCTTTGCGACAACAGCTACTGGCTCAACATGAGTTGTTGCAGATGCGTCTCCAAGATTTAAGTCAAGCTGCTGCTGATGATGTACTGCTGTACGCCTGACCCTACTTATTGTATATTTATTGTAAGATTATTTTGAGCAATTCCAAACTGTGCATAACCCAGTCGAGTTCTCTTTTAGATCAAAGTACTACTGAAACTGGAGAAAGCACACAAAGGAGTATGGTGCTTTGAACCCTGGTTTATTATAGTTATGGGAAATGAAGCCAAGGGTAACATGGTGATACAATGTGTAGGTTCGGATGTTGGCCCGCATGTGTCAATTGCAGAACAAGATGGAAGCTGTGGGCGAGCCTGCTTACAGGTATCTTTGTCTGCATTGGTTTCTTTTCTCACTGAGTTTTTTTTTTTATTGTGGGTTAGTTTCCCAATATGGTCAATTATGTATTTGAAATGGTCATTTATGGCAGTGCACGCATTGAGCGAGTCCAGAAAGCCAGAGAAGGTCTGGATGAACGACTGGTAGCACGGCTGGAGCTTATTGACAGCTATGCAAAGGTTAGTCGCCTTGGAGGGATTTATGCACTGAGGAAACTAGAATTGCCGTTATCCTGTTTTAAGCATCAGTATCCTCTCTCAACTGAAATCTCAGGAAGCTTGTGATATATATCACAGAAGATAGCATGCACAAAATCAACATCTTGGTTCACAAAGCTGCCAGGAAATTTCAATTTGCTGGCGTATATGTCTGAAAGTTCCTAATGCTATGAACATCAGATCCTTGACAACTTATGTTATTGACAAGGACAGAGAACCAAATTTTGCCAGCAAATTTAATCCTATCACCTATAGATTTGTAGGTCCATTTCTGTCAACCTCCTAATATGTGGGCAGATGACAGCAATGTCTGGGTTGCATGAAAGTAGATATAGCAACAACTAGGCCAGACGTGTAGTCAGGTAAGTGTAAGATCTGTAAGTGGTGCATCCACATTTTTAGTAAACGCCATGGGCTCCTTTACAGTTGCTGCAGCCACTCTGTGGTAGTAACAGGATGCAAACCTTGCTCATTCAGTAGAATAAGGATGGGTTTTGTTGGCTTGGTTGGGTTGTGGATGGATTGGGAATAGATAGCATCCATGATTGAGATTGAGGTGGAGATGGATGTTGATGTTTTAGCTGCTGAGGGTGCCAGGACTTCGGTAAGCCTGTTGCCAGTGGGAACTTTTAGTTCTTCCCATGTCAAAGTTTGTCTGTCTGAAGCTTTCATTTGAGGAGAGCCTCCATCTCTGCATTGGCTTCTATAATCTTCTTCCTCCCTTCTAACTATCAGGCTGGGAGATTGCAAACTGGATGAATATTTCCTGCAGAAAATTGCTATTGGGATACAGAACTACAATTACAGTCTAGAAACTATCCAGATCATCTGCACACAATTGGATGGTACTCGTTTCTAGTGTGTTCACACATTGTTTACTCATCTCTGATTGCATGCTGTATGGATATCTGGATGAGGGCAGGAAAGCATTGCTGATCAGATTGAGCGCCTTATGGATGTTGAAGATCTTCAGATGGTATTGATGCTCATTGCATTTTTAGTAGTCTGTTGAAGATCTTCAGATAGTACTACTGCTCATTGCATTTTTGGTAGAATCTGTGACATCCCTGCAACGTTGCTTCAGAATTTCTCTGGGATGGCACTTGCATATCACATTGAGGGAAGAAACCATACAACATTGAAAGAATAGAACATACAGCAAGGGAAATACTTGACATGGATGTGGGCATGGGTCCAGGCATGGAAAATACAGGCAGAGGCGAATGATGAATTGGAAAGGCTGCTTCAGTCATCACCCCTCCTGCCTGAGTCTACATGATCTTCAAAAGCCTTATTTTCCACTTTGACTTCCCACTGAGGCTGATGGTATGCAGACTTTCCAAAACACTCTTCTCTTCAGAGGTTATCTTTGACAAAATGAATCTACCTTGAAAAGCTCCAGAGGTGGGCCTTGTTATTTTACTCCAGGAGACATGCTTAGAACATCACATTAGAGACTGAATAATCTTTAGTAACCCCATTTCACAAGGAGGCCAAAGCATAATTGAAAGCAAAAAACCAATTTGTTTTTATTGCTGTCTCCAAATGTTAGAAACCAAGTTTGAGATGACTCACTTTCAAAGCAGAGATGATTTCCCTCATCTCATCTCATCTTGCTGCTCAGTTTTAGCTTCTTTGCTGTGTCAAGAAAATTTCTTGTGTGATGATGTACTACTACTACTCTTGTCCCTATGCACATTTTTTTTGGTCCATGGTTTTAGTAAAGATTTGAATTGAGAGGAAATGGTTATGATTTTGATATGGAACCATTTCAGTTTGGCAGATTGGTAGAATACTGACTGATGATGACACAATTTCTGCAAAATCTCTTCAAATAAGATCAAATTATGTTTTGTGAACATGCCAGGTGCCAGGTGATGTTTGCAATATTTCCTGCCAACATGCCCCAACACTTTTGAGCTATGACATTTATTTCATGCCATGTGGTGTTTGCTGCAACAATTGCTGCAAACATGTGCATTTCATTCAAGCTGTTCCGTAAATTCATGTGTGACAAGGATCTTTGTGAATGCTCAGCACAACATACTCTTTATCCTTCTATCATCTTCATTATTTACAAATGGTCCAAGGTTTACAACAAAGTATCTTCTCCATTATCTATTCCCGTGAACCGCATCTCTATTACTAGGTAGTACACGAGAGGAGGGTGGAATACCAAAGAAGGGTGAATTGTGAACGATGGACTGAATCATCATCATCATCAATGGCCTTGAGTTTTGGTACATGCCCATATAGCACCAAAACAATTGTGTTGTATGGTCAACAATAGAGAGATGTGTGCAAAAGGAGACATAGAATCCTGCAGTGCAAGTTTGAGTAACAAGAGTTATTGAGGAATGAACAATCATGTAATGGTTCTGGCTCTTTTGAGGCAAAGTTCAAGCCAGCAATAACAGGTAAAATAGGAAATGTTCCATTAATTCGCAAAAACTGTGAACTCACAAGTTCACAATTGCATATATGCTTAACATGCCTACAAATGTGGATCTAAGTAGGAAACTGTATCTAGCTCTTTTGGCAAAATTTAAATCTCCAAAATAGGTCAAATAGGAAATGTTCCATGAAGTTCCCGAACTGAAAAACTGAAAGCACAGCACAGTTCACACTGGTGAGCATTGTCCAAAATGTAGACCCAAATGAAAACCATAGCTGGAGATGATGCTCTTACCATGAGAGGGAGAGCCAACAAACAAACGGATGCTGAACCATAGATGGATGCAGAAGGGATGTGCCCAAAGTTGATCAACATGAGCTTTTAAAGAGAGTAAACTGAATTGTGATCTTGCAAGGACTTGAACCCTGCTGTCTGCCCCAGTTTTGCAGATAGATCTTCAACTAAGGGAAGTTGTTGTACTGGCCAGTGCAGAAGGGAGAGGATGAGAAACTACTTACTTGATGTAGTAACTGCACTTCCACATCCATGGCCTAATTGTTCAGAACGCCAAGTGCTAGCAGTAGATAGTCATGAAAAGCAAGAGAAAACTCCAGTTTGAGTTGAAACTTGTTTGGAATAGTGTGCACTACACTCAGACTGTTCTGCTACTGGTTGATGACCAAATGGGAGAAAGAAACCCTTTGGGCAAGTGTTTACAGGTCCTGATTCACACGAAAGCCAATGTCATCATGAACTTCAAGAAAGTCACGCCAGAAGTGCAAACATGAGGATGAAATCCTGCAAAATCCTAAAATCCATCTCTCAATGAGAACATGCCATCTGCCCTCCACTGCCTCAGAAGCAGCTGCACCTATATTTCAAAAATATCACAAAACATACCTGTCACCTTAATGCTGGTGATTTCACCACAAAACATTCATTGCAGGATCCTCAAATTCATATCAACACAATTGTTTGATCACCACCTACCCACATCAATTTATTCAACCTCGCATGAAAGTCCTGCAAGATCATCAAGACAGCAAAAATCAGTACAAAAGAATTGCATCAATTGAAAGCCTGTTGATATGCATCTCTTTCTTTGTGGATTAAGTGCAAACTCCCACTGAATGAACACACCTCAATCACACAACTGATACAAACACAACAGAACGCACTACAAAAAACATTAACATACCTTACAAGATATAAAGTAAAGTAAAAGCACGTCTGGATAAACATGACACAACAATCCACAAAACAAACACAAGGCCAAGTATCAAGAAACAAATATGCCCAAACCATTCTTCACAAGGAATAAAGAACTGAGCAACCCAATTCAAGGATCGAACACACAACCAAAAGCCCAACAATACACAAAACAAAAGACAACGTCACCCACACAGAGAACAAACAACACAATAGACAGGAGAAATACAAAACAGGACCAAAATACACAGATCAGACACAAAGTGAATAATCCAATCCAAAACAGCACCCAGAAACTCTCATGCACCATGCTACATAGACCACAAATGTAGTGAAACCAAATGGTTCGAACAAGATAACATATGCCATGTTGGATTGACATGAGGGTTTCCAGCAATGACAGGAAGAGAGAAATGAAATGGGTGCAGGCAATGGAAACAATGAGAAACTCGAAGAATAATCAAAGAACAGATACAAAACAGGATCAGAAACTTTGAAGAAAAACTAAAGAGACAGTATTGGTGTGGGGAAAGATAATAGAAACAATCATGAACACTAAGGGGTAAAAAAAATGCTACTTAGTGCATCTAAGTAGCTGCTGCAATGCAGTGCAATGAAATTTAGATGCACAAGTTTGGACTTGGATTCAGACAAACAGAAGAACAATGACATGGGTGAGTTGAGCAGTATTTTTTTTTTGGGGAGGAACACACAAGTGTACTCAAAAGATTCTAAAATTCAGTTGTGTTGTCAAAATGATGGAGAAACAACATCCCTTCCAAAGAATAGAAGAGCCCCAATACACAAACACAGTGCAAAATGAATATAAAGGAAACAGGCAAGGGACAAGAGATTGCCAAAGGAACACTCTTTGTGAAGACATTTTGCGATCAAGTTCCAGAGTGTGAGAACACATACAACAAAGACCAACCACCACCTTTTGTAACATGCCATACACATCAATACAGCCTAATGCACCGTGTGCCACATCACACCAGGGCTCCAAAGACAAACAACCCACCCACTGTTGCTGTGGAGAAGCAAATAAGAGCATGAAACAATTAATGCTCACACCCAATGTGTTTTAAAAAATTTCTGTACACAAAAATCCCATGACTAAATTTTCGAGTGCCAAAAACAATAATGATGCAAAACTGAGAGAGTTCAATGTCATCATCCTATTCAACAGAAGAAGGATATATCCCCCCAACACCTGTTGCTGCTCCTTGTTCTCATAAAATTTAGTACTACTGCTGTGACTGACAGTAGTACCAACCAAAAAGATGAGAAGCTCAGTGACGGCTTCTCTGCTTTAAAGAACTCCATATATCAACACAGAAAACCCAACATTGGCACATAACACATACTACTTGAAACCGCAAGATCCAACAACAAAATGTCTAAAAACATGTGATTTTTACTTACAGATACCTACCAGGCCAAAGATATTTTGCATCTGCAGGAGTCTCTCGCATGAGATCGGGTTATGAACAGACTTTGGTACGATCGTGGCTATTCTTGATCATTGAAAATACCAAAGGCCTTAGTCCCCTTGAAGCAGAGTAGCTGACTCCCGTACCCGTGGCCATCTTTATCGGGCTCAAGTGCTCCCTGCAAAACACAAGGCCCTCTCGAACGTGAGAAATACGCTTTCCGTGCACTAGAGTTTTGCAACAAAACCGTAAGCAGACATGAAGAAGAGATGCACGAGAAAGTAAGAGGAAAAAAATAACCTATAGATCGGATTACAAAGCAAAGACTCGCTGCAGAAAGAGAAAGTCACTGGCAAAGAGAATCAAGACTTACGAGCGAGCGAGCGGCTTCAAGACTTCGTCTTCTGCTGACTGTGACGCAATGGACATCCGGTTTAGCCTGCTAGCTCCCGTGGGCGGACTCCTTGCAAGGGACTTGGAAGGGGGAGCAGGAAGAGACACGATGGGCTTCAGAACTATCTCTGGTTCCAAACACGACAGCCGCGACTCGACAACACTTATGACGGCCTTAACACCTTCCGTCTTTGGAGAGCTTGAAGGCATAGGCCTTCCGCCCCACTGCGTCTGGGACCGATGCAAACGGCAGCGGAATGATCCGGCGTGCTTCGTGGGAGCACATAGGCAGGTCATCTTCACAGGTGTCGGTGATGACCCCATCGCCCTCTTCCTCAAATCTCGTCTCCAAGACCTTGGCAGACGGTGATAAGGACGACGGTCACCAACGACTTATCTCGAGAAGCAGGTGTCTGCGGCTTCACCACTGCTTTCAGGAGTTCCTAAACGTGTATCCCCCTGAAAATCACGAAGGAAAAAAAAACCCCCCAATACCAGCACGAGATCAGACGCTAGCTCCCAAATCGCACACAGTTCTCGAAACCAGAAAAACAGAAGGAAAAAAAACGAATGCAAGGTCACGCACAAACGCGTCATCAGTCCAAGGCAATTTTTTACATCAAAACCAACCCCAGAGAGAAAACGTACCAAGTCTTAAAAAGCTCCAAATCGAGATCGAAGAAGGTTAGTTCAACTCGGCAGCCACAACAACAACAAATCACACGCTGGATGGCAGAGATCGCTTCAAAAGACAGCGGCAACTCCAATTGCAATGTCAATAAAAACACAAAGTGAACCAATGCAGAGCCCTGGAACGAGGAAATCGGAGGAAACAACGGAGGAACCTCCGAACGAAGAAAGATGATCGAGAACTGTTGAAAGACAATCGAAACGCTGTCTAAGAAAGACGGAAAACAACCTCGAACGTCACCGGAGCAAACAGCAACCGAAGCACAGCAGGTTTGGAACGAGGAGATCGGAGGAAAACACGAAGGAATCTCCGACAGAAGAAAGATTATCAAAAGCTCTGATGAAAGATAAGAGTATCGAGGGGGGGGAAAAAAAATCCGAAAAACAACAGAAAATCTTAAATTCGAACGTCCCTGGATATCGCCGAAAAAACCTCCAATGCGCGCAGAAGAGCAGCTGCAGCAAAGATGGAGAGAAGATGAAGATGGAGAGGAGAGAACACGCAAGAGAGGGAGAGAGAGGAGCAGATCCAAAACGAGTTCTAAGCCTGCGATGGCGGAATATATACTCTCCCGCGCGCCCCGGGAGCCCGGCCGGTCCCGACCCGCCCGGCCCGTCCTCATCAGAAAGATGGGGGGAAACGGGAGGGAGACGGCGTTTTCTTTTCTCCTTTTCTTTTGGTTCTTTTCTTTTCTTTTCCAATGTCTCGGAAACTCACTAGTTTTGGAATTTAATAAATAAATAAATAAATCACAAACGGGCAGATGATCCGAACTGACCAAACTAGGTAACCGCCCAACACTGGTAAACTTCTGTAGCCTGCTTTTTTTAAACTGCAGTAAGAAGTAAGTAGTACCCTTGGCAGGCTTCCTTCCGCACAAGGTACCTAATGAATTATATTATTTGTAGAAATGTTGAAATTTT
>Ga0209611_10001116_pt1 | contig 44411 bp, 29 predicted proteins | sample S1TSphgellanicum_3_FD_187693 | JGI IMG/M metagenome (GOLD analysis project Ga0209611, IMG submission 187693) | Host-associated microbial communities from peat moss isolated from Minnesota, USA - S1T2_Fc - Sphagnum magellanicum MG (SPAdes) (version 2) | ecosystem: Host-associated > Plants > Peat...
CTCGATTTACGTTTCCGGGTTTTCATTCCCAACTATCATTCCATTGTTAACCTGCATGGATGCACACTTCCGATGTTTGATCGCCATACAGGGGATATCATGTCCACGATGGTGAACAAGTTTTTGACTGTGCTCTGTCCTGATTGGACAATTCGTCTTCTTGGCTTGACGTCTAACGGGGGCCCGCAATATGACTGGGCGGGTTGCTGGTGTCGTCACTCGCCTCGACGCCACAATGCATAGCGATTATTCTCTGATTTAGATTTGGTGTGGGGCGCATCAACTAGATCTTGTTATGGAGGACATAATGAATAATGTCATCAAAGAACGATTCTTCTTAGTCATGACTGGATTTATAAGTCATTTAGCACGGCAGCAGAATCTGATCATGGAAATGCAAACTACGTGCCCTCGCGTCGTCAATCGTTGGCTTTCGACGGAGAAGGTCATCAATTGGTTTAAAATCCATCGACCACAGTTGCTCGCTCATATCGAGTCAAAGCAGCCAGATTCCGCTCCACCTCGCCTTTGTGGGTTGCACTTTTTTCTATGCATCATTTCACCACTCGAGCAGCTGTCACTTTCTGTTTTATCCAGGGATTAACTACTCTTGTGCTTTAGCAACGAAATGCCCTGGATAACCTCATTGCATCCTTCATTGATGATGTTGGAGTGATTGGGCCACTCACTGCAGAATTGATTGCAAATATCGACCCATTGACTCACGTCATTAGTGGTCGTTATGTAGTTGCTCTGTCCAGTGTTCGAGAATTTCTGGTTGGTCTGGCTTCCTGGGTTAACACCTTACTTAATGAAGCTGATGAAAGCGACCAGACCGACCTTCAGCATGACATCGCCCTCGTTTACGTCACCGCCTGCAATTGAATTCATGAAATTTCTGCCTATTGAGATTGAAACAACAATGCAATGGCCGATCCCGGTTCTATTCCCCTAGTGCTACCACATGAACTCATCGAGCTATCTGCAGCCGACTTCATTCGAAAGATTCGGCAACATGTTTTCCGATTGGATCATTGTTACTCATCAACTTAGATCGATCTCATCGCTGATGAGCACAAAGCCCTGATCCATGCTCACAGATGTGAGCCATTGTTGAAGGACGACATCGATTCGCTTTCCAACAGTTCAAGTTTCAAGGATGGTTGGTCTTTACTTGGTGCTTGATTCCCAAATTTGATGGAATATTGTGGTGTCATTGCAACGTTTTTTCCTGGAATTACCAGTACTGTAGAATCCGATTTTTCAATCCTACGTTGGGAGAAGGATTTGTTCCGCAAGCGTTTATCGAACTTTGGATTAAAAGGAGTCATGCAGGCAAAATAATTCTTGTTCATAGAGCAGTTCCAGCATTGATAAATGCTAACCAATCATTTTATGCTAAATAAAGCCTTCATTTGGCCCCCACCTAAACTAACCATTCCTGATGTGCCTAAATCAAGTTAATTTAGGTAATTTAGGCGACTGCCTAATATAAGCATGCCTGCCTATGACCATCTTAGTTCAATACCTTATTTTGTTCCCACCTTGTCTACATGAATTTGGGCTTGAGTTTCAACATTGGATGTCCTTGGGTCCTTCCATTTAAGTTTTCATCGTCCTTGATTATACAACCACATATCTATTACTTTATGGCGTGATGTACAAGTGACATTTTGTTTTCCATTGGATAAAATAACAAAGAACCCTTGTGATGTGGCAACTTGGCATTTGTTTTTTTTGTTACCCCAATGGTGTTTTGTTTTGCCCCATCATGACACTACAATAGGGCATAGTGAAACATGAATCCAATTCAAATGTTTTTAAACAAGTGACTTGGAAAAGCTGCAAAAGGAATTCTTTTTATGGGTCAAAGTTTTAGCAACAAGTTCAAACTTAGGCCTCCTCCCCAACATGATTTTCCATCACATAAACGTTTTTTTCATAGTTTAGTTCTTGGATGTGTAAAGGAAAAATTTCGAGCAACTCACGTTTTGGCACCATTTTCCCCTGCACCCATGTCCTTTGACGCCACTTTAGTTTTCATCACTTCACATTTTGAATTTTATGGTTTCTTTCCGTTTTTCCTAAAAGACTAAGAACTAGATTAGAACTTTGAACTTTCGTTGAGCTTCTTTAAATTAACATTATAACACATGTTACATTTATTTGTAAATGGTCCTTTTAGGATGGTTTTTGCACACTTTTGGGATTGTTTTCACCTTAAAGATTTTGCAAATGGATTTTCACAATTGTTTCAACTTTATTTTCATATGGCACAAGGTCACATTCCATGTTGAATTACACATGTCTTTGGAGTAGCCCACTTCTTAGCCATGATGAAGCTTTTAAATGGAATTCATCCCATTGTCATGGGGAAAACATTATATCAATTCACAAACCACGTTTTATGCTTTCAATTTGTGTTAAACCCAACACATTTTTCCTCACACAAATTTGGAGTTGCAACCAAGGGTGAATGTGAACAAATAATCTATGCCATCAAATGCACCTTGGACTTTCACTCCAATTGGGTTGTTATCCAATTGCACGTTGCAAATGTCTTCAATTTGATCTTCAAAGGGGTCATATTTCAAAAATTTCGTGCAACATGTGGGGATGTCATACACGTCATCCCCTTTATTCATGCATTTTATGCACAAATCTTTCTTATTTCATAATCACCATATTCGTGAAAGTGATGTCAGGGTCATCACGTTGGCCATGGGAATTCATTAAGGTGATCCCTTGGGATGGCATTATTCACCTTAATTCACTTTAAGGCTTTACACTATATAGTTAGCCATTTCTTTTCATCACAAACTTAACATTTCACGATTTAATAATGGAAATTGTGCAAAATTTGTTCAATCATAATTCACATGTTTCACGTACTGATATTGTCAAGGACATGAAGATCCATAAGAATAAAGGTTGAAGGAAAAGTTTAAGTCTAACTTTTAAACAAGGAATGAAACAACATTATGTGATTCAAAAACAAAAAACATAAGAATTAAAAATAAGAACACAAGATGTGTAAAACAAATGTGAAAATGAATCATTATTATGTTAACATATGCAATCATGAATATGAAAAAAAACATGATAAGGTTATGGTGTAAGATTGTGCCTAAGATTGGTGTTAAACAAACTAAAAGAAATGAAGGGCCATATTTATATTTATACCCTTTTGGGGACGTAGTTCAAAAAAACTTCTAGGGAAGCTTTTATGTGTGAATTGGGTAAAAAAATTTCTTGAGAACCTTCCTAATTAAGAGTAAATTATGAGTTAACCAAAACTTAATTAAAAGTTAATTATAGTTAATTAAGACTTAACTAAAAATTAATTAAAAATTAATTTGAGTTAACTTGGAATTAATTAGGATTTAACTCGAAGTTGATTGGGAGTTAACTTGGACTTAGCTAGAACTTAACAAAGACTTAATTAAAATGAATTAAAAATCAACTAGAAATGAACAAAAAATTAATTGAAAGTTAATTAAGAGTGAATTGAAATTAAACTAAAAGTTAAGTACATGGATGAACATTCAAATGAATGAATTCCATGGCATTAACATTCTTGACATCACCTCCCCTTTTAGTGATGTGTTCCACAATGAACAAACTTGGTTTTGTTTGGATATCATCAATAAAATTCATGCACCTTCTCCATGGCATTCGATAGGTTTTTAATCAGTTCCCAAATGTGTTCACTTACATTGTTGCAACTTTAACATTGGGTTCACGAGTAAATGTAGAGTGCAAGGGCCCATGAGGCCAAAAGCAAATGGGGGAGAATGTAAGGGATGGAGCATAATGACTCCATAGTGCACTCCCACTTTGGGAGTTACATTCGTGTGGGAGTCCTAAATGTTTGGAGCCTTGGTTGGAAAGGCAAACAAGCACCAAATTAGGCCTGCATGATGCCATTAGAAAGGTCTTAAGGTCTAGATGCCTAAAGCATCTTTGCATTATTCATTTAGACTTGTTATGCATGAGTTATGATCAAAAGAAAAGGGCAAAAATCAAATTAGGAATTTGACTTCTGACCATAAATCCCATTAGAACAAGGGTCAAATGATCTCCAATTAGGGCATGTGATAACCTTGGAAAAATCTTTTTGAAGGTTATAAGATAATGTCTTCGCATGTTCCAAAAAGGTTTGATTTGAAAAAGATATGAACGCCCAAAGTTTTGGGACAACAAGAATCTCAATTTTGGGGACTCCCAATTAAGAGTCTTGAAAAAAAGTGCCACTTGGATGTGTTTCTTGTGGATAGTCACAAAATATACTATAAGTAAGGGAGTAGTGCTTCCTCCCAAAGGTTATGGACCATGTAAAGCTTGTGCTTGAAGTTGTCCCTTTTGAGTCCATCGCACCATTTATGTTCAATTTGCATTAACCACCCTCTTTTCTTGGTTGTGCAAATTGAGTTCATTTTTTGCTTTTGAGTTCATATTAGTCCCAAGTCAGAACTCTAACACACCCTCCTACCCTTGAAGTGCTACGAACTAGGTAATGTGCTCCAACTCTTTTTTTTTTTTTTAATTTCACTATGGGACCCACATTTGGGTTCATTAAAAAGTTGGGGGCATGTCACACATCATACCCATGCCAATGAACAAGATATTGGAGTTGACGATTAAAAATCCTTGAATTTAAAACGTTTTCCATTTCATATTCTTGTTCACCATCAACTTCAATAGGTGGAAGGGATCATGGATTGTTCATAGAATGGTAGACACGTGGTAAGGTTCCAATAAGGAAACATGAAACATAGGATGGATTTTCATAGAACCTAGAAGCTTGAGTTGGAAAGTCACAACATTGATTTGTTTCATAACGAGGAATGGATCTAACCTTTGATGATCTAACTTCTTTGATGGCCTTGTTGATATGTTATCATTAAAGCCAAACCTTGTTTTCGACCTTAAAATTGGGTTGTTCATTTTAATGTTCATCAACATTCTCCTTGTATCGCCTTTACGCTTCTTCAATGTTAGATGCAAATTGAATTCAAACATTTGTTAACCGCATGGCTTGATCTTCAACTACTAGATTCACGATTTTGTGCACACCTTGAATGTCAAAACTTGGGGTGCAAACCATGATTTGCAAAGAAAGGTGTTTGTTGGGTTAATGAATGCATTATGTTGTTATAGGCAAACTTTGCCATAACAAAAATTTATGACCAATATGCATTGTAGATATTGTTCCAAGACTTGATTGACCCGTTCTATTTGCCCATTCGTCTAGGGTTATGTGAGCCATGGATTATAGCTCAATAATTAGTTAAACTTTAATTCCGTAATTTTCCTTAGTACTAATGATTTGAATGTTTATAAGCTTCTAAGTAGTGATTATTAATAGTTGAATCAGCTTTTGTGATATTTCTAGGCATATAGTACTTCTTTATTCCAGTTGATGTAACGCTTAATCAGTTAAGCACCTAATAAACCTTTTAAAGTACATTATCCCTTTTATGTTATAGAGAAGGGTAAGGGGATGTAAAATTAAATGTGATTTATTGATATATAGGGAATTCAAACCCATAATTAACAATAGCATTTCGCCATGACAAGGTTAAGTTAGTTTGTAAAAGAATCTTCAAGCACTAATGATGTACTTGTAAGATTTTTAGGATGTAGTCCTAATACGTCTTTATTTAATTTCACTTCTATCAAACTTTTAAATAGAATCAAATCAAACTTAAGTATTAACAATTCCGCCTAAGTAGCCTTAAGTGAAATTACAACTTTATAACCAACTTAAAGGATAGATCACAATTGCAAAAAATCTAAAATGCGATGAATGGTGCGAGCGAGGTACTCGGCTCGGTGCTCCATGGGAAGAGGGTTGATTGGCCCTCGTAGCCAACGATAATGGCCATCACCGGGAACCCACGTTCGACAATGGAGACGGACATCATCATCTTCGCATTGACACTCTTCGAACTTTTTTGGCGCGGATCCATGAGTAGGAACGAATTATAAATAAATTGCTAAAGCATGTGGGTTAGGAGACAATCGACGATCCCATGCCGAACGATCAACTCGAGTGTGCACCACTCGCCTGGGCAGTTTTTCTCCGCGCGACCGTTGAGAAACAATCACGTCGTTCGGTGTTTTTCAAGCTCTTCTTGTTCTACTAGTGCAACTGGAGGATTTGAAGGCGTAGCGACATCATCCGCCATGACTAATTTTCACATGCATCAACAAAAAAAACCAAGAAAGTAGTACAAACAATGTGGTACTTGCGTTTAGAAAGGGTTGAGGCCTTTTTATTTAACAAATTAGGGTAGGCATAAGGTGTGGGAATGACAGCGGAACCTCATGAAACCTCGAACATCCTAGATCTAAGGGATTCATCAAACCCTAATTTCGACGGCGGATCTAGAAGTATGTGGGGGTTTTTGTGGTGTAAATTTACTTCCAATTTATTATGTACTACATAGTTAACTAGTGCATGGTAAAATAAATAAGTAAGGGATACCAAGAGAGTAAATAGTACAAGGAATGTTAGTTCAACCATTGAATTAGTCAAGTAAGAATTCAAGGACGTTACTAGTTACTACCGATAAACTATCTTAATAGTTAGTTACTTGAAATAATTTGGATGAAGAAATAGGATGTGAAGGTCAATGGACGGAAAGGATAAGGATCAAGCTCAAGAGACCTCATCAAGATATCCAAGATAAAGGAAGGGATGAATCCTCCAATCCCATTAGTCATGAGGATTGTCATCCTATTTGATTGAAGGATGAAATTTTCCTTGTGTCTCATTGGGTCCAAGAATTCTCATCCTAAACTCAATTGGATGGCAATTTATTCTCTATTCTCATGGGCTCTAGAAGGATGAGGAGGCCATTGATTGGAGCAAGGGATTGCAAAGCTTTCATTGGACAAAGGGAACAAACTCAAGGAAGGTCATGGAGGCTTACCAAGGGAGAAGGTATTGTGTGTATGTGGGAAAAAAAGAAAGGGGAGGAGGAAGTGTGAGGAAGAATGTTTAGTCCTTTTGTGTGGAGAGGTGTTCACGGAAAAGGAGTGTGCAAGAATCAAACATGGAAGGAAGTTGTGTGTAACAAGTATTTGTAGCAAAGCCTCTGGATTTTTTGTTCAATTAATTGTTCCTCCCAAATCCACCATTGGATTTGTGTCAAAATTAAATCAGTTTTAGTTTGGAAGGTGTAGAAGGTTCTCCCAAAATGTCAGCATCATCGGAGTTGTTGTAAGGAAGCTACACTTGTTAGAAGTAGAGGGGGTCGAATTGTCTGAATTTTCCTTCAATCTAAGCAAAGTGGTTTTTAGTTCAAGTTTATCTCTTGATAAAAAAATAAAAATAAAACAAAAAAAACTTATGAGATTTTATACCATGGCTCCTTTTAGATTAGCTTTTCAAAAATCCAATGCATGTTAGATTAAGATGTTATGTGTAGATGTTAGACACAACATATTAGATCCTTGGTGAATTTCATTACTTACCTTGAACCACCTTATGTGTTAGATACAACTACATAGTAATTCCACTTCCAACCGGGTTTTTTTTGTGAATGCATATCTTAATGGTGAAGGTGTGCAAGAATTCCTCACAGGTTAGCAAGTTGATAATAATTTCACTTTCACACTTGAAAGATCAAAAAGTCACTTCCATAATTTAGATGCAAATTAAAGCGCACAATCAAAAATGATATCTTTAGGAAAACCATGATACCAAAAAAATGATCAAGGAATAATTTAAATGTTCTTTTGTTAGTAATTGTTTTGGTACATGGAATGAAATGAACCATCTTTGTTAAACGGTCCACCACCACCAAGATGGAGTCATAAGAACTAAGGAAATTGAAGACCAAAAGGATGTAAGGATCAACAATGGTTGGAAAAAACCATGAGGGTAATGATGAAAATTATTTGTTTGAGCACAAACATCATAAGATCCGACAAACTCCTTCACATATTTTTAAAATTGTGGCCACCAATAATTTCGAAACACTAACTCCATGGTCATGTTCAATCCAAAATGGCCTTTAGCCAAAGCATCATGTTTAGCCTAGAAAGCTTGAAGTGGCATAGGGCCATTAGGAACATACAAAAAACCATCATGATAAAGTAGACCATCTTGAAACTCGAACTTAACATGATCATTGGAAAAATCTTGGACTTGATGAAAACTTTTTAATTCGCCTTGGATGTTAATAATAAAAAGGGTTTTTTTTCAAATTTTGATGAATTTGGAAAAAAAAGGTTGTGTCATCACGAATTACTAATAACACTTGAAATTGAAAATGTTCAAGTTTGAAAATGACATCACATTGTTGCTTGTAGGTTGCATCTCCTTCCTTAAGCGCAAGGTACGAGCAATTAGGTTTCCCTTGTTGGCACCCAAAGCAATATGTGATGACAAACTGGAATCAATATGAAGACAATGCCCATCGAACTTGGCACCAATTCAAAACATGAGTTGTCATGAAATATTGTAAATTCTTGTGGTCTAAATACATAATGATTTCATGTTGAGTTCCTTCAAGCAAATGTACCATTCTTCAAAGGTATCCACGATAGCTAAAAGTTTTTTTATCATGAATCTCGTAATTAATCTTTGAAATTTATGGAAATAGAAGCTAATAGGATGAAGAAGATTATCTTCTCTAAGTTGTGAGAGTACGATGTTTATTGCAAAGTTAGAAGCGTCCGTTTCCAAAACAAAAGGTTTGGAAGGGTCTACATGAATGAAAAGTGGGGCAATTGTGAAAGAAGCCTTCAAAGATTGAAAGACATTTTTAGTTTCAATTCCCCAAGAAAAAGGTTAACCCATCTTAGTCAATCAAGTAAGAGGGGCACTATTGAATAATAGTGCGCAATGAAATGTATGTAAAAGTTAGCAAATCTGAAAAAACATTAAACATCCTGAACACAAATTAGAATGGCCCAATCAACAATGGTTTGAACCTTATGTGGAGCCATGAGAATGCTATTTCTAGAGATGATGCAATTCAAGATATGCATTCTAGATTAATGGAATGCACATTTCTCCAATTTGGTGTAAAGTCCAACCCCTTGAAGCTTTTCCGAAACTAAACATACATGGCACTCACGGTCCTCTATGTTCTTTGAAAAAATGAGGATGTTATCGATGTAATAAACCACAAAATCATTTAAGTACTCACGAAAGACATTGTTCACCGGATGTTGGAAAATAATAGGTGCATTAGTAAAGCCAAATGGCATCACAACATATTCAAAAAGGTCATAATAGGTTTTGAACATTTTCTTCTGTTCATTGTTTTCTCGAATGCACACCAAATTGCATTTTACATGTAGATCAATCTTGGTGTACACCTTGGCATGACTAAGTTGGTCCAATAACCCTAAGATCAGGGGCAAAGGGTATTAAAGAAGGGTAATCCACATTCAATTCCCAAAAAAATTTAACTTTTAAAGACTTATAGACGCAAAAATAAATGTAGACCTAATGGAGTTTGTTCAAACTATTGAGGACACGAACATCCATAAAAACAATGGTTATAAAAAATGTTTAACTTTAACTTTAAATGAAGAACAAAACAAGATTATGTGATTCAAAAACAAAAACATAAAAATTAAAAACAATAACATGAGATGTGCAAAACAAATGTGAAAATGAGTTTTTATTATGTTAACATATGTAAATATGAACATGAAAAGAACATGACAAGGCTATGGTGTAAGATTGTGCCTAAAATTAGTGTTGAACAAACTGAAGGAAATGAGGGGTCTTATTTTTATTTATACCCTTTTGGGGACCTAGCTCAATGAACCCTTCAAAGAGCTTTATATGTGTGCATTGGGTAAAAAAGCTTCTTGAGAACCTTTTTAATTAAGAGTCAACTATGAGTTAATTGAAACTTAACTGAAAGTCAACTGAGATTTAATTAAGATACAATTAGGATTTAACTAAAGTTAATGAGGATTTAATTAAAAATTAACTAAAAGTTAACTTGAAATTAATTGGGATTTAACTTGAAGTTTATTGGGAATTAATTGGGAGTTAACTTGGACTTAACTAAAACTTAACTATAGTGAATTATGAGTCAATTGGAAATGAACAATGAGTTAAGTGGAAATGGACTAAAATTTAATTGGAAGTTAATTAAGAGTGAATTGAAAGTAAATTAAAAATTAGGTAAATGGATGAATATTGAAATGAATGAATTCCATAGCATTGACATTCGTGACAAATATTATGTACTAAAAACGCATTTGAGACATAGATTTATTAGAAGATGCGAAATCTATGTGACATTTGTTCATTAATAGGTTCGTATTTCATTTGTCAACACATTATCACTATGAGAAATCATGTCCTTTGCAACTTGTCCTATGCAACTAAAAAATGTCATTTAGAATTAGTTTGAATTGCAAATTAGTTTAAAAAAACATTTTTTAATTGCATAGGACAAGTTGCAAAGGGCATGGTTTCTCATAGTGCATCTATATGTCAAACTTGTTTTCAACACATGATATTCGTGTGTAAAATGTATGAACCTGTGAATGAACAATCTTTGCATAATTTTCATTAATAATTTGTCACATGTTAAATTTGTGATGTCTTGTTTATTTCCATCCATTGTAGATGACACTCACATCATAAGCTTCCCCTCAGTTGTATTAGTTATATATGAACATTTCCAGATCGAATTTTGTGTAACATCACAAACTTCATGGGTCACAATTTAACAATAATAGTTGTGTGAAATTTGCTTTTCATAGGTTTGTATAAAATAAACAAAAATGTCATTCATTTACTCATATTGTTGGAACATCAATGTCAATTAATACAAAAACATTATGACATATTCACAAAACTAAATACCTCTTGTTTAATGTATAACTTACCTACCTACTACCTATTAGTGCCTATCCTACTTATTACATATTATGTAGGTTACATACTTACTATCAACTACATACGTAGCTTACGTAATAAATGAATTACCTAACCTACATTTTATAAATTAATTGTTTAACATAGCTAATTAATTAATCAATTAATACAAAAATATTATGACATATCCACAACATAAAATACCTTTTTCTTAGCTTACCTACCTACCTACTACCTATCCTACTTATTACATACTACCTAGCCTATCTAATTAATTGATAATTAAGTACTTAATCTAATTTTTATTAAAAATCTAACTTCCACAATAACAAAAATAAACAAATGTTTTAACCAAATTGGTGAAAAAAAAGTGTTATGGTGATATATAACCAAAATTAAATGGTTAATTTAGATTAATGCATTGAAATGGAATTATATTTATGTTGAAAATTTATGGAAATGCCATATGCGCTATGTATGTATTTCACATCAAAACATCAAAAGTAGAAAAGACATATCATTTATATAGAAGTAATATGTATATTTTTTGTGCCATTTTTACACTTTGAAGCCCATGGATGTTGCACAAACATATTATTTTATGATGTTTGCACAAATTCTATTGAAATTTTGTGATATTGCAAGCTTATGATGTAATCATATCCTTTCCAACATGTTCTCAGATATAATATTTTTGGTTCACTTGTGCTCAAATGTTTTGGCCTTGGGGTAGGTGTTTAGCATATAGTTCAACGAATTTTCTTAGCTTTTTAATAATTTTCCCCAAAATTTTCACAATGTTTCGGATGCAATTTGGACTACCATGTCTTTGAATTACAGGTATCTTTTGGTGCATGTGCACACATCCCATCAACCCTATGGATATCCACATTTTACATTACGCCCATGGCAACGAGCACATGGGAACCCATGATGCAATTCACAACACTTTTATTGTCATTGCATAAGATGTTAATTTCCACATAAGACAAAAATAATTACATCAACCATGTTCAACTCCTCTCATCAATGAGTCAACATTGTGTTCACCAAACTGACATTGTCATTGCCAACCCAATGTGAGTGGATTTATTTCCCCAATCTTGTGTAACTCAAAGATTTATTGCCTTTAATGTAAGTCAAGTTAAAAAAAAGGACCACCACAATCAACTCCTCGTTGATAGATTCTTCCCTTTAGCAATTTAGATATTTGGATGTCCACACAAACAAAATGATGTTTTCTTACATGATTGTGCCAATGTCATTTGAATCTTGATTATTTTTTGATCTTGGTTACTTTATTTTGTTAAAAAAAATTCAATTACATTGCAAATGATGCAAGCATCCTCCATCTTAAGTCGGTCAATAATGTATAAGCTTACCTACTTCCTGATTTTCACTCGTTCAAACACACCCCCCTTCACCACAACTGATTTATTATAAGCGGTTGGTTGTTGAGATGGAAAGATTTTGACATCTAGCTTGTGCTAAATTGACATCCTTTTAATTCTCCCTTTCTTTTTGCCATATTCCTTTGTCCATTTTCCAAATCTGTGGGTGTTTATAAATAAAGTTTTGCAGGGTTTTAGTAGGTTGAAGGCTATGGTTTGTAACTTGCAACCTACCAGCCAATCAGAGTGGCAAGATTCAATGGTTAGGAATTTGGAGCCAAACCTAATACTTTTGACCAAGCCACATTTTTGAGGTTCACAAAAATAAAGGTCCTTGGAAATTTTGAGATCTCAGTGAAATAAAGTGTCCCCTTCGTAAGTTGTAACTTGTAGGGTTGTGAAATTTCACATCCGAAGTCCCCAAAGAGGGTCACTCAATTGGAGCAGAGCTGAGTAAAATTGGCTACCGAATTGAGGTCCCGAACCAAAGATCAGTAGGATGCGATGCCACGGCGTTGTTTGTGGGCCGGGGGCGTGGGGTGGGTGTGTGTTGGGTCCCTCTGTTTTGCTTAGGGTTCTGGCTTCACGGCACATGCGTCTGTCCGTGATTGCCTAACGTTGCAGCTTGGAGCACTCGCTAGACCCCACTGGAGGAAATAGGGCTCGACACATGAAATTGGAAGAGGTATGTTTTGTCAATCAAAGCATAAAAGAGGAAAAGATTTTCCCCTACAAGTAGATTAGGGTTTCAAGTCCGTTCGTGTACAAGCAGGCAATTAGGGGATGGGCCTAAGAGTGAGACGTACGCTCAATTTTATTTTTTTCAGAGAAAGGAGTTAGAAGGAGGAGGAGGAGAAGAATAAGCCTTAGAACCCCAAGAGTTTGCATTTTGTGGTTGATTTTTATTTGATAATAATAATAATAATAATTTCCCCTTTTTTCCCTCCAATATGCAGGGGTCGATCATGACATTTCCCAAACGAGTGAGACTTACGCTTTATTTATTTATTTTCCAGAGAGATGAGTTACAAGAAGAAGAAGAAGAAGCCTCAGAACCCCAAGAGTTTGCATTTTGTGGTTGATTGGGTTTTTCTGTACTCCCCTTTCCCCCCCCTCCAATAGACAGGTATGGGCCATGGCATTTCCCAAATGCAGCTGCCGTTGTAGTGCTCACATGCATCATGGTATTATGAAAGGAGTTTGGGGAATTTGTGCAATGGATTTCAGAGGTGAGATAGCTGCAATGGTAGTGTGCATATATACTTTGGGGTTTGTGGGCTGTGGATGTTGGAATACAGAAAAGATTTCTGAGGGTGAATCACTTGCTTCTGGGCTTATGTCATACTTCCTCTAACAATTGCATGCACCAGGATTGAAATTGTGAGTGAAAAATCTAGGGAAGAGAACTGGATCTGCAACCCATTCATTCCCTTACTTTTCAGCTGAGGGAAACCATTTGCTGGCTGTTGGGGTCAAATTTCCTTGTGTGCTTCAAGGCTGAAACATGTAGGTACACAAATTCTTTGGAGCAATTTTGTGAAAATAAACTTTTCATGCTTAGATCATATTTGCCTATGTTGGTTGGGGAGGGCATTTCAGAATTTTGAAATCTGTTGAGGCTATTATGTTTTTGTCCACTTGAGGGCATGTCTTTGAAGCTTTGAGTCTTAGACCAAGCTGTTCAAACAGAGTATAATTAGATGAAGGGGAACTCTTATGCATGCCAAGTTGGAGCAGGTCTCTCCTGGGCTGCACTGGGAGCAGTCCTAACATTCTTCCCGGGCAACATAAGCAACAGGGTGATGGCGTTGAAGGTCACATTTGTAAACCAAAATAACAAAGTTCAGTCATTCAAGGTCAATCTCTTTGGACCTGCCAGAAATCGCATCAAGGTTGCAAATGTTCTTGCTGTGTTCAAAGCATCTGTGGTGGTCATGGGAGATGGCAGTATCATGGAAGCTGATGACAACGGCTTAAGTATGGACACCTTCACAGCTGGTTCCACTTACACTATCACCATTGTCCCCATTCATGGTAGCTCCTTTTCTCTGTATCCTGCTTGTGGCACCCCTAATTGTGCTAGAGATGACTGATGCATGATTTTGTGGATAGGGGGCATTGCACATGCATACACTAGGGTCTGTACCTATCTTAGAAATAGAGAAGGGTTGGCATGAACAAGGGTTAAGCGCACTCAGAGCAAGGACACACAGATAGAAAAAAATGGAATCCAGTGCTATATGAGACAGCGGGACATACAAGATAACGTCAGGATATATCTTTATCTTCTAATTACCTCTTTAACCCTGTTGTGTGTCCAGAGAGCAAACAGCAAACACTACAGGTAGCTGGTGAATCACCTCTTGTTGTACCAATGCGAACTTGGGGAATAAATGCAGGAGGTAATTCTCCTTTCCTGTGCCCTCCTTTTGCCCCTTAAAGATGTTGATAATTTTTGCAGAAAGGACTTTGTATTGACTCCACAAATCATTTTTTGGGGATATCATTACAGTGATGACCTGTCCATCCTCCCAGATTCTGGGGAACCATGAGTAAGATGCCATGTAGTATCTCTTGAATGGAGCAGGTGAGTAGGATAGATACCTCAACCTTACCTGACATGGAGCATCCAAATGAATTACTGCATCACACACAGAAACACACAATATCTCAGTTGGAGTCATTTTTCCTATTTCTCAAAGGCATGACCAAGGCAGTGTTGGTTTGGATCAATGGATTTTTATAAAAGATGTGATCTTGGGAACCCATCACGTATCTGATCCAAAAATGTGCCGGGATGGCTTGAGAGAGTACAATGAGGAACTGTCTGGGTGTTGATAACCAAATTTTAGACCAATATTGCAGAGGTGCGGTCATTTGCAAGCCCGAATCCAAGTATATTAAAGGAGAAGCACAAGGGGACCAAAAGATCCAGCAGGGGTACTCTTGTTACTTTACCTGATTCAGGAGCCCTGGAACCAGTGGAGCCATCATTGTCTCATGTTGGTGGGTTTGAGCCTGAACTTTTCCAACAACTCAACAACTGAACTTCTTGTCACAAATTCATTTCTTTCCATGCAGCTGCATCTCCTATGGTTCAAGTAGTTTATGGGCTTCCTTTGCTGTTGACTTTGCATGTGTTTTGACCATCTGTTCATCAATGTGCTGTATTTGATGGCTGCTCAGATGGCCTTGTATGTTCATGGTTATGTTTTCAGAACACAAAAATGTGTGGTCAGACATCCAAGGATTCAGCTAATGACCTCTGATTAGTCAAAGTGGTTTTAATTGGCGAGGAAAACTTTGATGTCATGTTATACAATGATTTTCATGTGCAGGAACTCCTCCTATGGTTCACCAACAGAGCACAGCAATCCAGCATGGTGAAGTTGGTGACCTTGAGGCTTTCCTGGAAGGCCCTTCAGGACAACGTATCCACATCAACTTGGCTATAATCACTTCTTGTCTTAGAGTCAAGTAGGGTTCTACCTTCAGGCTTCTACTGATAGTAATGTACTGAAGAGATGAATTTGGAAATTGCAGCCAAGTCCGGAGAATTTTCATTCAATGCTAGTCCTTTTTATCCTTGCATGCTGTCCTATTTACTTGATGTCTACCAGGTTTTAAAGTTGCTCCACATATCAGGGTTTGATTCATGTTCCCATCTGATTGTGCCACTTGGTACAAGAGTCATAGGGCTACAAAACACCTTCAGGCAGTGCCTGATATTGATGCAATTCGACATATACATGTGCTTCTGAGGAGAGAGTGGAAGACTATCTTGGTTTTGCTTGAATAATTGCCTTCTTTGAGGTAATTAGGAAATCATGAAAGTGTGTCCACTCAGCTTATCATCTGGGTTGGCCCATTTCTGTATGTATCAAGACCTGCCTAACCTGTCTTGTGTTGCTTCCAGGAGCAGGATTTTCTCAAGGAACTCCTCCTCCTGAAGGAGAAAGTGAAGAAGATGTAGCTGGGAGCACCCCATGCATTGACAATGGAAAGGCTTCCAGAGGACATGCCAGATGTGTGAAGTGTGGCAACAACAAGAACCCATCTGCCAAGCTTCAATGCACCCATTGTGGAGCCTTCTTGCGAGAGCAGACTAAAGCTCGAGTTGCTCAAAGGTGGGCTGCTTTGAAGGAAAAGGCCAAGCAAGAGGGCAGGCTGGCAGACAAGGTATGAATTGTTGATTCCTGCTTGAAGTCTCTATGTCCATGTTAGTTGCAATTTGAGTCAATTGTAGCTCCTCTGACAAAACTAGACAATGCTCACAGCTAATGCTGCTACAGGCATCAACGCCATGTGAAGGGTTTTTCCAGGGTTACCTTACACCTACAGTTTCATAGAAACTATCCAGAAACTGGAGACTCAAAATGTTAATTTTTTCCAAAATTAGGTGGGACTGGGTCCAAACAATACAATAATCAAAGATTTTGAAGAACCCCCTCCTCAATTCCAAAGAATAACATTTGACACCAGGAGGTTGAATTGGATGTATGAGGATAGTCTCTTCCTTTTAACTGTGGCCTATCTCTAATGAGCAGATGGGATATTTACTGGATTTGCCTGCCTGGTCTTTAATGGCAAGTCCATTCCTGCATTTGACAAATTGATCATGCTTTTGATTGAGTTTGAGGATGAAGTGGTGGTCTGCATCTGCAGGGTGCCCTTTGCACCAAATATTGGACTATATTCAGCCATTTTGTCTCATCATTGGCTCATGCAATGTGTCAGACATATGTGACATGGTGTAGGAGGTCATAAGCACTGCAGATCATCTATGCAGATATGAGTTGACAGATTTATCTAATTGGATTCCCCACCATGTGCACAGGCATGGCAGAGGAGGAAGAAGTATGCCTTCGAGAAGCTCACAGATCTGACATTGCTGGATCTGGAGAACACATATTTTGCAGTCTTCATTTCGCGCAGCAATCAGGAAGGTGACAAGTTTTCATTTGATGGCCGGTGTTCTGGTGGTGCTGGTCACAAATTTGTGACTACAGGAGATGTTGAGGCAGCATGGAAAGCCTGTGTCAAAAAACATCACAAGAGGAAGTCATGTGCTGTGGATGGGTGTGGTGATACCCTTGATGAACATATCACTCCTGTAAGGTAGTGCTGAAGATAGTACCTGCTTCTCATACACCATCTTTTTCAGCCATCCTTTTCCTTTGTACAGACATGTGGCCTTCAGCCCCTGCAAGTGGCTTTCTCTCATGCTCTCTAGTTACAGGGGTTTTCCCATGTCAACCACTTGCATGCCCCTTTTAGTCTAATACTGCATTGATGAAGATCAGATATTTATATGCACTTTGGGATATAATGTTTCAGCCTGACCCTGGTTAATATGTGTTAGAATTTTATCTTGCCCCAGGTGAAAGTAGGAACCAAGTACCAACTGCCAAGTGGTTGCTTGTGATGAACCCACATTGGAATATAGTGGGAGATATTTGCATCTGATTTAACTTGTCTTTTTTGTGCTGCATCCAAGTCACAACATGGAGTTCGGTCTAATGTCCTTGAAGGATGAAAAAAGTGCTGTGTGACATTATGTCATGTGTTACTAGAGTTTTTGATCATGGGGCATTACATCCATTGTTGTCACTCCTCTTGAAACCTTCTCACACCACAGTATCCAGACTTGTCTGGCATGGAAACCACTGCATATATTGGTATAAGTTTTGTGAATTATCATAGCATACTGGTTCTTATTTTCTAATAGTGTAGACTAGGTCATGGTGCATCTGTTTAGATGTCATGATTTGTGTCAGTTAGAAAGTTCAGAAGTCGGGAATTATTATGGAGTTTAGGTATTGGAGTTTGGCGTAAGAATCAAACAAGAACACCAAGATAAAAACTTGTGAAATATGGAGTTTTCTAATTGGTAGAAAACAGGCTTCCATATCTGGACTTGGAAGTGTCTATGATGCTAAAAGCAGTGAAGGCACAAGTGCCACCCATACATGGAAAGCCAGGAAGAGAGGCCTTGCTTTTTTGCAGTCATAATTGGAGCACGAACTCAGGATTGGCTGGGATGTAAAGAATGGAAACCTCTCTCTCTCTTCCTGACAATTACACTTGTTTCCACCTCTGGATGATTTCTCAAAATCTAGAGATAATATTTTGGCCAGAGTGGAACTAACAGCCATCAGTGCACCATGACGAATGGATGGTGAGTGGACAGGAAACACTTTTCCATTGGGCTCCATTTCCCAATCTCACCATGGTGGTGTAGTCCGGTTTCTGTTTTTCCTACCAAACCTACCATCAACCCACCAGCCTTTAGCTTAGTACAAAACCATCTAGACACATCAACTTACCTTCGTGCCCTGTGGTATCCTACCTGCCTACAGGGCCTGTCGTTTACAGGATTTGTTACCAAGGTGAAACCTGACATCAATCCAGTTGGGGTTCATCCAAAAACTTACATCATAAGAGGCTGTCAATCGATGGTGAACTGGTGGCTGTTGGTTCACTCTGGCCCAGTATCTGGATCTGTGAGGCAATCGCTGTGCGACTAGTCCATTGTGTTATAGGACAGTGCACCAAGATCATGTCCAGATTTTCTAGGGTTACATAAACTCCCAGATTGCCGCATAGAAATGCAGCTGTTGTTAGTAATCTACACAGGATTTTCTCTTCTGGAATGAGAAGGCTGTTGTGAAATTAACTGGAAAGATGATTTGATGCACCAAATCGTCCGTGCACTCTGCAGCCTGTTTGTTGTTACACACAAAATTTGTAAACTTTTGACAACTTGGTGTTTGCTTCTATGGTTTCCTACAATGACATTGGAACATTTCGAGAACATTTGGTGTATCTTCTGCAATTTCTTTCATTTTCCTTCTTATTAGTGAATGTTCCAATTGCAACCTGTGTTTGTGTGAAATGTTTTGCAGGATCACAAAAAGTGAGGAGTTTTGTCTCCTCTGTCTTCAAGGGCTCGTTGGCTGCTGACTGGCTGGGAAATCCTGTTGGCTGTTCCATAAAACCAGGATCTATATGTGTATCATGCTTGTATTGAAATTACAGGGACTGGTGCACACTGCTCCAGGACTCTTCAGGAAGTGTGAGTTCCAGAAGAGACAAAAAAAAGAAAAAGAAAAAAGGGATCACAAGTGAAGGGTGTTAGGAAAGCCTAAATGGAAGTGGGGAAGCTCCTTTTTATCACCATACTATCGGCAATGGGGTGCATGAATTTTCTTTTGTAACTTACCTCCTGCTTAACCCCTTATTGGATGGACCAATTAAGTGGCTCAGATATGGCCAATTAAAACCCCACATGTTGGGCCACCCATCTGCCATAAAATTTCAAAGTACACTGCTGCTGCACTGGAAGATTTCCCTTGAAACAGAGGCCAAAGCCTCTTCTTTATTTTGGACTGGCGACATTCTACACCATCCGATCTCCAATCCAACAGTTGTGTTGCATCCAAGACAAGTTTTGTTTTCAGACGCCATGGCAATCCGATCCTGGTAATGGACCATAAGGACGTTTTGGTAGTAGAGAGCTCATGTGGGTTGCCCTTTCTGGATCCCTCTAAATGGTTGCCTGCCCCACCCCCTCCCCCCCCCCCACACCTAACCTGGTTGGGAGCGATGGAATGTTTCCTTGTGATACCCGTTGGGTACGATAGGGAAAAAAAGAAGAGATCCAGGGTGTCTTGAAAAGTGAAACAGCTGCTGAGCAGGGGTGTTTTATTTCCTAGGAGGCAATATTAGTGCAGAAAAAGGGGGCCTCCTCTGGCATAAAAAAAATTCTGCCAGATTATTAGTCATTACAGGGTGCCAGAAATTGCAATCCCCACACATACTTTTAAACTACTGCAGGTTCCCTTTAGGCTCAGGCCCCATTTTGATTGGAGAATCGATCGTGCCAAGCCCACCCTGCTGATTCTGTGACCAGAATTCGTCCAGTTCTATTCTGCCATATATGTAAGACAACCTGAATTTCTGCGGAATTAGTAGCCACATTACTTACGTGGACAGATCAGTCACAAATGTAATTGATCCATCCAAAATGACTTCAAGATTCTCCCATTGAACTCCAAAATACGTTTGAAAAGTACTTGAAGCTGTGGGATCCCTAGCCCCAGTTTTGCCAAAATTGGGGGACCAAGTTAATAGCAAGGATGACAAGTGTACACAGGGAAATTATAGGGGACTAAATTGCTGTTCTCACCTAAACTGGTCCTCAAATGAGTTTCACTTCTAGTTTTAATTTTGCATTACCTGTGCCTTCACTGCAGCTCATAATCTTCAATAAATCAAATCTTGTGAGGATCGATTCCTCGGAATCTTGTGAAGTGATACCCAATTTCATTAAATGGTACCTGAACTCACTCAACTTCTGATTTCTTTCTTTAGTGGGGAAATAGAGATTTGAAGATCAAACTACGGCTCAAAGGCATGGTGACTTTACATATAACTTTATTGGCTCCAGTGTTTGTTTGGCGTTTTGTTTAGTAAATAGGTGCTGTGGGGTGGAACATGAGATGCCTCAGTGGCCATTCTTCCTACCTGCGTACTAACAGCCCACTAGTCCTTACCTACTAACCATTTAATTGCATCTACTTACTTAAGTAGCTCACCTATTGTCCTTCTTACCTACCAGGAACTATTATTTCAAGGTAGATGACCGAGGTGAAATCTAACATCAAGTCATTCATAACCAAGTCATAACCAGTGTTGGCCAATTCTTCCTTTCTCAAGAGAACATCTTTTGGTAATTTCTTTGAATTCAAGTCCAGGTTTGAGCTGGGTTTTTCAAAAATTCACATATTTTGACACGTTATGAAATTTGGGCCCAAATCCATGTACACTATACACATTCCCCGAGAATGATGATGATGATATAACTATGGAGTTTTACAACTAATTAAAAATTGAGGATTATATAATTATGGAGTTTTACAACTAATTAAAAATTGAGGATTATATAATTATGGAGTTTTACAACTAATTAAAACTGATTAGGTATCTATAAAGTTTACCTTATTTGTCAACAATCCAATGCTTGTGCCAATTCCACCAAAAGGGTGTTGACTTAGGCCTAGATGACAATCTTGAACCTGAACTTGATCTTCTATGTTCAACAATCCAAATTTAAGAACCTGTAATATTGATCATAATTATTGTTGAATGGGTTGGGCTCTTTTTTTTTGAGGATCTATGGGGTCCACAACTAATTTTTTTAATGAAATCAAGAACCCACCAATTTTGGTTTTCAAGAATATTTTCAAAAATTAAAACCTATTAGTTCCAAGGCTGAGTCCAATAGTTTAGACTATTGAGTCCTCAAGTCAATGATTCTAGGCTTTCAAGCCCATCAATTTCAAGTTCAAGGCTAGTTGTAAACGTTTATTTGGAATGGTTATGGGGCTAGGTTTGAGTTTTAGTTCGCTAGTTAACTGATTTGCATCAAATCTTGTAAAACAAATACATTCTTTTGCTAAGCGGCCATCACAACTGCAACATCATGAGTCTCTGATGTAAAGAGCAAGGGAAACATGTGTGACTAAAGACCAATGTTTTCAATTATTTTATTTTATTTTTTTTAAGGTTACCAAACTTGGTAAAAGTTTTTTCAAGACAGTGAGATAAATGTACAAGCATTTTTGGCAGGGAAATTAGGTTGTGGGGTTGTGAGAACATGGGTTGGGGCAAGTGAAGTTTGTCTTGGGATGAATTCAAGGTAGTTTATTGGGGCAACGTGAAGTTGTTTCAAAATGGCACTTTGTGTCATCCCACAAAACCTCTCGTTGGTAATTGAGGGTTGCCTCATGGATGGCTTTATGTTGTCTTTTAGGATGCTTTGAGGCAACTTGGAGTTGTCTTAGGAGCTGGTTTTTGTGAAATGTTCCATATTGGATTAAGTCTTACCTTGTTTTAACAAATTTAATTTGGGTAGCAAATCAAACATTGGAAGAAGTTGGAAGACTTTGGGCTAACCCAATGTGTGGTGGGATGTGTAGGTTGTTAGTAGTTAGGTGTTAGGAGGTGTGTGGAACTTGAGGTTGTCGAAGTCCAGAGACAAGCAAAGTGGCATACCGGTTGGTATCAAAGTATGATTTTGAACTTGTGGCTAATGCAATGGAAATTGTCATGGGGAAGAGGGGCCTTGGAAATGTAGGATAAAAACAAAAATTGGGGCAGACAAGGCCACAAAGTTGGCCACCTCCGAATACAGATCAAGATTGATTTCAACCATGGTCATCACCTTAATAGAAGATGAATGGGAAGACATGGTTCTAAAGGAATGAGTGCAAAACTTGCATCCCAAATCAAGTTTGATTGCAAAAAGAAAAGCTTCGCAAGTTTAAGGGCAAAAAAAAGGTGGATGAACTAAAAACCTCATCTTTTAACTAAAACTTCAATTCAAACTCAAGTAGCTCAAGTGGGCTGAATGAACCAAATGACATTGAAGAGGTGTTGCCCAAAAAAAATCATTTTGAAAAGGAAAAGAAGAAAAATAGAAAGAGTGAAAGCCATTATAGTGGGTTGAAACCACAAAGGATAATCTAGCCTATTAGAAGCAAGAAAAGTTGGAAAATAACAAAAGTCCAAAAGAGTTGGACACCAATTTTGAAACAAAAGTCAAAAGGTGGAGCAAATTCAATGCCAGCAAGTTGTGTCAAAAGCAACCATCTCCCAATTTTCATCAACTTTAGCAATCTGAAGAAACATGTCAAAAGTGGTCAACTTCTAAATAATGTTATTGCAACAAAGTGAAGTTTTGACAAAAGCTTGTTAAAAGCATTTACAAAGGCAAATGAGCCTAAGTTGATGAAGGTGGCAAAAAACAATGTTACCATGAAAGCCATGAAAACTCAAACCCCAAAGCCATTCATGGAATCCAAGAGAGTAAGGGAATGGGTTCTCCATGAAGTGGAAGCCTACTTTGAAACCCAAGTGATCATCACAAATGCCAATTGACTTAAGATGACCCAACCCTTGTTTTGAGGCCATGCCTTAAAGTGGTGGACAATGCAGAAGGATGTTGAGCTAAATTTGATGGGGTTTTTGCCTTGAAATGATTTCAAGGCAATGTTGAATGAGGTGTTTGCCCACACAACCAAATTTTCAAACATGTATAAGAGTTATTAATTTGCATCAAGGAGAAGGGCTTAGGTTTTTGGTGTTTTATGTTCAAATGTTTAATGCATTGTTGAGCCTTATGGAAGAGTATTTGCATAAGCTTGTCTTTTTAAAAAATGAATTCTTGAACTCTTGCTAAAAGATGATGGTGGCAAATTGCATGGAAAATGGTTTCATGTCCTCTTCATGTTCTGTAAAAGTAGTAATGGCCGTAACACCCACCCCAAAAATCAAAATTCCCAAGTTGGTGGAAGCAACTTCAAAGGAGATAAAAAGAGGAAGTGGGAAAAGGTTTTTCACAAAGGCAAAGAATTTCGAAATGAAAAGAAGTTCAAAGGGAATTTAAGAAAAACCAAGTACTTCAACTATGGGTAGTTGGGGCACATGATCAAAGATTACCCCAAATTGATTAAGGTAAAATAGGAATTACAACAAGGTGGTTTTGTTGCCAAGTCAATTGTGGCCAAGTTAGACCCAAACTTGATCTTGCTTATGTTTAAAGTGGGAATTAATGTGGTTTTTGTTTGTTAGATTCAAAAGTCACACTCATTGGAGGTTTGGGGTTGAACACCACATAGGTGATGAATCCCATCAAAGTGCAATTAACCCAAAAAGATTGTGAAATCAACATTCAAGGTGGTGTTGGACATTGAGTTCAAATGTGGTAGGTCCAAGTTCGAAGAAAATTTCATTGTGTGTGAGTTGGATGGTTTTAAAGCCATATTCAACAACACATTTTTGGACACCTACCATGTTGATGTTTTGAAATGCAATTTTGAGTTTAAAATCATAACTAAGTTACTTTAAAAGTTGATTAATTTAGAAGTTGAATATAAGTTAATTTAAAGTTAGTAAGCATTCATTTGATCTCTTTGCAAGAATTGCAAGAAATTTCATTTTTAATTTTTATGCACGTAAATGAGTTTAATATTAAAGCAAAAGCCAAATTGGTTGGCCCATCATTTACTTGTATTTCAAACATGCGTAATAAAATTTTGAATGTTTTAATAGATGAAATTCCCATAAAGTTGCCTCCTTGTCATGATGTTGATCACAAAATTGAGGTGATGTCAAGGTCAACACCACCTTTTAGAGCTCTTTATAAAGTTAACCAAAAAGAATGTGAGGAACTTAAGAATCATATATAGGATTTAATGGAAAAATAATATTAAGTTGAATATGTCGCCTTATGAAGCCCTAGTCTTATTTGTGCACAAAAAGGATAGCACATTGCAAATGTGCATCTTATATATAAATTCACTTGTCTGTCTGTGACATGACAATTCTGCTGCAAAAGCATTCTATGGCAGAACCGGCCTCTGCATTTTCTATGGCAGAACCGGCCTCTGTATAATTTTGGCGTTGCGGGTCGTGGTGGCGGAGAGACACACGCCAGCCATCGATCGCGTCGTCACCACTGTCTATTAGTCAGTCAGTCAGTCTGTCTTTATCTTACTTTAACTTACTTTAACTTACCCTGGGGGGGGAGAGGAATAAAGATGTGATAAAGTGAGTTAGGAGCGTTGGATCGGGAATCGGACGGGTGGAATGATGTTTTTCAGGGGTAAATATCATGTTGGGGTAAAAGTGGTGAGCTGGGAAGTTACACATGGGGTGGGATGGACCGTTGGGGGGGGAACCGGTGGGTGAGGAGGCGAGAGACCATTGGACAGAGAATAAACAATACTGCCGTGTCCTCGGTGCTAAGCCCGTCTGACTCTAAAGGACGTTGCTTTGGGGGGGCGGGGGGGGGGCGGACGGGGAGGGGTCCGTTGGTGGAGACATATTTTTTCACACTGAGAAATGGGGCCCTCCGGCTGCTCTGAGCGCCCTTCTTTTTCTTTTGGGGGTTTTATTTTTCTGGCAAATATTTGTTTCAAGGAGTGATGAAAAAATTGGATATAAGGCACACTAGCAAGGGAGGGTTTGGGTTTATAAGGTCTCTTATAAGGTTTATAGGGTCCTTCAACCTTGGGATGAATGGATGAATGAGTGGATGGATGGATGGATGCCTCCTTCCTCCATATTTTAACCGGGCTTTTATTTTAGCTCCGACTTAGTGGGTGTTCCAAGTTTGAAGTAACCTTACGACCACTTGAAATGTGCCACACTTGAAAACCGTCTGTGCCTTGCAGGCAAGGGTTACCATTAGTATTAATTATTGGACACATTAATGCTGAACCTGAAAAGGTACTACCCATAATAGTAAGGTAAGAGGGCCCCAATTGTATGCCTATGTATCAAAAATGGTGATTAAAAAATACGCCAATAGAAATTTTGCTCAAGGACAATTGTTTTTCAAGTTATGTTTTATATGATATTTCCCACCACATTCGAAAACATGCAATATTCCCCACCATACTTGAGAAGCCATGACTTTAGGGGGAACATGAAGTAGTATTACCACCAACCTATTTCTTGCTTTTTACACAACATTGGGATCATTACATTGTATTTTTAGTTTTCTTGTAGGGCAAGTTATCTAGCCCTTTGTAGAGTTGCACAAGGTGTTGCATTGACTCTTGGATAGTGCTCCTTTAAGGGGTATTTAGCATCTTCCATGGTCTTTTGACATATTGGTTCAATTGCAACCAATCTGTTTGACAAGTTAGAATTGAAAATGACTAGATAAAAAACTAATTATATTATTTTGAATGAAAAAGTGAGATTTAACTTGAAACAAAATCAAAAGCACATCTTTTTTGCGAAAGACAACATTTGCTCACAATTTTCAACATCATTGATTCTTTTTTTTTTCATTGCTTGAATCTTACACATTGATTCAATATGTCAAGCACAACCAATAGAAAAAACTAACAATGAAATAGATGATGTATAATTCAAGTGAACATGACAAACAAAACGTAAACTCATGTGTAAAAAGAAAGGGTCAATCCAAGGTTGGGATATGTCTATTCCACATATTCTTGTCTTCTTAACAACTATCCAATCAATATCTATTGCATTGAGCTCACACAATTATACACACAATAATGTAACCAAAGTATTCCGCATAAGTGTGGAGGAAAGAAAGAACTAGATGACTTGGGCCCTTCACATAAAAAACTAGATGCATAATTTCACACTAGGTTCATAAATTCAAGCCATGACATATTCTTTTCACTTCTAGCTTTGGATAGATATTAAATTTGAATCAAATACTTGTCAACTATCAAGGTGGGTAGACAAATTCATAACATGTGGGGGTTATTTTTTTCAATATTTGATTCATAACTTGTGATAAAAAATAAATAAAATTAGCCACACCCCATACTTGAGTCAAAACATGTTGATAAGAACCAAAAAGGTGTCAAGAGTTTTTGAAAATTGTAAACTAATATTATAAATAGTTTTTGTTTTGACATTTTAGAGTTATCAAAATCATTTCAATTTGTGCCAAATGACTAATATGAGTGTTGAGGAATTCATTAAATTTAATTTCAAGTATTGATTCTAATAAAAGACTTTTGAGCTTGAACAATAATTGTGTCCAAAGCAATCATTTTGGCAAAGGATTAGGGTAAAGGACTTTAGTAAAAATTTTGATATTAAAAAAATTGAAATGATAACAACTTAGTACCTGCACTCAAAAACCATTCACAATTTAAAAGTTATGGAATTTGACATTTTAAAAATTCAACGTATGTTTCAAAATTTTAGAATTTCAAGAATCCTTTACCACATATAAATAAAGCATAATGTACATGACATCTAGAATAAAGTTGTAGCTTATTATATAAAAAACTGAAACCAAAAATGGTTAACATAATTTCATATGATTTCAAATCATCATAAACTTTCAAAACAAAATGTAGAATTTGACAAAATTTTCAAGTTTTGAAAAATCCATATTTTAAAAATTCAAAATAACATAAAATATGTGATATATTGGGGTAACTACATATGTATTTTTAATACCAAGTTGCAAAAGATTTCATTACAAAAAAATTTATATGAAAAAATAAAATAAAGTTCATAATCCTTTTATAAAGTATTCCCATTGGCTCCTACGAGTGTGTTTCGATCCACTTGCCACTTAAATTTTTTGATGTTCATACTCAAACCCAACCCAAAATTTAAAAAAAAACTTGACTAAGATCTATAATATACCCTTTTTAATACTTGATAATTATAAGGTGGGGTTCAACTTTTTAAGGTTTTCAATATGGTTTAAGGTTTATTTTTCAAAGAATCACAATGTTATAAGCTATCAAAGTTGTTTTGTTGATGGTGGTGGAAAAAAATTGCATCAGGTTTGAGATTATGTTGTATTATCAACACCTTTTTCTTTGATTATGAAATATATCATGGAATCTTTCAATGTAACCTTGGAATTGCAAATGGGTTGTTTTATTGTCATGTGCAACATCAATGTTAGATTTGTGTCCGTTGGCTGAAAAAGCTTGTAAGTATTTATAGCTCAAAGAAGGTAGGCTTTATGGTTTTTCATTGTTTTTCAATTTTCAACAATTTGTGCTAAATGACTATTTCAACAAAAATTCTATTTCAAAAGGATTTTTCAAAATAAGGCCCCAATTTTGACTTTTCAAAACTCCATAAATACCATTTGGTTAAGGTTTTAAAAATAAATAAATTCACACTTAACATTATTATTTCATTCCTTAACACATAATTAAGTAGTATTAACAATTTAAAAATCTAGTCAATTTACCAATGCATATTTTTGAATTTAGTCCATTACTAACAATCAATGCACTATTTCCAAATTATAGTTTTACAAATGTGTTCATATTCAAGTTGTTGGCCTAGAACCAATTTTTGATCGACAAATTCAAATTTTGTCATTCATCACAAACATTTAAACATAATGCACCCTCTGAACACTACCATTATAACTCCAAAAGTGAGCCATTTTAACTTGCATTCGCTTTGTGGGTTAGATTTAATTACAAGGGTTTTCCATTGATTCATTGACCATTTTTTCTATTTGATCTAGAGCCCAATTGGAGGTCCCTTTTCATAACATGTGTGCACAAGAGTAACCCAAAAACCTCCTTTTAAAAATATTCCATGGGCTCTTGAAATTTTATTTATTTATTGTTTATTCAAAAGTCATATGTAAAATCCTACAAATGTCATCATGCAAATAATTTTGAACTTAGTTTTCTTACTATTTTATCTAACTAAAATCAAGTCCTTAACAAAAACATCATAAGTCATTGAACTACTTTTTAGTTCATATAAAAAATTGTTGCTAGGACTACAATTCATAATTGTTTACTTTGAAAGTTCATAATTTTTTTTGGTTTTCTTGACTATGCAAATGTTAAAAAATGCAACAAATACATATTCAAGTTCGTATTCTCAAACTAAGTTCCTTTAGACAAATTTCCAATTTTATCTATCAAATATGGTCATTAGATTGATAGCCACTTTGTAAAATTTGTTAAATAGTTCAAAAATTATTCCACCCATTTTTGCATCCACCTAGGTTGCATGGATTATAAATAATTTAGGCTCAAAAGTTGAACACGCTAGTGAAAATGAGGTATATATTTTTTTCGATTGAATTTTGCTATCCACATGGTTGATTATTTCTTTAGTTTGTGAATGGCTTTGTCGTTTTTTAATTTTAGGTTTGCAAGCTAGGTGTTGTTATTCAAAGATATGCTTACATTTTAAACAACCATTCCATTATGTTATAGTTGACAAAATGTGGTGTTCAAGAGTTGAGTGTCTTTTCTAACGACCTAGGCAATTTATGAACTAGTGGTCAAAATCTTTTCGCTTGTTGTAACTAGATGTGTTTTGAACTGGAGTTATCAACATTGGTTTTGTGGAGATGCCTTGCAATTCCTTACTGTGACATGTTGGAGTATTAGACATGAGCTGTCAAATTGAGTTGCTCTTAATATGTTGGTTACTAAGAGGGAAATCTTTTTGACAAATGGTTGTAGGAATTGATGTTGAACATAAAGCTAAAAGTGATTCCTCCTATCTTTCATCTCCTTTTTGAATTCTTTGCTTTGAAGCTAGATCCCAAGTTTAAAAGCATGTGCCTAGATAATAATTACATGGGACATGAAAGGGCAATTAATTTGGGTTGAAGATTGTGTTGAACAATTGATGTTTCCTTTACTAGTGGATGGAATGTTACAAGCTATTAATGTTTAATGTGATTGAAGAACCTCAAGTACAGGGCAAATTATGTAATTGGACTAAATAATTTTTTCATATCATTTAAAGAGAATTTGGACAATGTAAAACAAATTGTGTCAAGGGAACTTGATGAATTCAATGTTATCCCATTCATGTAGATTGCATTTGGTTTTTGATTAATCTTGGGTGAATGCAAAGGAAAGGTTTTTTGGTTTTTAATGAGAGTTGGTTGTGTGTGCTAGAATGAAGGTTCTTTTTTGTTTTTGATTAGAGGTGGGTGGGTGTTAGGGAATGGGCTATTAAGTTATGATTAGAGGATGCTAAAGAAACAAATTTGGTTTTTCATGAGAGTTACATGGGTGTTTGATAAAAGGTTTTGGTTTTTGATGAAATTTGGGTGGTTGCATGAAAGAGGGTTTTTGATTTTTGAATTAGAAATGGGTGGGTGCAAGATAAATGATTTTTGGTTTTTGGTCAAAAGTGGGTGGGTGCCAAAGAAAGGATTTAAATGGGTTTTGGTTTTGATTAGAAACAAGGAGGTGTTAGGGAAAGGGTTTTGGTTTCTTGTAGAACTAAATGGGTGTTTGAGGGAAGATTTTGATTATTGATAATAAGTGGGTGGGTGCTTGAGGGGCGATTTAAATTTTTTTATCAAAGTTGGGCTGGTGTTTGAGAGTGAGTTTCAATTTTTGATCAAAGCTAGGTGAGTGTGTTAAAGGAAGTAGAAAGGTTTTGTGTTTTGTGTCTTGTGATTAGAGTTGAGTAGAATGTTTGTGGTTTGTGTTTTGTGATTAGACCTAAACATTATGATAAATGAGAAAACAATTAGATTAACATTGTGATAATCAAGGCTTTTAGAATCTCAAACCACATCCAACAAAAAATGTTACATCTTTAGTTATTCATATTTCATGACTTTCATTTCACAATAACATGTTACATAGTTGTGGGGTAGTTCCACAAAAATTACCCCTATTGTACATTAAATTCCAACTTTTCAAGTGCATTTAACTTTGATGTTATTTTCCTATGTGGTTGTAAATTATGAAGTCTATAGTTTGTAAATTGGGGTGAAAGCATGCTTGAGTATACAATTTTTGGACATACTTGTCATACTAAAAAAAATGCATCTACCAAATTGACTTTGTTTTCAAATTGAATGACTAAGATGTTAGAAGCATGTGGTAGGGTTTGTGCTCATTATATTATTATCACATTGACACGGATTACAATCAAACTTGCATTAATTTACTTAAATGAATACTCAATTTGGAGCTTTGAATCAAGTTCATTTTGAATTGATCCAAGTTGCTAAATTGTCCATGGTACTAAACTTTTTTATTTAATTAATCCAAAGATAAAACTTTATACATAATTTTTTAACATCACAATCTAATGCATGTCAAATTGTGGGCTAATTTGGTGTTACTGGTAATGCACATGCCATTTTTGAATAAATTAATCCATTATGTTTTTGAATTGAAAATATTCAATTCAAGTAATGGATTTGAAGTTTTTAAAAATCCAACAACACGATTCACTCAAGCATAGTTGTAGGAACAATTCATTTTCAAACATTTAATTCAAAATATTAAGTTTTGATGTAGTCCTTTCAATGGACAATACTTAAAAAACTTGATTTTTATTGAATTGTCCCAAATAAATATGAGATCGTAAAACTCCAACTTTAATGTGCTTGCATACATTTGGATGTTTTAAATGGTGGAAATTTTTCATTTTTTGAAAACATCAAAGTTTGATGGTATTAAAACCATGTGTTTTGTTAAACTATTCATTAGGACATTTCTTATTATGATTAAAGTACAACCAAAATACAATGTGATAATATCCAAATCTAAAACCCTTCTAGAATTAGAAGGTTGATTTCATGTAGATTGTCATTCTATCATTCAAATTTCATAGATATCATACATAACATCAATAGTTTTGATAAAAAGTTTATTTTTTGATATTTTTAGTGCATTTTAGTCCAAGGATTGGCAATCCCATAAAAAACATAACCAATGTATGTTTGTGAATTTGTATATGGCAAAACTCCTTGAACTTTCCTCAACTACATATTTGTTAAAGACCACCCCTATACCTTTCACACAAAAGATGAAACAAAGATTTGATCCATACCCTTCAAATGTGAATTATATTTTGAAGATTCAAGATTGACAATACTTAAGTTGAAAAATAAAGGAAGACTCCGCCTTTGAAGGTTTTTCAAGCTCTTAAGAATTTACTAATTGGACCCATTTAGTATTTGAAAAACAAAATACCCACCCCACCTTGCTTTTCACCTAGAACTTGGAGGCTATTTCTTTTCATTCAATGTGAATTTTGAGTTGCAAACATCAAGGCCTTTTACTAGTGCCTTGAAATTTGAACTTTTGATTATGGTTTTGTCTTTGCTTTCACTTGGTTGCAAATGTTTTTAGTGCTTATTTTTTTCAATATTGTCTTGTTTTTTCCTTCAATGTTATTTGAACTTAGGAGCTACTTCTTGCTTTCAATTTTGTTCACATGTTTTTTATTTTTAGCATTGTGGCGATTTCCTTTGCTTTGACAATGCTCATGGACTTCTAACATTACTTGCCCTATTTATTTTCTATCCATTTCCATTTTTTTTCATTTTTTCTAACCATTTGTGTTTGAGCTTTTGTGATTTAATTAAAGTTCATTCCATTCTACCATTGATTCAGACAAGTTGTTTTAATTGCTTAAGAGATTATACATTTTTCAACCATGTCATTTGTGTTGAACATATTTTGATTTTAAGTTTTGTTGATTCAACTATCTTAGCAATTGCCATGCAAGGTTATAATTTGAGCTAAAGGAATTTGGACTTTCAGAATGGTTTTTTGTAGCATTTTCACTTGTGATGTTGAATTTGAAATGGTTTAGTTTATTTTATCACATTCTGAAAAATAAAATAAAATTAGGTTGCATTGTTTTTGGTCATGCATTATTAAAGGAGATATGTGAAATTCCAATTTCTGAATAGATTTTACTAAGGGGAAAAAGAAAAGAAAAAAGATGAAAAGTTTGAAAATTAATTTTTGATTGCAATATGTTCTTTTACAAGCCAGAGAGAGTAACTTCCAAGGGCCAAAAGGCCCATTGCCAACATGGCAGGCAACTTCTGGCTTTGTTCAAGTACAGTGCAAAATTGAGGCTGGGAAACCTCCCTAAAATACAGTGAAAAAAATTGGATGATTTTTTATGAACTAGCAAACTTTGGACTTTTAGTTTAAGCAAGATAGGGCAATTGTGGAAGACACTAAAGGTGCATTCACACTTGGTGTTAAGGACTCTAATGTCAAGTCCCCTAACACCAAGCTAGTCATTTAGGACCTAAACCTATTTATCATGAAGATTTTATGTTAAGTTAACATTCATTTAATATTAAACAATCACTCATTTGACATCGGGTGCCACCTAAGATGCCACCTAGATTTTCACATAACACTCACTTAACATTAGGTGTGAATGCACCTTGAATATCTTTAGTCCAGCACTATTTAACACAAAAAGTGCTTGACAAGTCTTTGTTCCTTTCCACCTTTAAAAAAAATGGGAAACAATATGAAGAACATTGTGGACCTTTACATGAGCATTTTATTATGTGCCTGGTTGAATATTGTCTTTTTAATCCTGTCTTTATACAAACAAGGGTTATAACATTAGTGCAAAAAATATACACAAATATACACGGTTCATACAATAGGTTTATGCCTAGGAATGAAAAGAGGACAATATGGCCAATTAGATTATTAGAATTGGAGCTTTGAATTGTTTTCAGGAGTTACTTTCTGCAAACTGGCACTTAAATGTTATAATAGCATCATAGGCTTTTTCTTATTTGTAAACAAAAATCATGTCAAATGAGATTGTTTGATTAGATGCCTTTGAATTGTTTTAAAGATTTACATTAATGAACTAATAACTACTGGTAACTTGTGCCTGCAAGGCACGGCACGGCACTGAAGCAGCGATGACCCCTGATGACGACCCCTGAAACCCTAAAGCTCAACGACATTCTGCCATTTCAAAAAGTCATGACTATGGGAAATTCCTCGTCAAAATTACTATGTTAGTTATTTCTTGGAATGGCCCGTTCCGCCACGTAGGAAAAGAAAGTACGTTCTCATCGTACCCAATCGGGCACGAACGCATGCTTTCCCATCACTGTATGAGAGAGGGAGAGGAGACGTAAGCGGGAGAGGAGAGCAAGAAGAAAACGTTTGCACTGCAAGAAGACCACCCGGACGGCTCACAGTTGGACTCTATCATCTAGGTCTTGTTCACACTTGTGCCAGGTCCATCAGCTGTTAGTTGGGTATAGCCCTGTCATAGACAGACAAACTGACAGACTTGCTGAATTAATATATTAGATTTATATGTTCCATCCAAATAACATGCAAATTGCAAAGAACTTTTATCAAGAATTTGGAGTTTTTACACATTTTTCTGTGAGTATATTCAAAAGATTTTACTAGGGGTGCATTTCTTATTCCAGTGACAAGAATTTCGAGGAACTGGTATATGGATGTTTTTTTATAATCTTTCATAGGCTCCTTATTGATTTTGCATAATCCTTCGTATAGTTGTCCTTGGACAATTCTACAAATATTTTAAAGTATAACTATCTCATTTTCAAGCCTAAATATTTCACTTTTTTCCTAATAATTATCTTTTATCCATACAACTATTTCACCCTTTCTTTACCCACCAACATCTATCTATGAAGTTTGTTTGTTTGTACTTATGAGATCCATCGAACTGAGATGCTTCAGATCGTGATCTTGGTCTCTTCAAAAAGCTTTCGAGGAGTAGGGGTACATTGGCTTGGTTTCATGGTGGTTGGACTTGCAGTGTAAGAGTTCTTGGATATTGAATGATTTCTTCACTGAAAATTAAATTAAATTGTAACTGAAAATTTCAGAGGAATTGCCTATGGTGTTGTTGGAAAGATCTGGATGAGCAGGATTTAATGGAATTTATTTGGTAAGAGTTAGATTAAGAATGTGGGAGACATTGATTTTTATGTGATTTTTGCTGCTGAAATTTCAAATAAACTCCAAAAAACCAGGTTTTGGAAGGAAAAATCAGTTGAGGACGTGGTAACACTTGAAGGCTTACCATTCAATTCAAGCATGATTTCCTTTCATATTTGGCTGTTAAAAAAATCAATACATACATTGCAAAACAATGTTCACAAGTTGAGTTTCCCTATTTTGTAATGGGTTCACACTTGGGCCAACGGCACAGGCCACACTAACGGATATGAAAAGACAAATTAGCATGTACCTTTTCATGTTCATGTTATTTATATTAATGAAAATGAAAATTGACATTGACATAAATAATGATGAATTATTGACAATCATATGGGAACATTGTAAGAAGGAAAGTCTGTCGCTGGTACGGCGTAGCAATGTGGAGCCCAAGTGTTAATAGACAGGACTTTAGCTCGTCACTTCTGCTGCTTATTTTCTCCTTTGAAAGGATCTGCAAGTCTTCAGGCGTCCAGGCCAGTTTGAAAACCCAAGGCGGTATTGAACATGCAATTCTATTATTGGGTTTTTAAAAATCTGAATAAGAGAAGGTGGGTCATTCATGACTCATAATCTGCAAAAATGAAAGAAAATGACCCAAAATAAGAACCCAAATACTTGACTTGGGGTACCTCAAAGTCTCCACAAACGTAAGGTCATCACATACTTTTATATTTGACTTTGCCTCCACTTTGTTTCACACTATAAGTAACCATTAAACTTATACAAATGACCAAAAAAAACTTATTCATTTAACTTGGGCTCCACTTTAATTTGCACTACTAGTGAAGATCAACCATGTAAATGTTAAGATAAGTCTTGTTTGTTTTTTTGGGATGTGATCACACTTCAACCCTCTCAAACCACGGGCCCGCTCTTTCACTTTTGGTATAGTTGGAAAGCCCTTTGACAAAGTGATGTGCACATTTGTACTTTCACAATTTTGAGTCAATAGATAAAAAAATTACTAAATATAGAATGATATTTATCCCTGGAAATTAATTCAATATGTAAATAAAATATGATTTTTTTCATGAGAACAATGAAAGCCCACTTTGACTATATGAGTATTGGGATACATGACCTTGCAAGAAGTTGAATATACTTGGGCCAAAGATTAGTACAAGGGTTCACTAGAGCAAATGATAAAGAACTATTTTTAATGGTACGTGACTCCAGTCTGTATTGCATTATTGGTGATCTTAGATTATGCAAATAGTGTTTCCATTTGACTTGGGCTCGACTTTGTTTGGCACTAGTAATGAAGATCAAGCATGTGAATGGTAAAAATATATGTACACATTCTTTTTCAAATTTAAAGATTAAAAATAATTACATTCACAAGGCTTTTTCTTTTTTCTTTTTTCTTTTTAATGTAGCCTCAATGGAAGTGGTACATCATTTTTTATTGTGGGGAATTTTGGCCATTTTGCAAAAAAACATTGACCCAACAACATCAAAATATTTTTTTGAAAAATAATGATCTAGGTTCACTAGGCTTTTAATTAAATTTTTTTTTTGCTAGATTTCTAACTTAGGTTGTAATAGGGAGCCAAGTGTAGAAGGATTTTGAAAAAAATCGACTATGAGATTTGCTTTATAGCCAATTGGCAACATTGAAAAACTGAAAAAATGATATAACATTAATTACCTGCAGCACTTTGTAAACACTATCCGTTTTTGCAGTCATCTTTATATATTTTGGCTACCTTCCTAATATTTAACTCAAAATTCAGCAATATCTTTTCTTAAAACTCATTTTTTCATTAAATGGGAAAAAAATATCAAAATTTTATGATGATATAGTTCAATTTTAATTTTCTTTGTGGCCACCAGGGGAAAAATCACCCCAAATAAAACCATTGTCACATTAGTGCGATTGTGAAAACTTAAGTTTCATAAATCAAATTTGTCGTGCAGTACCATGTTGTGCCTACAACTATCACTATTTATACACACATCATAAATGACAAACCACCTTATCAACATATCATCTCCAAACCAAAAAGTTGTATTCATTTGCAATGCACATGAAAGGTTTATTCAGGGTTGGGGTTCAAAAAAAAGAAAAAGGACTCCGGGACTTTTGTAGGGCTACATTTTGAAAATAACATTTACTTCAATCCAATTTAAAATAATTCATGCAATAGTGATGACTTTTCACATGCATATATAATTGTGTATCAATATTTTTGGTTTATAACTAGAAACATAATTAAAAAAAAAAAATCCCAAATGGGTTTCAGTGAATAATCAAACATGTTTTTTGATAAAATTATTTCTTGCAAATGTGACTTGCACATAAAGCTAAACATTTTGAACTCATTGAACATAATTTTTTTGTCAAATGGTTTTTAAAAAATGAATATTTTGCCTTGCAACCCTTTCTTTCAAAATTTTAAAATTTTTGTGTGATTTAGTTTTTCATCAAGTTCACCCAATGAACATGTACTTTTATAGAAGGAGATATATTTTGTTGTATAAAAAGTTTGAAATCAGTTGTATGATTTTATGCATTCCTTTTGAATACTTTATTAAAAAATATAATTTAAACACTTGATAAAGTTAGTTTACAAAATTCAAAATGACATTTACATAATATCCAAATTATTGTGAAATATTTCTTTTAACATAGCAAAACATCATTTTATCTAATGGCATTCACTAGTTCATTATAATTATAATAATGTAAAATAAACAAAAACTTAAAGCTATTCTTTGCAACCCTTTAAAAATAGATATTTTCTTTTAGTACCCCAATCGTGAATACACCCTAAATCCAAGCCCAAACATAATGTTCACAAAATTACAAAAATACATAAACACAAAAAAATTATACAAACATATAAATAATAACATGTTGAAATTTGAAATTACCAAAAATGATTTGTGATGCACATAAAAAATAATTAAACCCCATTCATGAATTAAATAAAACTTGTTCACACTAAAATTAGTTCCTTACTAATCAACAACTAAATTAGAGTAATGAAGTTAGCATAACCTAACACTAAATTAACTATAAATAATTATCATAATACAATTGACAAATCATTTAAAAACAATTTCCATTTCAATTGTTGGCTCTACGCATATAAAAAAAATTACACTCTGGTATAAAAACTTTGAACATAAAATTTTGGTTCAAGCTTGACCCAATGTGTGAATGACATCTAGCATACTAAGTGTAAAAATCATGAATACATGCACGTTCCATAAAAGTGTATACATCTAGGTTTTGAGAATTCATAGATCTTACAATAGGGAAGTTTTTTAAACATACCAACTTTGGGCAAGACATAAAGCATTGTCGCATTTTTTTTCTTTGTATATTTTGGTCCTTCATTGGTTTGAAAGAATATTGTTTGTTGACATCATAATGACGTCAAAAAAACAATAATTTACACGATTTGAAAGGTACTTTCCAAGTTATGAATTTAGCTTCCGACTACCTTGTCCCTTAGGTACTTTCTAAGTTATGAATTTAGCTTCCGACTACCTTGTCCCTTAGGTACTTTCCAAGTTATGAATTTAGCTTCCGACTACCTTGTCCCTTAGGTACTTTCTAAGTTATGAATTTAGCTTCCAACTACCTTGTCCTTTCTCATTGGCCTCGTCACTGCAACGTTGTTGTCACAATGATGCTTTACATGGTAATCAGCTTGGCCATCCTCACTATCCTTTTCATTACAACATTGTCCTTCTATAGTGATGTTATCATCATGCCGCTGTACCTATGAGACGGGTCTATCGGTAAACCCTTTTCCTATATGTACTAACAAGCCAAGCCCGATGATGAAAAATACAACAATTCGTACTAACAAGCCAAGCCCAATGACGAAAAATACAACAATTCAACGGAAAGCACTCTTAACTTTTATTTTAGTTTCTATTTTGGGATCTCTCACCTACCTTAAGAAAACAAGTTTCATGGAGAGCCTGAAAGAGAAACTTTGGAGCAAGTAGAAAATATTTGCCAAAGCTGTCTGTCAAGGAAACTTCCACAACTCGCAAGTTATCTACCAGGCTGTCATTTTAATAAAATAATAATCTAAAAATATTAAAAAAAATATTTTTGCTGTGCTTCCCGTACAGGAAGGGTCTTTCGCTGTACGTACGTACAAGCTTTGAACGCGACAAGACTTTCACGTGCTCGTCAATCATTGTTCTACCGCCGCCATAGGAAGTACCATATAAAAGGCCGTACTACGAATTTCACGTGCTCAGAAAATTCTATCCAAGGGGGACATTTTATCCATCTGCCACGTAAGCGCCGTACGAAAATGTTTCACGTGTTTTCAACAACGTGTTTTAATTTTCAACTACTGTGGGGGTCATGAGGGGGCGCTTTTTTTACTTTCCCAGAAAGAATTCGACCCAAAAATAAATTAGGAGAGTTCCAGTTGTGGGTCGGGATCTTCTTCAGAAAAGAAAAAAAACAAAAAACAACAAATCCCCAGTTTCAGATCATCAAAAAAATGAAAAATCCCCGTATAGCAGACCCAGTTTGGCTTGGATTCTGGGTACTTTAAGAAATCAGGACCCCAGTTCCAATTAGCTGAAAACCTCGATTTGGGTTCCAAATCTTGTTCCCAAAATCAGACCTTATTTGATGAAATCTTGTCAAACTTTATAAACAGAAAGCACCCAAGAATGGGAACAGGAGAGAAAAAGAAACAAAGAGCCTGGACCAAAGTCCAGGCAGGCAAAAAAGAGTCCCAAAGAGGGGGAGCCACACCAAGGTAAGGGAACCACTAAGTGCCCAAAACCTCCACCAGTTGTATGAAAGCATATCAACTAAAGAAAGGGGACTCGGGTTATTTTAGTTTAGTTTTTACTAACCCGAACTGAAACTTGAGATAACTCAGGCAAACCCATGTTACCCACCTAGCACTAGTTCCAAATTTCAACCCAGGACATTTGAAGCACCAAAATAGGTACACCAGGTCTTAAGAAGAAGGGGTATTAGCCTAGGCAAAAAAAAATGGTGACAAACAGTTTTGGAAAAAAAGAAAAATTTCCATGGGGTTCCCATCAAGTTCCCAAAGGGTTTCCGTGTTCCCAATATTGGTTCTCACCAAGTTTTGAAGCACCAAATAGGGGCCGACAGCGGTACCACGAAACGTCATCATTTTGGGCTCGTTATGTTGACGTTTGACCAGCCATAGGGGACAGAGTTGTTAGACAATGAGTGAGTGAGTTGCTTGTAATTCACTCTGTTCGAGTCAAACCGTTGAACGGCGCTTTTTCAAAAAGCGGTGATACCCTTTTTGACGCAGATCAGATATATCCATATACCTACCAACGTACCTACCACATACACGCTGTACTTACTTACCTAGCACACACACGTTTAGGACCACGACCTTGAGTGCACAAAAGCATATAAAGAAAATTTTACTCTCTCTTGTTCTCCATTGCCTTTGCTCGCTCGCTCGCTCGCTTGCCTGCATACCTGCCTCCCTCCCTCGCAACGATAAAACCCTCATCGCTGCCTAGCTCCGATAGCAACCCCAGAGATCTTTGCATTATTGTTCTTCCTTGTTTTGAAACATATAAGTTCTCTTTCTATTCACCTGGAGCTTGAAGATTCTTTGCAAAGATTTTTCAAAACTTTTTTTTGGGTGTGACTAGCAGAGTTTTATTTCTCCAAGCTGTTGAGAGGAATACATACCTAGTTGCAGTTTCAAGGTTATAGTTGGTCGAGGGGTTTGCACCGAGTTCTATTTTTGGGCATCCTAATCTGTAGTGGGGGTGGACCTGAAAATGGCCTTCTCATCATGCGCCGTGTCACAGACTGCATGTAGTACTACTGCAGTAGTGGCACAGCAGGTTCTTCTACCTGGAAGCCAAATGTTCACGGATATGAATATCCGTGAGTCGCAGTTCTGTTTGTTGCCCCGACAAGCCAAAAAGCTTGTCACATCTTACACTATGCCTCTAGTACGAGCACAGAGGAAGGAGCCGGGTACTCCTGTGAGATTTACAAACTCCACTCACCGGCGCTTCGACATCAAGTGTGATGTGCATTGTAATAGTAGTAGTAGTAGTAGTAGTGATGCCGTTGCAGCTTCTGAAAGCAGAGCAGCTTCAAGCCCTAGTAGCTCTAGATTATCATCAGATCCCCAGATTTACTCAAACGTCACAATCCTAGAAGGCAGCTGGTCAAATCCTGCAGGACAAGATCATGCAACACGAGATCAGGCGCTCGTAGAAGAAGAAAAAGATCCTAAGATCGACATCAGTTGGCCGTGGGAGAAAATCGATTCCAGCAGCACGAGGACGACCACCAGGGTTGAAGAAGAAGAAGCTGAAGCTCTAATTCCAAGTTATGGCGGTAATAGTAATCTTGTAGAAATCACCAAGGAGAAGAGGAAGCCGATGACGACGGGAAGAAGAGATTCTCAAGAGGAAGAATCATCAGAAGTGGCGGCGGCGGCGGCGGCGGAAGGATCAGGAGCTTGGAGGAAAAACCCTAGGTCTACAGATCTAGCACACAGATGGAGAGAGATTCAAGGCTGCAAGAAATGGGAAGGTTTGCTGGAGCCTGCTTTGGATGCAGTCCTGAGGGAAGAGATAATGAAGTATGGGGAGTTTGCACAAGCCACTTATGATGCTTTTGACAATGAGAAGCACTCCAAATACTGCGGGAGCAGCAAATACAACAAGCAGAAGCTGCTGCAGGAAGTGGGGATGGGAAATTTTGGTTATGAAGTGACCAAGTACCTGTATGCCATGGCTAATATGGATCACATCCCTAAGTTTTTCTCGCGATCTAAGCAAGCAGATCCTTGGAGCAAGGACTCCAATTGGATGGGATTCGTGGCCGTTGCCACTGATGAAGCAGAGATCAAAAGACTGGGAAGACGGGACATCGTCATCTCCTGGAGAGGCACTGTGACAACCCTTGAATGGTTAGCCAATTTGCATGATTACCTCACACCCTTGAGCCCCACTCATAGAAGCACAGAGGCTACCAGTCGGGGTCGGTCTGTGAATGTGGAGAGTGGTTTCTGCAACCTCTACACATCCAAAAAGGAGAGCACCAGATACAACAAAAAAAGCGCTGCTGAACAAGTAAGAGATCTGTGCATCATACTCACTCCATCACAGCTTCTCGCGAAGCACTTCTCAGCATCAGAAACCTCATTTCATGCCTCCATGTTCTGCTATCGAATATCAAGATTTCCGTGACACAAATTTCACAAAAACATCACCAGGACTTTGTTGAATTTACCACAAGTTTGATGCAGTGAAGAGGTTGCTCACAGTGTTTTTATGTTTGTGCTGCTGCAGGTGAAAGAGGAGATCTGTAGACTAGTGCAATTGTATGCTGATGAAGAGCTTAGTATCACGATCACAGGACATAGCCTTGGAGGAGCTCTTGCATCTCTTTGTGCATTTGACATTGTGCATTCAAAGTGCAATGAAAGGGAACTCACAAAGACATCGCAATCTGAAGCTGCACATCAAATTTCTCTAGAAAAGAACAACAAGAAAAACGAGGTCATCAATGTCCTCGGATCGACAATTCCGGTTTCGGTGTTCACATATGCATCTCCGAGAATTGGGAACGATGCATTCAGAGATCGACTCGGGGAGCTGGGTGTGAATATTCTTCGTGTGGTGAACAGCCATGACATCGTGCCAAAAGTCCCGGGACTTCTTGTCAATGAATCTATGTTTGACATGTTTGGCACCTTTGAAAGGTTTGTGGGACCTTGGCTGGATCGTCTTCCCTGGACATATACTCATGCGGGTGTGGAGCTCAAATTGGACCAGACAGCTTCTCCTTTTGTGAAGCGAAAGAGGGATTATGCTGCCAGCCACAACTTGGATCTCTACTTGCATTTGCTGGACGGATTTCACAGCCGATCTCGCCCGTTCGAGCCTGCTGTCGGGAGGGATACTGCTCTGGTGAATAGGTATAGTGATTCTTTGAATGACGACTTGGTGGTTCCTTCTAGTTGGTGGCAGCAGGAAAACAAAGGTTTGATCCAGAATGAAGCAGGTGTTTGGGTACAGCCCGAACGCTGTGAAGATGATATTCCCTGCCCCAAAGCACATGAACGCTGGCTGTAGAGCTTTTTGCATTCTCTCCATCAAAGAGCTTTTGATCCTGTTGTCCATCAACTGCCAGTTTCTCTTCAGTCTCAATGAAGACAGGAAGAAGAGCAAACCTCCAACAAGCTGCAAGCTTGACACCAATTAGTAGTGAGGAGGAGTCAGATCAACAGCCATGACAGTACCCATTTGGAGAATTTCTACTCTTGTTCAAGATCTGGTTTGCAGCTTTTAAACACATACTTGGGGAGCATTCTATTTCCCCACACCCCCACCATCCCTTTTTTTTCTTCCCTCAGAGCTCTCCTTTGCAAAGTGATGCTCCTGGTGCTCAACAAACCTTCAATGTCATGAAGCAAGTTTGCCAATATCCCTCCCTTGCAAATCATAGACCATTGCAGAATCAATTTAGAGTTTGCACCAGCTTGCAGTCAAAGAGTCGGACTTGATGATGATCAAAGTGATCAATCCAACAAGTCTGATCTATTTTTTGTTCATTAGCAAATCAAACCTGCTACAGACTTTGTGCAATTTTAGGGTTCAGGGTTTAGCATATTTACATAAATTTTTCACATCTGATTACCAAATGGTGTAAAATCCCAAATTTGAATATTATGCTCATTTGCACTGAGCTCTTGATTGTCAAAGCATGAATTTTTGTTCTTCTACATCCATGCATGGCCATCACTGGCTCTTTCTATCACAAGTTACAAACTTGCAGTTTTCCTCTATAAGATGGATGCTGTTTCTTCTTCACCGACTTTGTCATGCAATAATGTACTCTAGAGATGTTTTTTCTCTGCAAGATCCAATTCCCTTTCCAAAGTAGAAACTAAGCTTGAGTTGTAGGTTTGGATTTAGGGAATTGCACCTCCCTACTACTTAAATAGTGTCTTGTTTAGATGCTTCACCTCTCCTATTCTTCTCTATAAGTATATGACATATTCTGTTTCATATTAATTCGTTGGGGGTGCCTCACATGTCCAACTTCTTCTTTTTTTTTGCAATGAGCCAATTTGATTGGCCCATTGCAAAAAAAAAAGGTTGAAACTATAGAAGCTCGCCCAAAATAGAAGATTCTATGGAAAGATGGATTGGGACCTTTGGCCCACCTATTTAGGTGAGAAGGGGAGGACTTTGGGCAAAATATATGGGATTCAAGCGAGGTGCTATTGGGAACACATTTGGAGCCTTGGGAACATATTGGGAACCTGACTGGAACCCATTGGGAACATATTGGGAACAAAGGAAAAATGAAAAAAAATCCTCTGCCACCCCCACCCAAAACTTAAAAGAAAAAAAATCAAGGCACTTTGAGTGCATGCTGAGCCTTCCCATTGGCTGCACGAAATTTCTATTTCCAAAACTGTTCACCACCATTTTTGGTCTGGGCTAATACCTCCATTATAAACTGGGGGTACTTATTTATTCATCTCTCCTATTCATTAGATGAGGTGCTTCCCACATTCAATTTTTTTTTTTGCAATGAGCCAATTTGATTGGCCCATCACTCAAAAAAAAGAGAAACTATGGAGGCTCCCCAAAATAGAAGGTTCAAAGTATGGAGTGCCTCCCCCTTTGCCATAGGTGAAAGGAGGACAACATTTGTCAACATGCTATTGGGAACATGTCAGGAACTTGGGGAACTCTTTGCTTTGACCCCCACCCTAATTTTAATTTTTTTTAATGGAAAAAAAGCTTGGATAGAAAGTCGACTGTCCACTGTCCAAGTGGAAAATGAACAGTGGACGGTCCACTCTCCACACCGAACGCAAATTGAAAATAAAAAAAAAACCCCCCTTCCCCCCC
>Ga0209611_10001119_pt1 | contig 44317 bp, 30 predicted proteins | sample S1TSphgellanicum_3_FD_187693 | JGI IMG/M metagenome (GOLD analysis project Ga0209611, IMG submission 187693) | Host-associated microbial communities from peat moss isolated from Minnesota, USA - S1T2_Fc - Sphagnum magellanicum MG (SPAdes) (version 2) | ecosystem: Host-associated > Plants > Peat...
GAACAAGAAACCTAATTGTGGGAAACATGGTTTCATGTTTTTCCCATCGTTGAAGGGGACACTTGGTCTCCTTTTTGTCCACTTGATAACATTTGAAAATCAATAATTATCTTTTAACAAACTTTTTTGTTGGTTCAATATTTCGTGTTGTCAATTGAAAAATATCCAAACTATTGTCATCATCCACTTTTGTTAAATCCATTTCTAGTTAGCAAAACCATTATCAGATTATTAATGGATGAAAATGATAATATCATTTCATGAGCATAGGATATAATGGCATTGTATCATATTGCTCAACAATTGATATTCCTTGATCATGACCAATGAAAGAATACACTAAGCAAAGACTTTTAAATCTTGGGTCCAACATTAAAAGTAACATATTATGTGTTTTTATTTTATCAATTTTTTTCAAGAAGGAAAGAAATCTATATAAAACTCCACAAACCTCTTTTCTAATGTTAAAAGCCAAACAAATTAATTCAAGTGCCACACAAAAATCCTCTTCTGTTAGGGTTCAAAAACCAGCATTTTGTGGTTCTTCTCTCAATTTCAAGCTCATGGAAATGGTAGAATGAATAGCATCATTTAACAACCAATGTCCCCTAAATTGGTTTTAAAACATAAGCAATTACAGTAAGGGAAAAACAATCAACGACAATTTAACAAACATGCCATGTCAAAGGAGGTGGAACTTTGATAATTTTCATCCTCACTGACCTTTACTTGCTATAACAAAACATTGTAACATTTTTGAATTACATAACCTCTTGAAAAAAAAAAAAAATTGCTAGCAAACCTACAAAAAAAAAACAACAAATGATTATATCTACATTGTAGCAAGTTTTCACAAATGTAATAATAAACAAGGAAATATTAAAATTTTGATGATAACCTTATTTTAACTAAAGTGTTCAATTTTCTTTGAGGAAGATTCAAATCTACAGAAGCTTTGTTCCATTCTTGTCTTCTCCTCCTTGAATTTTTTGGCCAAATTATGCATTTTTGTAAGTTAGATTGGGTAGTTTTGACAGACATATATTTCAAACCCCTACACATTTTCATTAGCTAAAACATACTTACAGGCCTTAAATAATGCATGGCCAAAATAAGTAACCTAGAATTTTTTTGCCAAACTTAAAATATCACAACTTATAATAGATTTTCAAAATGCAATCATAATATTTAAATTAAATCCTTCATCTTTAACATAAGCAATGACTTTTTTTCTCAAGTCATATTTACTTAATAACTTAATTAAATCATTGGTTAATGCATGCTTAGAGGTATCAAATGCATCAAAAATCCCAATTGCAATATCTTTTGGCTACTAATTAAACTCGAAAAAATTAATAACAAAAGGCAAAAATGTCATAATCCCCTTTTGACATCCATAGATCAAAACTTGCTATTATAAAATAATAATATGCCAAAACAAGTAGGACATACACTTGTTTAGTTTTTTGCACCTATTCTAACAAAAATTATTTTGAAAATTATTTTCTAAAATGCAAGACAACCCTTGAACACAAATGCAAATTAAATTTTTTTAACCATTGACTTTCAACAAGATGCATGAGTAAATGGTTTTTAACAATTAGAAAGACTAAATCTTCCAAAATTTATTTTTTCTGCACATCATCTTTTTTATAAGAATCTTTAGCATAAAAAAAGTTTAAGATAGTGGTTTCGTTTACATGAGGTATTTTCTTTGCAAGTTGTTTCTCATAAATTTTTTTAACAAATTGTTTATTTCTTCTTCAAATATTTTTGCAATCATACAATGGTTTATATAATTAAAAAATGTAATTCCATTTGCAATATTATACAATATCAAACCTAGGTAGATGCAAATTAGGGTGGCTAAAACAAAACAAGACTCTAAGTCCCAAAAGTACATATAAAGTCCATATTTTAACACTAAAATGGAAAAAAATATCAAGAACCAATGTTGAACGGGCCCTGTGTGATGATTAATCAATTAATAAAGTATATATGAAAGGTTGCCCATCTAGAAAACTTTTTAATGTACATGTTAAGGGGGGAAAAAGATCAATCTAGTAAAAAAAACCAAGATTAGGACCTTTGAAAATAAGGTCCAAATCTGGTCATTCAAAAGTTCATAATTATTTGTCGGTTAAAATTTTTGTTGTAATTTTTTCATTCCATTTTTTTTTTCATCATGTATCACATATTGAGTCCTTGTAAAAAATATTGAAATGAAATCATAGCAAAAAATGCAATTGAATGTTATTGCATAATTCAAATTATAGTCCACATGTCCATTTTAAAAGTCCATTACTATATGATTGGTGTATGTTTCTTGAATTTCACCTTACAATAAATATTCTTATTAAAGTTTAGCAACCTTAATCTAAAAATATTTTTTTCAAATTGGTGATTTTACAATGCATTTGTGGCATTTGAATAAAATACATTATACATAAAGTCCATAAGGATTTTAAAAGTGAGTCATTGTAGCTTGCATCTATCCACCTTTCCTTGCTTGTATTTTGGCATTTGTTATTAAAACTAAATTGGCATAACAAATAATACATCTCATCAATTGGGAACATTTAACATCCAGTAGTTTATTATCATTTACACAATAAAATGACCAACATATTGCATTCTACTATCATGTTCCCACTTTCTTTTTCAAAGATACAATTTTCTTTTTACTTCCTTAATTTTTTCTTTGCCTTCATCTGCATTAATATTTTCTTCTATTTGCAGACTTGGCTAAATTTCAAACTCTTCTTCCATTCTTTCCTCTTCCATTACAACATCATTTAAATATACTTTATCATTATTATTCATTTTATTTTCATTTTGGGATGACTTTTCCATTATTAATCACAAGATGAAATTTTGCTAGATGAGTGGCATGAAAAACCAAATAGTAATATGCAAACCTTTAGGCTACCAATAAACAAATTTACAAAGGCATTTATAATTTACAAGAACATTTACAAAGTGCATTTACAAAAATGAAGTGCAATGTAAAATTATAATGTCAAAGTTGAATTCAAAAAAAGAATAAACCAAAAACGAAAAAAATAAAATCAAAAGTTGAAACAAAAAAATAATAATCTAAAATAAAGCCAGAAACATCAACAATATAAAAAAATGCAAAAAAAAATGAAATTTGAATGAAATTTAAAAAAAAATAGTTTACCCTATTTTTTTAAGACAACACCTCCAACTGCAAGCTCCAAAACCTACACATGGCAAGAGGGGGGGAAATACATCACTTCAACAAACAAGTAGCAATAACGCAAGGTGAGGAATGACAAACCATAGCAAGTAGTAACAACACAAAGGAAGATGAGGTCAGTATTTGAAAAAGGTGTGGAGCGACAAAACAAAGTGAAGGAGGTGAACCACAACAAGTAATAATAATGCAAGGCAAAGGATATAACAAACAGCAATAGTGCAAGGTTAAGGACCACAACAAGCACCCCCAATGCAAGGTGAGGTACCACAACAAGCAACAACAATGCAAGGTGAAAAACCACAACAAGCAATGACAATGCAAGGTGAGGGACCCCAACAAGTAGTGACACAACACAACATGAAGGACCACAACAAATAATGAGAACACAAAGCAAAGGACCACACAAGTAATAATAATGCAAGGTGAAGACGATGAACCAAAACAAACAACAACAATGCAAGGCGAGAGATAACACACCATCGTAAGTAACAACAACACAAGGTGAGGGGTGATACAAGGTGAAAAGCACGAAACATCAAAGGAGCAAGGAACAAATGCAAAACAAAAAAACAACAAGAAACAAAACAGTATGCAAAAAAACACAAAAAATCACACATTGACAAGAAAAAAAAGCCTCCTAGGTTTTGTATTCCTTTTTGTGGTCTCCCCGGGTGGAGGTGCCACCTTAAACCTTAGAATTTTAAACCCTAAACCTAATTCCAACCTACGCATTTTCCCTCTTCGACCCCAGAGAACCGGATTTGGGTTTTCATGTGAAAACTCATATTGTTCTTCTGTCTTCTTTTTTTAAATTCTGATTCCAATTCTCCTAGTCAGTTCTCACATGGGTGAGAACCTTAAAACTGGTTTTCAGGGTTTATGAAAACCCTGAATGAAAACAGTTGGTTCTGAATGTGAGAACTGGGCTGAGAACTGGGTCACCCAGTGAGAACTGCCCAACACTGGTCCGGTTGTCTTGTATTCTTTTTTCCCCTTTGTTGGGTGCTTTGTTTTATTGATGGTTGGCAGGTTTTCTTCTTTGAGTTCTAATTTAATGTCTTGCACCCTCCTTTTTGTTGGGTGCTTTGTTTTATTGATGGTTGGCAGGTTTTCTTCTTTGAGTTCTAATTTAATGTCTTGCACCCTCCTTTTTGTTGGGTGCTTTGTTTTATTGATGGTTGGCATGTTTTCTTCTTTGAGTTCTAATTTAATGTTTTGCACCCTCCTTTTGTTGAGTGCTTTGTTTTATTGATGATTGGCAGGTTTTCTTCTTTGAGTTTTAATTTAATTTTTGCACCCTCTGATCCTTGTTGTATCCCACATATGCATGAAGCTGGAAACTAGGCTAAACGAAATTGGATACCATTCCATGAAACTGAGTGTACCAGTTCAGAAGATTTGCAAGGATTCTCATAAGGCTTGCTTTAAATGAAAAATATGAACCAGCTGTGAAGGCATACTGGTAAGGCAACTTCAAAACTGGCAGGTGAAAGTTCTGTGAGGACCAATTTAGGTGAGAAAATTAGTGTGATCCCGTGTTTTTTATTCTTTGTGTATTTTTTTCATCCTTACTTTTCGTGTCATATTCTAATGTTTTGAAATTTTTCTCAATAGCCAAAGGCTAAATTACATCATTTTGGAAGGGAATCAAGACATTATCCATATCCAAATCCTGATGTTCTGCATGTTATTGCTCTTCTATACAAGGATTAAAAGTATTGTCACTAAAGCCCATTTCAAAGTTAATAGTTCATGGTTTGTTCATAGTTTGTGTAGCTGAAGCTGATGTGATTGAAAGTCTTATCCCTCCTCTATTGAGAGCAGGGAAGTCCATTCAAATGTAAAGTGCAGGCAGAAAATTTCTAGTGTTTTGGAGGGCATATTAGAGTTATCCGTAAAGTCACCCTGTCTTTGGGCCTCCTTTCACCCCCTAACCCCTCTTTTTAGTGGCATCCACAAAGTAAGGAAATTTTAGTAAATCTCAGTACGAAATGCTGAATCTCAGCATTTAATGCACAAAGTTCCAGAGGAATTATAGTAGCTGTACAGGTAGGAGCAATGTAGCAGCAGTGGAGGCGCTCAGGAAAAAAGAAAGACAGGGTGAAACTCAGGAAACCATCAAAATTGATTTCCTGAGTTTCACCCTCTGTTGAATACTAATCTACATTTTTGCAGGTTTTTTAAAAATCTCACCCTGTGTATGACCAAACTCAGGGTAGAGGTGCTGTCTTTTCCTGACTTTACAGATATCTCTATTATCCAAGAGAATTTCTCCTCACCAAGTGGAGGGGCTTTTTTTAGTGTGCAAGCATGGCAGGCATTTCGGTTTCTATATTTTTTCCAGTTTACCCAACAGATATGCTTTGGGTATATCACAAGAAAGAGAACTAAAATATAATTTTCTGCTGGTGATTTACGTCAAGTAATGGCCTCAAAGCTCCAAGAGGTGTTCCTGAATAAGTGCCCCTCAGCTCCACCTCAGGCAGCCCAATCGCCTGGCTCCAAGGGTATTACTCTATGCGTAACTTGCTGGGGTTAAGACTTAAGACGGCCAAATGACCTCATCCATATGTGATCCCCAAATATAAAGCAACTTAACAAACCCAACACTCAGGAGGTCCAAAAACACTTCCTTCAAAACCCACATCAAGGATATCATCAAAAGGGAACAACACCCACATCAAAGAGAGCATCAAAACGGACAATGACAAAAACTAAAGGGATCCATGAATTATAGGAATCAAGCATCAAACAGGACAAAGGGGATTGTCCCCTTGTAGACACCGAAACAACTCGTGGCCAGCTAAGGGCAAAGAGGCCACAACCACCACCACTCTGGCAGCATCAAGCTTCTGGGTGTTCAAAGGATGATAAGATTCAAGAAGTGTAAACTGTAAACTCTCTGCTCCCACAAAGGGAAGGGTGAGGAAGACACATGGTTTAAATATGGGTCTGTGAAAAGTCTCAGTTTGCATGAAGAGTAGGCAGAGGCAGAAGAACAACATCCCAACTCCCCATGACAAATTATTCATCATACTCTGGGCCATCTGCCTATGTCTGTGAGCACACAACCTGCAATTTATCATTACACTGATTTGGCAAGCATGTAAGTAGAGGAGGCTTCTGGATCTGTAACCCATAGCTTTTATTCAGCTGGATCTTCCTCTTCAAGCAGCTGCTTCCCTGTTATGAACTCTGCCATGTTAATGAGTCTGTCGGGTGCAATAAGAATTTAGGGGAGAGAATGTAAGAATGTGTGAGCAAATGGAACCAATCATGTAAAGAGTAAGGGACGTCAACCAGTTTCAGTCTAGTGTACTGCCAGGGATTTGTAGCCATAATACTTGCCAAAGCTTCCCAGATGAGGTTTCTGCTAATGCCCCCAAACAGCTTGAATGTTTCTAAATACCTTCCATTGGTCATAGCCATAACAAACAGCTCACAAAGGGTTTCAAGTGGGGTTTCTTGTTTCTTTTGCCAATGCCCCAAACAGCTAGTCATCACTTCATATGTGCCCCACTCAAGGACCATGCAAGAGTGTTTTGGGTCCAACAAAATGATCCACCAAAAATGGTCTTAGGTCTTAAACCAATCCCCACCAACTAACCAACTGTGCCCTTATTGTCTAGGCAACCTTACTCCATCTTGTTTCCAAATTTTGCATACACTCCAAGTACATGTTAACATATGTGTTCATTCTAAACAAGTGGCTTCTTGCAAATTGTGTGCACTTGTGAATATGATGAATCAAGTATTGACTATTATTGTAAGATTACATTAAAATTTAGGGTTATTTGACTTCCAATAAAATCTTTTAACTCATGCATCATACATAGGATGAATATTAAACCTAAGGTCAAAACATACTACTTATGGTCATAACTATTTGTTTCACAATTCACTTCTTTACAGATATCTTCCAATATCAATCCGATCAAGCTGCAAGTTCTTTCAGCCACCATATTCAAGCACTTATGCATACATCATCTATAGCTCATTCCTTCCAACTCACAAAAGACATGCCTTACATAAAAATCATGTGAGCCAAGACTCTTTTCTTTTGAAAGAAATGGACAAAATCCATTGCAAAGAGAAAACATCCCTTGGCACACTAGAAGGGCCAACAATGTTGATTTGTCAAACTAATCAAACTAGGTAATTGATAATTCCACATGACACATCTATGGTCTCTAGCACATATGGTAAAGTGAGAACATCACAACCTATCGAAGCTTCCCATGAGTTCTTTATCAACAAAAGGAACAACAACAACTTGTTTAAGTGCCCTTGTCTAAGTGTCCTTTCCCATTCAAGTCTGTTGTATGCTATAAGACCATCTTTAACCATCTAGCTTAGTTTGTGGCCCAAATAGAATATCTCATTAAAAAATACTTTTGTTCCTATTGACCCAATTACACCAAACAACCACTATTTTCAAGAGCAACCAAATAGGTGTACAAGTTATGAAGGTTCAGCCTTTCAAGAAGGACCAAATAGTGGGGAAGTTTATGAAATTTCAACTTTTTTGAAGGTTTGAAGAAATTTCTTGTTGGACGTATGTTATAAAATATCTAACCAAGCTTCATGATCCTAAAGTTCTAAAGTCTATTCTAGCTTTTTAACATCATCTTCCCTTGTTATGATTATGTCTTTGTGATCACTAGCCTAAAGAAAGTTTAGTAAAAATTATCCAAAGAAAAAATAATAATTGATCCTACCAAAAAAAACTATTTTACCATGGTAAAAGGTTTTACATATTCCTTGGGGATTGAATCTACTTCCATGTTGGAAATGGATTTCTATTCCTCACTCTGATAACTATCAAAAGCAATCATGGTTCAAGAGTTTTTATGCTACTTGGAAAAACACCAAAATGAACTTTTGGTAACACAAAATAAGGAAATGTTTCTTGAAAAGCACTAATGCTTGCCTAATATTAATGTTTTTCTTGTCAATAACTAGCAAATGCCTTTCCAATCATTTCAGTAATTTTATCCTTCAATTGATCCCATTATTCTAATCTCCCTTCTAGGTATATTGATGATAGATCATCAATTTTGCCTTTAAGAAAGCCTGCCCCATCTTTAGAATCTCAAACTTTCCCATTTGGTGATGGTATCCATCAACAAGCTTTGTCTTTCTTTTGAAGGATGTAAATTTTTAATGCATGAGATCAACCTCCTCCAAATTCATGAGCAAGTCTACTTTTATTTCCTAGATTTTTTTTTTCAAATGTTCAACTTTTTCAATAGCCTTTGTAAACTCCTCCTCATTCTATAACATTTCAATGAAAGAGGAATTTATTATTTTGTTCTCTTATCTTTTGTTAGTCTGAGTTTTTTTTCAATCATGTTCACAAACTACTCCATGGCTTTCCAAGTCTCCTCCTTTTTCTTCCACTTGGCTTCTAATTTCCCCCTTTGATCCTACAAGGTGTCTAAAACCAACTTCATTGTAGAAATCTAGTGCTCAAGATCTTATAACTATTTTTTGTATTCAACATTATGGGCCTTCACTTCTCTCAACCAAGCTTTTACCAATTGAAAATCTTGTGAATCAATCTACAAGCTTTTGACAATTGGGTCAAAGCATGATTGGGGTACCAAAAAGGATTGTCTCCTTTTGTATCCAATGGACCCCCTCATTAATGTTGTAATTTAATGGCACATTCATATTGAAAGTTTAATTTTCTTCATGGATAGACACATTACTAAAATATTATTCTATGCATAGCATGTCAAATTTGAACAAGTTTTGGGATTCCTACCAAGTCCTAGAACTTTGTTTCTAGAGAAAAAAAAATGTTCAAGGACTCATAAGGAATGTCTAAACAATTTTTGGTCCAAGATTCTTACCACAAACACCTTAGGTATTAATGTGCATAAAATGTATGAGTGTGATAAAAAAACCAAGTGCCTTGTTGCAACGTAAAAAAATTCAAAAAGTGAAATTTAAAAAAAAATTGAACTATTGATAGAACATGGCCCACAGTGGATAAATTTTATTATTATTACTTTCCCAAGCAAAAAAAATAGATATTCTAAATTCCTATATAAAATTTGAAACAAAATTATTTCATTTGACATGAGAAAAAAAGAGGAAATCTAAAACAAGTCATAGAAAAAATGAAAAAAAAAGGTGAATTTAAACCTTTAAGAGTGAGTCCTTAATGTTCTTGAAGGGGTACGCCAATCGTGATTTGACCCAATTACAACATCACTAATTTGTTGTGTGTTCAACTAATTTATCAAAACAAATACCTCTTCCTTAACCTTTTTGTTTAAGTAAACCCATCCTTGGGTGCTACCACTAGGAACATCACACCTTAATTTTATAGGACCCATCAAACTTTTAAAAATCATAGGAAAAACATAAATAAATATTTTCATAAAAAGAATTTAATGAGTACATTTATTACATTCCATAAATTTCAAATTTTCAATAATATCAAGAATATTGTGGATTTTGATATTGAATAACTACAATTTAATTATGAATTTCCAAAGTTAAGGAAATGTGATTCCGGAAAGGGCCATCGTTATTAGGAATACAATTTTTTGACAATTTCCATTGTTTTTACTCCAAAATAAACTTCAAGCCATATATAAAGGTAGGTAATGGATAAATATGAAAAAATATATATATAGTTGTGAAAACATTTAAAATAAAGGGACCAAAAAAATAATGTGGCCACTTTTCATTCCTTAACCATTCTTTATATGGTTCTTAATGGTACCCCTTAAGGATGGGTTTGTTCATTTTCCTTTTTTTACAACATTTTTTGGGTATTAATGGTCTAGAAGGCCTTTCCTAATCTTCCCAAAGCTTGAGCATATGTAATCAAAAGTTGGAGATGGTCTTTTAACTATTTAAAGGATGTTGCATGAGTTATAAGATTAATATTCAACAAATGCCTACCTTTTGTAGACCTTGGGGTGGAACCAAAAAGTTGAAGTCTAACCGAAAATGAAACATGTAACAACCTATAAGGGTCTAAGCATGGTGAAGTGGACCAAAAAATACGTCCACTCTAATTTCAAATTTCAAATATTGCAATTTTCAACATAAACATAAGAAAATAGATTCAAAACTTTTTCAAAGTCTCATTATGGATGCCTTCACTCTTTCATTGAATTTTTTATGAATTGGATACAAAATTGGAAACCTTTAGTACAATAAAAATAAGTAACAAGTAGGAATGAAACTAGGAATTTAAATATATATTAAATCCAATATTTAATATACTTGCAATGTTCATTGTAGGTTGTGTGACATTTGCTTGAATTTTGATGAATGTATACAAACCTAATTTAAACATGTAGTTTTAAAATATAGTTGTAGCAAAGTAAAAAAATTCATATAATTAAACATTGAAGCAAATAATTTTTTTAATTCAATATACCAAGGCCTACTTGATGGCCATTTTCCATTTATGTTGCAAAGTAATATTTGGTTTACTTTACCATGCTTTCATCCAAAAGAGGTAGGAGTTTCTAACCCAACTACAATTGTATAGGTTTTGGGATTGGTTGCATCAAAAAATTCCACATCTAATGTTGTCTCCATATTTATGCAAAGGTACAATCAATCATTATAACCTATCATGTAAAATCTATGAAAGTAGAAAAAAGATAAATTCATTTTGACCTTATGTTAAAAAAGTTGCACATATAAGGGGAATACCAAAAATCGGTCACTTCATGCTTAGATCATAGGTCTAGGTTTTCTTTTTTTAACTTGAAGTAATTTTCAAGTGATTGGGACTATTTTATTGAATTGTGTGACTAAAAACACCATGAGCTCCAATCTATAAATGTTGGAAGTAGGTTGGGAAAAGGTAAATGCCTTGACTTCAATACTCAATTAGTTTCTAGTGGTTCATTGGGTTCACCAATCTTAAAAGGATTATTTTGAAGTTGTCCACATCAATGGGATCACCTTCCAAAAACGTCTCTATGCAAATAGTTTGCACCTCGCTCTTTGGTTCCCTTAGAGTTTCCTTTTCAAATTCCTCATCGTCATTTGATTCTAATATTTGGAGGTTATGGTCTATTGAACACCAATTTTGTAACATAATGTTGATGGCTTGGGTTAGTCAAAATTCAATTTCTTTACTATTAAATTTCGATGATGTAGAAATATATCACAATTTGGTATACATATTATTGAAAGCCACAATAAATGAATTGATTGATTTACCTTGTTTTTCCATGGACACAAAAAACCATCAACTTCATGTTGACGTACATGTCACAACTCCTTTTGAGCCAAATCACTTAAAAGAATGCAAGCATGCACATTGTGTATTTATCCTTTAGTTGAGAAACTTTCAAACCTTACTTGTACACCACCACATCCATAGGCTCCATTTTTATGCACATTGTTGTTGCATCCACTTACTTGATCAATGGGGGTTTGGTTGTCCTTGGCAAGCACAACATATGATTGATCACATTTTCAACAATAAAAACTAAGAACCCTTGAATTACCAATTCTATAACTATATTGTTGAACCAAACGACGGATTACAAAAATTCTTTGACCAAAGAATGTATAGATTCTAATTGCACATTAATGAAACCAAAAATATGTATCTACTTGGCCCATTTGACATCTTTGTTAACTATCCATCTCTATAATTTTTCCATTTAAACAAACATAAACTTCTTTGTACCATACATAGTGATAATCATTTTCTCCCATTTTTGCCTTTAAATTCCAATTTTGATGTTTTTTTCCCCATTCCAATTCCAATTTCTCTTATGCCATTCCTTTCAAATTTGTTGCTTATTATATTGCTAGCTTTTCTATTTGTTCTCTTGTTATTTTTTCTACCCATTGTTTGCTAGCACTCCCCTTCATCTTGTCATCACAAATGCTAAAATAAAAAAAAGAACAAAATGTAAATGAAAATCTTCAATAGGAAAACGAAAATAAATTATTTCCTTTTTATGCTAGATGGGATGGGTGATGAAGTTAGTTGGGAATGGTCATAAATTCGTTGGTGGAATGACGTCATACTAAAATGGTCTATATCAACTTTGAATTCTAATATTCATTGAATGGGCATCACTTGAATGAAAATACATAAACCTTTGATTTTATTCATTAAATCTTGATCTGGAAAGCATTGAATTGAAATCCCATTGGATTCTTCAATTTGAAGTTTAAAATCATTATATGTTTAAATTTTTTCACAAGAGTCCAATCATGAATGAGATTTCATTAGATTCCACAAATTCAATGGATGATGTCATTAATTTACACAATATATTCCAAATTTACATGATCATTTGCTTGAATTTTCCAACTCAATTTGCACCTATTAATTCTAATTTATAATATGCAATTGACAATTATAGTTGAAATTTTGTAGTTGACTATTTTGGTTTTAAATTTACATCATTCAAATATGGTTAAAAATCTGCCTCTTCCAATTCTAGTGTAAAATCTGAATAGTGACTTCTCATGTCCTTAGAATTTTTAATACTTTATATTTTTGGTGCCACAAAATTGATAATAGGCAATTTTAGTGCTAACATTTCTAGTTCAAATTCTCTTGATGTTGGTGCTAATAATGTCAAAATGGACATTTTTCCTTAAGTGTGCCATTCTCCCCCCTTGTATTTGAATTTCCAATCCTCTAAACATGTAGGGTTGGAGTTAGTTGATGTTAACCAAGATAGGTTTGGGATCAAATTGATCCATTATGACTAGTAACATAATGTTGTTGGGGAAATAATACCAAATATTGTATGTGCCAAACCAATTCTTTTTCAATTTGTCAATGTGTGTTTTTATGGCCTTAAGGAACCATAAGACATAATCCCCCATAAGAAAAGATTTATCTTTGGAATGTCATTGGACCCAAATCACATGGGTCCATTAATATTTTTTGGTAGTTTCTCCTCCAATTTCTATAAGTCTACCAATTTGTTGGTTAAAACTATGACTGTATCAAAGTCTTTAAAACCTTAGGAGTTGATGGTGGGCAACACATATTTAGTAGTCATCATGGGATGAAGACCATAGACCAACTCAAAGGGATTATGGCATGTTATGACCCTAAAAGCTATCATGCAGGCATAAAGAATAATATAGATGCATGTTCATCCCAATCTTTTTTATTTTCATTGACTAATTAAATCAATAAAACTCCAATTACCATATTGGTAGATTTTATGTGCCCATTGCCTTGTGGGTAACAAGTGGTGGAATTGGTATGCTTCATCAATAAGTGGGTTGTCTAAATCTCAATGGCCACATTAATGAAATGCACACCTTGATCACTAACCAAGGTAAATGGGCATCCAAACTTGTTAAAAATTAATTCATAAATGAATTTGGAAGTGACCATTGTTGTGTTTGTCTTGAAAGCTATAGTTTCCACCCATTTGGTACTATAATTAGTAGCTACCATAATGTACATGTTTCCAATATACAATCGTGTGGGCTTAATGGGACTAATGAAATCTAAACCTTGAAGGTTTAGCTAATTTAAGTTAGTCATGAGTCTTGTTATACTAATAGGCACCAAATTTTTTATTCTTTGATAGTCATCATGGGACTAGCAATGTTGTAAAACATCCTTATAGAAAAAGGACCAACAATGTTAACATCCAAAAAATTATGCTTGTAATGTTTGCAGAAAAATGTCCTCCTCACACCCTTTGGTGCATTTCTTGTAACACAATTGGGATTTGATCTAAGGTCAAGCATCTCCTCAATACCTTATTGTGTCCTTATTTATACCATTGTCCTACTATCAAGGTGAAAGGTAAGGCTTTTAGGGATAGTTTCCATTTTTGGTCCTACAAGTATTGGATTGGAATTTTTTATAGTTAGGCAATCTTGAATTTTTTATAATTAGATAGGTTGCATTAAAAACAAGGTTACATATCTTATTTGTTCCAAAACTTTAGACTTTTTAGTAATGTCTAGTAGTCTTAATTGCAATTCTACAAATAAATGAGAATATATTGGTTTATAGACTATTGACAAATTGTATTCCAAAAAGAGCAATAGCCATATGGCAATTCTTTTATAAACTTGGAGTTCTTTTACATGAGGTACATAAGGGCCATTTGATCCACATAGGAAATTAATTTGTTGTCGGGTATATAATGCCAAAATTTGTGCAAAGAGTACACCAAATTGCCATTACCTCCCTTTTGGTAGTGGTGTGGTTTTTTTTGTAATATTCAAAAAATGAAATCACATTTTCCTATAAAGTTTAAAATTAATGCATTGCTCCTACTACAAAATTGGATGCATTAATGTGTATGTGGAACTCCATCTCCCACCTATGAGCAATCAAAATGGGAGCACTCATGTATTTATTTTTAATAGTCTCTTAAGTTGTTTAGCATTTTGGGGTCTAATCAAAGGAATTAACCTTCTTCAACAACTTGGTAATTGTGGCCATTATGAAGGCAAAATCCCATATGAAACATCGTTAGAATTGTGGCCATTGAAAACTTGAAAGTCTTTAGAAGTTTTTGATGGCAACATTTTGATATTTATGAAAAAAAATTTGGGATCTAGTAACTTGCCTTCTTTGGATACTAAGTATTTGAGGATAAATCTTGAATTTAATAAAAACATGCATTTTTCATGGTTGAGGCTACTACTGAACTTTCAACATTTGTCAAAACATAAGTGCACCTTGTTTTCTAATCATTGAACATGTTGAAATTGTCCAAAAAATTTCATGAACACACCAAGGTAATCTCAAAAAGCTAGGCTCACTACCCATTGGTATATCGATGGAACATGTTTCAATCCAAAAGGCATAACCAACCACACAAAAACTCCCAATCCATGATAAAGGCAATTTTGTATCTAACATCCAAGGCAATCATGATTAGTGGTAACCAATAAAACCATCTAGAACAAAATACACCTTATGGCACGTGACCATGTCCCATACCTATTCAATACAAGGCAAAGGATACATGTTTTTTTTCCCCCTATCTACATTGAAATTTTGAAATTCCACATAGATCTTTAACTTTCCAATTTTTTCAATACAACCACTATGGGGGAAAGCTAAGTGGTTTCCCCTTTTATGGCTATGAATCTTCCAACCAATAACTTATCCCCATCTTGTTTCACCATTGTTGCATAATTTGAGTTCATCTGGTACCTAGCATGTTGGCCTAGTGGAATGGAATGGTTATATATAACTCAATCTTGTGTTGAGCTATGTGGGGAGGTATCCCCTTCAAATCCTTATAGCTCCATGTAAAGCTATCCATATATTCCATGAGTAAAGTTTTCCAATGTTTAGCTATCTAAAGATCTAAATTGACGTGCTCCCAAGTTCCTAGTTAGACCCAACTTGGGTCTAAGTTACTCACACAACGGAATTGTGAAGAACTTGAGGCACGCTCCCAGCTCTTAGCACTAAAAGAGGTAGAGGGGCGTGCTGAAGCTTCGGGATGGGACTAGGAAGAGTGACAAGCTATTCTCTTACTCGAACCTGCATCAAACCAACCAACAAGTTAGTAGTTCACTTTCTAAAGCACCCTTGGTGCTAGAACAAGCCACAAGCAACTCTAGATTCACTTGATTCACCACGACCCAAACTCAGGGGAAGCCACCACCTTCCTCCATATAGTATATTTTGTGCCTCTCCGCGGCACCCCATCCAAATGATTTTTTGTCTCGTGACTCCCAAGGAGGAGTCTCAAAACTATCTCGGTTTGGACTCTGAGGACTTTGTGAGGTCATAATTTTTGCTCAGACCTTTGATTGAGATAAGGTCTAAAGAAAACTTGTAGCCCTCCTTGAGAGCTTTCCAATGGTGTGTCGCACTCTACATGCATGCACCGGGGTCGGGTTGATTCCCGACTTTTAGTGGTCGGGAGTCAAACTGCCAATTTGACTCCCGGCCCTTCTTTTTGCCATAACTTGTGTTGTAGATGTCCAAATGGCCCATGCAAGGCCATTTTCGACATCTACACTTTGCTAGCTTTTCAATGATATAAAAAACGTCTCAATGCAAGGTGTTTTGACCCTTGCAATCGAACTCTGAAGTTTCAAGAGTCACTGAGGACTCCCAAGTCCTAATTTTGGGAGTGTGAGTTTCATCTTCACACTTCCTTCAAAGTAGGGTTGCGACATAAATCTACATTGTTCTTGATCATTTGTGGTTTTTCTACAATACCCAAAGTTGTGTTTCTAATTAGTTTTTGGCATGCACCTTTTTTGGTATGGTCCACTTAACAATTTTCAAATCATGTATTTTGATCTTAACAAAAATTATATATGTTAACCCAATTTTTCAAGTGTGTATATACTAACTAGTTGTTACCATACAAGTAACTAGTGAGGCAATATAATGTTGAGATTTAATACAGTTATTACTTAGTAACAAGACTATAGATGAATTAGTCACAAATTAACCAGTAGCAAATAACATGTGTTAAGGTAACCAATGGGTCAAGTTAACTAATAATCAGCCTATATAGTAACCAATTGTTGATAGTAACAAATTAGTTTAATCCTATGACCAGTAGTTGTTGTAGTTTAAATTTAAATTTTATTGATTAGTGAATGTTAAATTTGAAATAACACTACATTTGTATAAATAGAAGGATGTGAGAATTGACACAGAGATTGGAACTTCTTGGAAAACTTTTAAACTTATTGGAATTTCTTTCTCTTTTTAATTTTTAAAATCACTTATTACTTATATTTTTGGTCTATGAATAGGTTCATTTAGAACTTGGATATATTTCTTTCTTTCAATTTGATATTTAAAACAAAATTTTGTTTTGCTTTTACATATGGGAGAAAATAAGTATATTTGAATTATTGATATGAAGTAACATGTTGATAAAATCTAAACCATAATTAGAAAGTTTAAAGACAAGAAATCCTAAATTTAATAAGAATAAAAAAAAATTGTTAACATTTTGGCGACCATGAAGTGGAACAAAATTGTAAGCAAAAATGTTTATGCTTTCTAGTTTTAGCAATGGTTTTGTTTTGAAATTTTAAGTTTGGATTTGTAAGTAGTTTTAATAGTTTTTAAAGAGTTTTGTGTATTGATGATTTCTAATTTTTATAGCAACTTGTTGATCAATAGAACTTGAGTTAACAATTGTTTCAAATCAATATAAAAGATGTCAAGAGTAGTCACAAAAGGCCTTAGGAAGTAATTACAATTAGAAGTACCACAAGAACTTGATTATGAGGTGGTTCAATCACAAGAACCAACATGTTCTCAAGCCAAAGGAAATCAACCAATTGATGCTCCTAGCAATGAGCCTCAACAATTGGTTATGGTAGGTTTACCTTTTCATCAGATACCAGCAGATCAAGAGGAAAGAAAGGAATCACAAGTACCTTCTACTAATCAAATTTTGACACCCCAATAGTCATCCCAACAATAGAGGTTGAACACGCAATTGGGCGGACAAAATGTGACCCTTGTTCAACATGTTGATGAAGTGACTTCTATAACACAAAGGTGGTAGTCTACAACACCTGATTATTATATTCCCAAAGCTATTGTACCATCTTGATCAACACCAATTATCGAATACTGTACATTTGAACCAATTCTTATTTTGAATCCAACCGCAACATATTCAAAATTGGAATGCAATCAACTTTTAAACTGGTTGGAACAATTACACAACTTGGAACGAAAACCTTCACATCAACCTAGTTTTCAATAGCATGCAAAACTTGGTGGATGCAATTGCAATACTTGTTGTCTAACAAACACAACTGTCATTCAAAGTGTTTAGCTGAATATATTTGTTATGGGAATCATTGAATGACCATTTGCTTAGCAAAGTATACCAATTACAACCCCACAACCCACTATTGAAATTGCATTAACATGTGCATATTGTCAACATGTTGGACATGAATTCAAGAATTTTCCTTTTGTGGATGATAAACTGAACCAATTAATGAGAGAATAACTTAAAACTTCTTTACCACCTATCATGATGAGCACACCAACAATACATGTTGGTGTACCTGTGCCACAAATCTAATCACAACCGGGTTTGGTTATTCACCCAATAGCAGTTAATCAACATTTAGGTTGGTAGAAACTTGTTACACCATTTGATAGCAGGACAACGTAAAATTGTACCATATCCAATGTGGTATAATATAGCTCCACCTTTTATACCCATGGATCCTAACATGTACTCTATGTATTATTCTAAAATCAAAGGACTTGATCCATTGATTTTTAAAAGAAAGGAAATATATGCAGTTGGCATTACCAAAGCAAAACTAGTGCCACCTATTGAGCAACTAAAGTAGACTCAATATCCTGTTAAAATGTCAACTTCTAGATTAGACCAACCAATTTTAATTTCCATGGGTGTACTTGTTTGACAAGCAATGGCTACAATTCTATTTGCTAATATACCTATTGCCAATGGACTACTTGTCCATGGTAATAATGTTTCATTCTAGCAGCCAAGAAAGGCTAATTTACATCCGCAGCCAAGTGGAGAACCACCTGGAGGTTTGCCTAATGGAGGATAACCAAGAGGAGGACTACTTGACCAAAATCCACTTAGAGGATTACCACATGATCCACCTGTTGGATTTTATGGATGACTAACACCAGATTCAAGGATGTTTATGGCACCATGGTACCCACTAGTGACTAGTTGCAATTCAATCTGAACCAAAAAGTAAACTACCATACTAAAAACTTCAATATTTAACCTATGTGAAGGAAACTGATCCTGATGCTCACATAAAAGTTAATGGGGAGATTATGGAGGTTGATATCATCAACTTGTTTGGTTTCACTTTATGAGACAATATTTCGGAGTGGGGCAAAAACTTTATACAACATCATCCCAATTGCACTTTTGAGGAGTTAGAACAAACATTTTGTAAACATTTTTGAACTATGAAAAATGATGAAAAAGTCTACATGTAGCTGAGGACCCTCCAACAACAAGTTGGTGAATGGGTAGAGGTTTATTTTGAACGTTTACTAAAACTTTCTAACTATTTGCAAGTAAAGGCTAGTAATGTGTTCTTAATTACTATCTTTAGAGCAGGTTTGTAACCATACCTTATATTAACAACAACATGTATGGCAAGAAATACCCTCATCAAAAATAAGGAAGCTATAGTTATTTATGAAAAAAATAGACTGATCATAGTAAATTACAATGTCTTGATATCCCACCCATAATCCAAATTGGTTGCACAACCTATCATTGTCTATACTATTGTTAAACAAGCACTTACTTGTTCAAATTGTGGTAAAACTGGTCATTTAAAAAAAAACATGTTACAACAAGGAAAAAAAAGAACCTACAATACCTATTATTTCCACTAAAGTTGCTGAACTAGTAGTTGGAGTTATTGCACAACTTATTAAACTAGCTATAGTACCATTAATATATCCTTATATTATTTGTTATAGCTCTGAGCATCGTGCACCACACTGTCCTATAAAAAAAAGAATTCAAAACATGTTTCAAACTAAACCAACCACCACTACTACTATAATGATGAAATTTTTTTAACTTAATAATGTACCAGTTAATGTAATCGCTACCATCACAACTCGTAGTCAAGTACCAAAATAACAAGTGTTTATAAAATGTGAACCAGTGAAAACAAAAGCAACAATTGATTGGCAAATTGAAGAACGGATGTGATTCTTTTGTTCACATTATCAATGGGTTGTAGGGAGGTGATTCAATACCACAAACACCTGTTGAAGTTAATGGACCACTTCATTCAGATTGGGTGGGTTTGCCAGACCCAATAAATCAATCGATTATTAGCAAGCAACCTATTCAATTGACTACACAAACTACATTACCAAAAAAGATTTTGGAAGAGATTCTAAAAGACATTAATACTCAAGTTTTGGAAACCAAATATGTAATCAATTTGGGACCACTATTGAGGATTGTGCTAAACATCAAAAGATACATTTCAAAACCGATTAAGCTTGTTTAATCAATATGACCTAAACTTGTTCAACTTGAATTTGCTTATGCAACAATGGCCATTGACCACCAAATGGTAGTAATTCAAATTCAAGTTGGTAAAAACTTTATTGATGATGTGTTAATTGATGGAGGTTCTAGAGTCAATATCATTACTAAAAACTTGAGAGTACAATTAGGTTTACCAAAGTTTAATCCAACACCATACAACCTGCGTATAGTAGATCAAACTATAACCAAAACCCTTAGTTTTATTAGGGATCTGAAAATATTTGTTCAGGGCATTCCTTATACCATTACATTCATTGTTATCAATAGTAGTGTTCTAGATTATAGTTACTCAATGTGCTAGGACGTCCATGGTTGAAAGATGCAAAAGTGTCCCATGATTAGGGAACCAATATTGTTACTATACAAGGAACAAGTATATTAAAAACCATACATGTTACCAAGAAACTTGGTGTTCAAACCAAAAGACCATAAGTCTTAATATGTTATGATTTCCATTATAGTATATTAAATGAAGAAGAGGATGTAATGTTTGCTATAAAATTGGACATGTTTTCAATAGGAACCATAAAAGTACCCATTCATACTGAACTAGTTTTTAAACTAGTCCATATAATAGATCTTAATATAACAAAATTGATTCCAAAATAACCTGCTGAACTAATACGTATTTTAGCTGTTAACTTAAATATACCCCCTGATATTATCAAACAACACTTACTAGAAACTCTATTCCATCTAGAGGTTGGAGAGATGATCATTGATAAAACACCTACTCAAGAGAGAATACAAGATCTAACCATAGCAAGTTGGATAGTTACTAAAGAGGAACAATTAACCAAAATTAATTTGGGCATAAAGGATAACGTGCAACATGTGAAAGTGAATTCTAGACTTGAATCATTTATCATAGATCAGCTGATTGAACTTCTAAAGGACTTCAAAGATGTATTTAACTGGACATACAAAGACCTAAAAAGTATTCCACCAGAGATTGCTCAACATATAATTGAATTGGAAATCACAGTATCACCTGCTCATCAAACAAGGTACCGATTGAATCCTAACTATGTTGCCATTGTTATGTAAAACATAGACAAGTTAATAGCTATTGGTTTTATCAAACCGATTGAGGAGGCAACTTGGCTATCTCCAAATAGTGGTTATTCCCAAAAAGAATGGAAAGTTGAAAATCTATGTGGATTTCAAGAAGTTTAACACAACAAAAAAATAAAATCCTTGTTCATTGCCTTTTATTGAAGAGGTGATTAATACAATTGCTATACATGAAATTTATACTTTTTTAGACAAATTTTTAGGATGTCATCGTATTTCAATTGCACTAGAAGACTAACACAAAACTATTTTTGTTACTGATTGGGGGGCTTTTGTGTGGGTTGTGATGCCATTTGATGTCAAAAATGGACCGCCTACCTATCTAAGGGTAGTAACTAAAGCATTTTGTGAGTACATTGATGTGTTCATGAAAATATTTCGTGATGATTTTACAATTTTCAATGACCTATCAACTCACCTTGAGAAGCTCAAGAAATGATTTCTCAAGTGTAGAAAGTTTGGTATTAACTTTATCTTAGATAAATGTGCATTCATGGTATTTTCAAGAATTATGTTAGGTTTCATACTATCCAAAGAGGGGAAAGTTATGGATCCCAAGAAGGTTGACGCCTTAGTGCCAATACCTACTATCCCCTAACAAATCCAAGTTTTTAATGGAATGGCACAATTGTATAAGTGTTTTATCAAAAAAATTGCTTATATTATGTCACCAATCACTAAACTACTCAAGAAGTCTAAAGTTTTTGAATGGATCACAAAATGTCATATTGCTTAGGAGGAGATTAAAAACCAATATATACAAGCCCCTATTTTGATCAATCCAAATTAGAAGCTTGAGTTTCATGTTCACACATATGCATCTTAGTTAGCACTAGGAGCTATACTTGCTTAGAATCCAAAAGGTAAGTTTGATCAACTGGTTATGTATGCTTCCAAATTACTGAACTTAGCTAAGATAAATTATATTACTATTGAGAGGGAAACCTTAGTTATGGTTTATGCCTTACACAAATTCAAACATTATTTTCTAACTAACCAATTTGTATTTTATGTTGACCATATGGCTCTTGTGTAATTAGTTAACAAGCCTCAAATTTCTGGCAAAATAGTTAGGTGGTTGTTGTTATTTATGGAATATGACTTCAAAATTGTTTATAAACCTAGTAGATCCCATTTAATGGTAGATGCATTAAGTAGGTTGCCCAACCAAGCAAAACTAATTGGTTTACTTGATCAGACCAATGATGCTCACATGTTCATTTTATAACCAAAGTGGTTACAAAGTGTGTATGATTACTTGTTAGAATGGATAGTGCTAGAGAGATTTACCACTTCACAAAAATAATATTTAGTTCAACCATTTCTATTACAAGATGGAATATTTTATAGATTTGGACAAAACAACAAGTTTCATCGTGTCTTGCGACCAAAACATGTACTAATCATATTACAGGAGTTGCACAGTGGAGTTGGAAGAAGACATTTTTCTTCAAACATTATTGTGAAGAAGGTTCTGGATGTTGGTTATTGGTGGCCAACCATGAGCAAAGATGTTCATGATTTTGTCAAACTTGTGACTTATGCCAATGAACAAGTAACCTATTAAGACAAAACATGGTGAAACTAATCACTATTCTGCCTAAAGAACCTTTTTAGAAATGGGGATTAGATTTTATCAAACCTATTAAATCAGTGAGTTGTTACTTTGGCAACTAGTACATTCTAGTTGCCATTGATTATGTTGCCAATTGGGTAAAGGTGAGAGTTTTGTGCACTAACATGTTGGTGCGATTATTACAAACATCTTGCATGACTACATTCTCACCTAGTTTGGTTGTCCATTAACTATTGTTACCAATCAAGGTACACATTTCATTGACAATGTTATTTGTTATTTAACTAATCATTTCATTTTAAGACATACCAACTTTATTGTCTATTATCCACAAGGGAACGAACAAGTTGAGTCTACTAATAAAGTTTTCAGTACATTGCTTACAAAACTAGTGAATGAGAATTGGAATGACTAGGATGAGCACATGTCCAATGTTTTATTTTCTTATAGAACTACTTTTAATGTTGGAACTAGTCATACTCCATTCCAATTTGTTTATGGATTACACCTACGGAATACTTGTTACCATCCAAACTAGGACATAATCATGATCCAACACCTATTAGAATTCTAATGAATCGATTGTCAAAACTAGAGAAACTCCAAGACAACTAGTTTGTAACACAAGACTTGATAACTTTTAACTAGTGGAACTAATCATTATGGTTTCAAAATCAGTACATTGAGCCAAAATACTAGTTTGGAGATTTTGTTTTATGGTTTCCAAGGGTTATCAAAGCACATAACCCTAAGTTTTAGAGATGATGGTTTGGACCATATAGAAGCCAATAATATTTACCAAACAATACAATATTACTAATGACTATTGACAAATTTGATCGTAATCTAGTATTGGTTAACATTAACAAGTTGAAACCTTATATGTTTGTGACGGATCACACATTTCAACTTGTTTTAGCTAAGCTTAATGATTTTTTATCAAAGGAACCAATGGAAGCAACCCATTTTAATAAGTTGTTCATCAAACAACCAATTGAGGTAACCCATCATAATAACCTATTGAATGAGGAACCAATTGAAAGAAACCATTATAATAACATGTTTGTCGAATAACCAATTTAGCTTAACATTAAAGGTTTGACGATAGAAAACTTGACTAAAAGAAGAATGAACAATGATTTGTTTGAACCAAAACTAGTTGAAACAAGTATCTATGACCTATTAAAAAGGCAATTGGTTAGAAACCTACCAATTAGCCCTAATTTTACACAAAATAACGATGTATCAATAAACCTAATTATAAATGTAAGCTTCTTAAGGAAAGTATGCCCTAAAAATTATGTCCTTTTCCAAGCGCTGCCATTTTTGTTCCATGATAGTAATACAAAGAATTGACGTGTCCTTTATAATGGCTTTTCATTTTTTCATTATGGATTCCATTATATCTTTTGTTGTACCAAAATGAAGCACTAAGTGCCTTGGATCAGTTGAGAGAAAGAGCAAGCAAGGAGGCAAAGTTGAAAAGATAAAGAGAATAAAAAGAGGGAGAGGAAAGAGAACTACAAAGAATTAGAAAGGAAGTTTTTACAACAACTTGTGCAATTTACATTGAACTACTTACATCAAGACCACCTCTTGTATTTCGAGAAAGTAGTGAAAATTATGGGGAAGAAAAAAACATAGAACAATAAAATTTTGAAGCATTAAAATGTGCGGCTATTGTGGGAAAAGTACTTGAAAAAACATAGTAAGGCCTTCAAAGACAATTTTCACCTTCTGCAGCTATAATTTTTCATAATTAGTGATTTTCAGGAAGAAGAAAAGGTCAAAAAGAGACTACAAAGGTAGAAAAAGAAGTGGAACAACTTGTTGAAGTTGAACAATTAGCAAATGTTTCATCAGTATCGATTGAAGGAGGATTCTTTGACATAAAAGCCGATTCTCCTAACATACATGTTGTTGTACCGACCAAGGCCTAGTCCAAATACATGATGAGGCGCAAAGGAAAGGAACATGTGGAAGAAGGCAATTCACATGCCAAAGTGACCCGGAAGTGAACACCTGTTGAAACAAAGGAAATTCAAAAAATGTTACAATGGATCCGAATGGGATCGAAATAACAACAATGGGTAGAATGAGTCGATTTGGGTGGCTTGTATGTTATTCACTAGACAATTCCATAATTAGACATGTTGGAAGAGTTCTTGCACACATGGGAGTCTATAGACGATGGATGCATTAAGGCAGTTGTTTATGGTGAGAAGATCACCATTGATCAATTTGGCATGAGTGATGAATGAGTGGTTAATGCAACAAACACATTGGTCAAGGAAGCCCAAGTTGTTTTCAAGAATATAGTTGGACCAAATGCGTTTGTTAATAAAGAATAGTGGAACGTCATTTGAATGAAGGAAGAGTACCATGCCAAGTTTGCAACAATTTTATAAATCCTTTACCAATGGGAAAGATTAGTTTGTTTCAATAACCACAAATTGCCATTATTTTGAATTTGGCAAACAAGGGGAAGAAGATCAATTGATGTTCCATTATGTTGTCACAAATGTTAATATAACTAACCCAATGGACTGAACACCATAAATAGATTACAACAACGTTCATAGCACATATTAGGAAGGTAGCAACCTATTACTTTGGACCAATCATAAAAATACGTTTATGACACTAGTTTCCCTTGTCAAAGGAAAATACGCTTGTTGACTCTTCAAAACCACAATCGGTTCAAGAGAAAGAGAAAAAGAAGGTTGTTGCAAAGCAATTTAAATAACCCTCTTTTAAGGTTGTGACCAAGGAGTAATTCATTAGTGAGCATCAATCAATGCGCTCAATTAACATATTGCCACAACCAATTCAATAATCACAAGTGAAGATATGAACTAAGCCATCAACACCCAAGGACTGGTTGAGTCCAAAACCAACCAGTTCACCATCAAAGAATAAACCTTACACCCATCAACGAATCATGATTATGGAGGGAGGTGTTGAAGACATGGAAGTTGATGTTATTATGCAATAAGACGATGAATCAATAAGGATGGAAAGTGACCAGTTCATGGAAGATCAAAGTGAACCTAACTTTGAACATGTACCAAATCAATAGCCTTTACATGTTCAAGAAACTTTAGTTCCTACAAAACAAGCTAATAACCCATTATCAATAGGTACAAAACTAGTTCAATCAGTTCAACCAGTTCAACCTAAACTTGTTAAACCAATTTAGCCTAGCCCCGTTTATATTTTTCCTGAAATGTTAGCAGCTTATGTTCAAACAAAAGCCTAAAATAGGTTACATTTTTCTTTGAACAAGCAATCTTGGTTGCCCAAACTTGGTTTCAAACAATAAACAGCCTAAATGATTTGAGAACCAAATACAATATTGTTAAGAACTTGTTAGAGGACACTAACAACCAGCTACATGCCCATTGCCTAGAACTAGTTAGCCATAAGCAAGCCCTATACAATAGAAATAAGGACCTAGCTACTGTGAAAACCCAACTCTTTAAATTATAGACAGAGAACAAACATTTGGTTACTAAAATTGTTGAAGTTAAAAAGGTAATCAAGAAGGCTGAAATTCTACAACATGAGTATATTGAACTAAACCAAGCTCATTTCAAAACCCATAATGACTTGAAGGCCCTACAGATTGATTTTGACAAGTTAACAAGGGACTATGACAAGATGGAGGCCATTGGTGTACAATGGGAGAAGAATTTGTTGGAGTTGGAGAATACATGTTTGTAGCAGAGGGAACATTTGATGGAAATCAACATTGACATGGAAAATCATACCCATGAACTTTGGGTACAAATCCAAAAATTGAAAGGCAAGTTGGAGACACTTTGTTAAGCACTTGGTAAAGTTTTTCAAACCACATACATGGATAATTGGTTGAAGGAGTTCTAAGAATTACTTTTGGACAATGCCTTATTTAAAGTACATAATCAAACATTAGTTGATAAAAACCCAAAATGGAAGGAATGGTGGCAAACTATATAAGATATTATAGAAGAATAGATCCAAGACAGTTTGGATATAGCTCTTGCAAATGAAGAAGCTTACTTAAATGAATTAGTTGCATACCATCTACAATTTGAAGGATATACATATGACTAGCTTACTAGTTAATTGGTTGAAGTACTTGTAATTACTTTATAGAAGTTCTCATTTATGTAGGGAATGACTATAGCTACAAGTTCTCAAAATGAACTTGTTGTCACTACCATTAAAGAATTGGAACCAATTCGAGGAGGAGCAAAACTGGCCATTGTTTTTTGCACTTTGTCTTTACCCACAACCTATGGAAATACTTGGTGTAGTTGTTAGTATTTAGGTAGAAAGATTGGAAAAACTTGTTACTCTAAAACCCATACCATTAATTATACTAGAGATTAAGGTACATGTAGAGGTTACTTTGATTGACATTATTACACATGCCTTTGAAGTTTTCAAAACTCCAAATATAGTAATTGAAGGACACACCTGTTGCTAAGAGACTAGGATCTCAACCGATCACTTTAGTTGAACCTGTTAATACCACAAGTGGACAACATGTTGATGATTTGACTACAAGAGTTAAACAAGTAGTTGTAGGTGACTAATTTCGAGGACAAAATATGGTTTTCAAGGGGGGTTAATGTTAACCCAATTTTTCAAATGTGTATATACTAACCATATTAGTAATTGGTGAAGCAATATAATGTTGAGACTTAGTACAATTATTACTTAGTAACAAGACTATAGATGAACTAATTTGTTGAAATAACCATTAACAAATAACATGTGTTAGGGTAACTAATAATCAACCTATACAATAACCGATTGTTGATAATAACAAATTATTTTAAACCTGTGACCAATAGTTGTTGTAGTTTAAATTTAAATTTTATTGATTAGTGAATGTTAAATTTGAAACATTGTTACATTTGGTATAAATAGAAGGATGTGAGAATTGACATAAAGATTGGAACTTCTTGGAAAACTTTTGAACTTATTGGAACTTCTTTCTTTTTTTAATTTGTAAAATCCTTTTTTGCTTGTATTTTTGGTCTTTGAACATGTTCATTTAGAACTTGGATATTTTTATTTCTTTCAATTTGTTATGTAAGATAAAATTTATTTTTACTTTTTCATTTGGGAAAAAATAAGTATATTTGAATTCTTGATCTAAAGTAACTTGTTGATAAAATCTATACCAGAATTAGAAAGCTTAAAGACAAGAAATCTTAAATTTAAGAAAAATAGATAAAACCTTTAACAATATCCACCAGCATGTCACTTGGGGAACATGAAGAAAATGAAAAATGAAATCCTCATTATCAAAAGTTAGACTAGACAATTGAAACAATCACAACTAAAGTTTTTGATTTCAATGGGGTAATTCTGTGAATAGTGAACAAATTTGATTCTACCTCTAAAAGTTCAACTTATTCTTTGTCAATGATACCATCCACAAAATCATAAGGAATATTTTTGTCATTTGATGTTGTTATCTGTAGTGACGACAATCTTGCACATAGTTCCTGTTAACAAATAGGAGATCTACTCAAGTGTAAACATAAATTTTATTGAAAGGAAACTAGAACATGATGTTCACAACACGAAACATAACATCAAGAACTCTCCAAGGTTCTTGTCACATGAAATACACAAACTTGTGCAATGAAGAAAAGAGAACCAAACCATCAACACTAAGGTATTTAACTAAAAAACCAAACCACAAATAACCAAATTAATATAAATAAAGAAAGTAATTCAATCTTGTGAAAGTAACGTAATTACTTTCCTATTCCAGTAACTAATGAAACCTAATTAGTTGAGTTTGAATTCTCAACACTCTCCTTCAAGCTCAAATCCACTTTTAGTATACCAAGCATTTTTCTAAACTTCCTTAGCTTGTTTGTACCTAAAGCCTTTGTGAAAATGTCAACAACTTGATTTTTAGTACTGATATGAATAAGGTCAATTTCTTTTGCCAGAACTTTTTCTCTAATAAAATGGTAGTGCACCTTAATGTGCTTTGTCCTACGGGTTGTTTGCAAATAGTATGCTACCGATGTTATCACAATAAATGACAACAGGAACATCCACTGATTGTCCCAAATCTGAGAGTACTTTTTGTAACCAAACTACTTCACATGCAACAATTGTTGCACCTCTGTATTCTGCCTCCATGCTTGATAATGCAACTGTTGGTTGTTTTTTTTATTATTCTAACTAATAGCACCATTTCTAAAAGAAAACATGAAACAATCGGTTGATCTTATATCTGAAACATTGTTAGCCCAATTAGCATCCGTGTATCCATGTACTTGTAATTGGCTCTTAGCTTCATAAAAAATTCCACACTATAAAGTATGTTTTATGTACCTCAATATGTGCTTCACTACATCCAAATGTGGCTTTCATGGTGTTTGCATGAATTGATTTACCACTCCAACTACATAACTCAAATTTAGCCTTGTGATGGTCATGTAAATCAAACTCCCCACTATGCGTTTGTACATAGTGGTATCCTCCACAAGGTCTCCTTCATCTGCACTTAACTTCACATTTTGCTTAAATGGAATTGAAATGGGTTTGCAACCCATCATCTCATATTCATATAATTTGTTCAAGGCATATTGCCTTCGTAATAACCATATCCCTTTAAGGGACTAGATTACCTCAATGCTGAGGAAGTAATGCAACTTTCCCAAATCCCTCATCTCAAACTTTTGCTTCAAAAGCTTCTTCAAATCAGAGATGTTTACATCACTATCTCTTGTGATAATCAAGTCATCAACATAGATGACTATGACTATAGTCCCACGATTTGTCTTTTTCACATATAATGAAAAATCTGCATTGGATGTTTGAAATCCACTTGTGACAAGATACTGACCTATCTTGTCTAACCAAGCTCTAGGTGCTTGCTTTAAGCCATACAAAACTTTCTTTAACCTACAAACCAAATTAGGGTGTGTTTGTTTCACATAACCTAGTGGTTGTTCCATGTACACTTCTTCATGTAAATCTCCGTGAAGAAAAACATTTTTTACATCCATTTGATGTAAAGACTATCCTTTTATTGCTACCATAACAATGATTGCTCTTACAGTTGTCATTTTAGCAACTTGGTTATAGGTCTCTTCGTAGTCTATGCCATAAGTTTGGGCATAACCTTTGGCAACTAATCTTGCTTCGTATTTGTTCATAGATCCATATGCATTGTGTTTGACTTTGTGCACCCATTTGCACCCAATTATTTTATTGTCCTCTAATAAAGCTACCAATTCCCAAGTAGCATTAGCATCCAAAGCCGCCATCTCTTCATCCATGGCATTATCCCATTTAGGGTTTCCAACCGCTTGTTCAAAACAAGTGGGTTCAACCTCTTGTATAACTCTCACCATGTATGCGTAATGATGAATTACAAAGTCATCATATGTGAGTATTTGTACAGGGTACTTGATTCGTGTGGATCTTCGTACTCCACTATTGTTGTCAAGTGTTTTCAAAACTTTCTTGGCCATCCGAGCTCCAAGAGTAGTAATTGAAGGGATTCTTGACTTTTCACCTACACTCTTCGTTGAATCACTTGACTCATCATCTACATGAGGATTTCTAAATGATGTTTGAGAACTACCATATACAATGTTTGAAGATCTTAATCTTCATTTCCATGGAGTGCTACTAGACCCACTAATTGAAGACTCTTGTGGTCCACTAATTAATTGTGATTCTCGTTCCACATTTGATGAAACAACACCATTTCTGGGCTTTCTATCTTTTGCTACCTTTAGTCGTGAGTACCAACTAACCATCTCATCAAACACAACATCTCTACTCACTTGCAATTTTCGAGTGGAAGGATTGAAGCATCTATATCATTTTTCTTTTTATGAATATCCAATGAAGATACACTTCTTAGCTTTTGGGTCTAGTTTTGATCTCTTCTCGTCAAGAATATGCACGTATGCAATGCAACCAAACACTCTGAGGTGTGAAACATTGGGTTTCTTGCATGTGAATTTTTCTTCAGGTGTCATGCCATGAATTGATGTTGTGGGTGTTTGATTCATGATATAAACTGTAGTTGTTACCATTTTAGCCCAAAAATAATTTGGCAAATTCTTTCATTCAACATGGCATGTATTATTTTTGTAATGTGCCTCCTTTCAGCAACTCTAGTCTACTGCAGGGAATAAGTTACATGAGTACTTCCTTTGAATTCCATGCTCTTTCAAGTAATCACTGAATTCATTCAAAAAATATTGTCCCCTTCCATCGGACCTTGAACACTTGATGCTCACACCCTTCTCCTTTTCCACCATTACTTTGAAATTCAAAAAATGTTGAAATACTTCACCTTTTTGTTTCATGAAGTAGATCCACGCCTTCCTTGTTGTGATCATCAATGAAACATACGTAGTACTTGCATCCTCCAATGGATTTTATTTTCGTGGTCCACACATCTGAGTGGATCATTTCCAAAGGTTTGGAACTTACATGAGTTGTTTGAGCTGGGAATGGATGCCTAACTTGCTTCCCCAATTGGCATGCTTCACAAACTTTTGACATCACTTCGTCTGTTCCAAATTTGGGAAGACCTCCAACAAGATTTTGTTTTTCCATTAGTTTAAGACGTTGGAGATTAACATGGCCAACCTGTTTATGCCAAATTCCAATGTTTCTAGCTCCTTTTCCATGTGTGAATAACATGGAATTCACCTTAGGCATGTTCACATCTAAGGTGAACATTCGTCCATTTTTTTTTCCTTTTGTAATCAATTTACCTTGGTTCTTCATGTCTTCCACAAAACATCCATTTGGGTTGAATGTCACCTATAAACCTTGTTCCACCATCTGGCCTATGTAGATCAATTTTTTTGTTATGGTTGGAACATGAAGTACATCTTTCAAGTACTTTGTTTACCCATCTTGCATGGACAATGGCACCTTGCCAATTTGTGTGATGGAATGTGTAGTGTCATCACTAGTTTCCACAAACCCTGGTGTTTTTAAATCTTTTGTGTCTCCAAACCATTCTCCATGACTAGTCATGTGGTTTGAAGCTGTAGAATCCACATACCAGACATTGTTGTTTGATACACCTCCTATCATTGAATTTGCCATGTGCTGCATCACAAACAGTTGTTCATCACCTTGATTGCTAGTTGATGCATAATTCCCTTGTTGCAGCTTTCCATTTTGTGCATCATGCTCCCTTTGATAACAATTCTTTACCATGTGCCTAGGTTTCCCGTAATAGTAGCAATTTGAATCATTATTTAATTATTGACCTCGATGACTTCCACCACGACCTCCATGACTTTTTCGACTTCCTTTTCCTCCAAAGTTTCTTCGTCCACCTCCATGAGCTTGACCTTCATGTTGATGATGTCCACCATGCGAGTTTCCGTGTTGACTTTGAAATGAGGTTTTACCACCTCTACCTCTACCTCTATTAGTATTTGAATAAAAAACATTTTCTTGTGATCCTCCATTGGATGAAGTATTAACAATTCTCATCTCTTCACTTATAAGTAGTGTTATTAAGTCTTGGAAATTAGGAAATGTTTTTCGAACTATAATTGAAGTATGAAACTGGCTATAGTCTTTTCTAAGTCCATTCAAGGTGATGGCCACTAGATCTTCATCATCTACGAGGGCTCTTATAGATGCAAGAGCATTTGCAAGGTTTTTCACCTTTGTAGAATAGTCACTGATGTTCATTTTATTTTTCTATAGATTATGCAACTCTTGCTTGAGTTTCATTTTGCGAGCTTGTGTATTAGTGTTATACATTTTCACCAATGTATCCCAAGCTTACTTGGGTGATTTTGCATCTTGAATATGCACGATCATGGAATCGGACACACTCATTGAAAGCCAATACAAGATTTTCCTTGCTTTTTCATGTTAAGTTTTATTGGCTTGAATTTGTTGTTGTGTGGGGTTTTTTGGGAGAGGAGGTTCTTTCTCATCACCAGTTATGAATTCCCAATAGCCTTTCCCCATCAAAAAATTCATAATCCTAAATTTCCACATTTGAAAATTGTTCTTGTCTAGTTTTTCAATTGTAATTTGAGAAAGATCGTCCGCCATTTCTTAAGGCAATACTCAATGTCTTCTTAGGGTTTCACAAATGATTTTAATTCCTTCTTTAGGTTTCTAGGATTAGGGTTAGGGTTAGGGTTGAACAAAATGGACCTTGCATATGTATGTATGTCTTGAGTATTATACGAAATTTTATACTATACATAGGTTTTACATATATTATGAGGCATTCTTGCACACCTTCAACATGAAGATATGCACTCACAAAACCCGCTTGGAAGTGGAACTACTATGTAGTTTTAGTCTAACAAGTAAGGTCGTTCAATGTAATGCAATGAAGTTCACTAAGAATTTAATGTGTTGTGTCCACTTAAAAGATACAAAGACATTGTGGGAAAATCATAACTCACCATGATGGAATGTGAAGGGACATTATGTTGATGTTCATTCAATGTCACGTTTGATGATTGAACCCTTTTTGTTCCATTTATCATAATATCTACATACAACCTTGTAATCTAACATGCATTGGATTTTTGAAAAGCTAATTTAAAAAAGAGTCATGTTACAAAATCTTATAAATTTTTTATTTTTATGATCAAGAGTTAAGCCTTGGGACTAAAAATCACTTTGCTTAGATTGAGGAAAAAATAGACAATTTCAACCCCCTTTAATTCTAGCAAGTGTAGCTCCCTTACAGCTAAACCGATGATGCTAAAATTTGGAGAGAACCTTTTACACCTCCTAAACAAGAACTATTTTAAGTTTGACACAAATCCAACGGTGAATTTGGGAGGAACAACTATTTGAAATAAAACTCCAGAGGCCTTGTCATGGAAATCCTTCCATGCTTATCTCTTGCACATATCTTTTTCATGAATAACACATGTCCACACATAAGAACTAATCTTTTCCTCACACATTCCTTCTCTTCCTTTTCCCTTCCCCTAACCCAAAATATTCCTCCCTCCTTGGTAAGCCTCCATGACCTTTCCTTGAGGTTGTTCCCCTTGCCTAATGGAAGTTTCGAAATCATTCCCTTCAATCAATGGCCTCCTCATCCTTCAAGAGCTAATGAGAATTGAAAATGATTTGCCCTCCAATTGATTTTAGGATGAAAATTCTTAGGCTCAACGAGACAAAAAATATTCCATCCTTCAATTAAATAGGATGACAATCCTCATGACTAATGGGATTAAAAGACTCATCCTTTCCCTTATCTTGGATATCTTCATGAGGTTCTTGAGTTTGATCCTTATCATTTCCGTCCGTTGATCCTCACATCCTACTTCTTCATCCTAATTATTTCAAATAATTAACTACTAGGACAATTTATCGGTAATAACAAGTAAACATCCTTGAGTCCTTACTTGATTAAATCAATTCAATGGTTGAAGTAACATCCCCGCGTACCATTTACTCTTTTGATATCCCTTACTTATTTTTTCTTCTATGCACTAATTAACTATGTAATACATAACAAATTGGAATTAAAATTTGCATCACAAAAACCCCCACATATTTCTAGATCCACCGTCGAAATTAAGGTTCGATGAATCCATTAAATCTAGGATGTTCGAATTTTCATGAGGTTCCGTTGTCACTCCCACACTTTACACTTACCCTAATTTGTTAAATAAAAAAACCTCAACCCCTTCTAAACGCAAATACCACATTGTTTCTGTTACCATCTTGGTTTTTGTTGATGTAGATGAGAATTTAATCATGACGGATGATGTCGCTACGCCCTCGATTCCTCTAGTTTCACTAGTAGAAAAGGAAAAGCTTGAAGAAGCACTGTTTGATGTGAATGTCTTTCAACGGTCGCACGAAGAAGAACCGTCCAAAAGAATGGTGCGCACTTGAATCAATTGTTCGACATGGGACCGTCGATTGTCTCCTAACCCATGTGCCGTAACAATTTATTTAGAATTTGTTCATGTTTGTGGAGCCGCACCAAAAAGGTTTGAAGAGTGTCAATGTGAAGACAACGATGCTCATCTTCATTGTCAAACTTGGGTTCCTGGTGATGACCATTATTATTGGCTACAAGGCCTAATCAATCCTCTTTCCATGGAGCATTGAGTCGAATACCTAGTTCGCACCATTCGTCGGTTCTGAAGTTTTTGCAATTGTGATCTATCCCCTTAAAGTTGTTTACTAAGTTGTAATTCACCTGAAACCATTCAAATGGAAATGTTAATATTTAAGTTTGATTTTGATTCTATTTAAGAGTTTGATAGAAGGGAAAACTAAATAAAGATGTATTAGGACTTCATCTTATAAATCTTTCAAGTACATCATTCGTGCCTGAAGATTATTCTACAGACTAATTTAATATTGTCATTGTTGCAACCCTGCTTTCAGGGAAGTGTGAGGATGAAACTCACACTCCTGAAATTGGGACTTGGGAGTCCCTGGGACTCCCGAAACTTCAAAGTTCAATTTTAGAGGCCAAAACACCTTGCATTGAGGTGTTCTTTATATCATTGGAAAGCTATTGAAATGTAGATGTCAAAAATGGCCTTGCATGGACCATTTCAATATTTGAAGCATAAGTTATGGCCAAAAGAAGGGCCAAGAGTCAAATTGACAATTTGACTCCCGACCATTAAAAGTCGGGAATCGACCCGACCTCGGTGCGTGCAAGTGAAGTGCGACACACCGTTGGAAAGATCTCAAGGAGAGCTACAACTTTGCTCTGAACCTCATCCCAATCAGAAGCTTGAGCGAAGAGTTATGGTCGCTCAAAGTCTCAGGAGTCCAAACTGGGCGAGTTTCGGGACTCTTCCTTGGGAGTCCCAGGACAAAAAGCCATTTGGATGTGGGTGCCGCAGAGAGGCGCAAAGTATACTATATGGGGGAAATTGGTGGCTTCCCCCGAATCCAGGCCTTGGTGAATCAAGTGAATCTAGAGTTGCCCATGACTTGTCCTAGCACCAAAGGTGCTTCAGAATGTGAACTAACCAACTTGTTGGTTGGTTTGATGCAGGTTCAAGTATGTGAATAGCTTGTCACTTCTTCCTAATCCCATCCCGGAGCGTCAGCACACCCTTCTACCCCTTTTAGTGCTACAAGCTGGGAGCGTGCCCCGAGTCTTCCACAATTTCGCAATTTGAGTAATTTAAACCCAATTTGGGTTTAACTAGGGACTTGGGAGCGCGTCAGTCATGGTGAAATGTTATTGTTAATTATGGGTTTTATTCCCAATATATCAATAAATCACATCTAATTATACATCCCCTTTCCTTTTTCTACAACATAAAAGGATAATGCACTTCAAAAGGTTTATTAGGTCCTAAAATTAACTAAACCTTACATCAATTTAAATAAAAGAGTCTTCTATGCTGAAATATGCAAAGGCTAATTCAACTCTTAATAATTATTACTTGGAGGTTTATCAGGATTCAAATCATTAATACTAAGGAAAACTATGGAACTAAAGTTTAACAATTTGTGGTATTATAATCCATGATTCACATATATGTATGTATTTCGTATAATATTTCGTATGTTATTAAGTACATGATTACATACCACACTTTTGTATGAAGGTCTTGATAATGTACTTGCACTTTCCAATCTTGAAACTCTTTCCTTCAAGTTCTCCCAAGTTGTATTTGCTCCACTTTAAAAATTTGTTTTGATGTCTTCTCAAAACAAACTTTTATCACAACAACTTTACAAAGCTACACCGCTCACATATGACCTTGGATCGATCTGAAATTTTGGTGAAAGATGAACAACTATGTTTACTACCATCTCTCAAAATTTCAGCTCATTTAATTTCATTAAATAAGAGATCTTGCTACTTCCTTGAAATCATTTCAAACTGGGACCTAAACACAAAATGACTTACAACTCGCTTTCAGCAACTCCAAACTCCTTGAAATTTTGCAAAACACATTACATACATGTTTTCTATATTTGATCAAAATTTCAACTCTATTGATGATGACCACAAAGAGCTATCACTTCCAAAAGAAACTGCTTTCAAAACTAAAATCGAAGATGCTTGGATCTCTCTTAATACAAATCCAAATGACATGAAATTTCTCTCACATATATATTCCTTTATGATATATAAGATCTCAAAGTTGTAGATTTAAAAATGCTCAAAAAAAGGAGATATGACCAAAACACCAAATTTGGCACAAAATCTTTGAAAGCTCATAACTCTCACAAAACATATGTTTTTTTTTTTGAAAAATTGAGAATAAAAGCGTCTTATAGTTTTCTATAATCTCTCCATGTTTCACTCCAAGATCTTTTCACAGTAAATCTAGATCTAGATTTAAAAATCTGACTTCCACAACCCTTGATATATTGATCTCCTCTCACCTCTTTTCTTTTCTTTTCTTTCTCTTCACATTCTTTCCTTTCCCCATTTCTTTTTTGCACTTGACAAACTCCTGTGATATTACTAGAGAATCTCAAGCTTTAGTTTTAAAAACCTTATAGCTTTAGATATTTTTCAACTTTCTCATCAAACAACCTATGCTCTGATACCATGTTAACAAATAGGAGATCTACTCAAGAGCAAACATAAATCTTTATTGAAAGGAAACTAGAACATGATGTTTACAACATGAAACATAACATCAAGAACTCTCCAAAGTTCTTATCACATGAAATACACAAACTTGTGCAATGAAAAAAAGGGAACCAAACCATCAACACCAAGGTATTTAACTAAAAGACCAAACCACAAATAACCAAATTAATATAAGTAAAAAAAGTAAAATAGTTTCATAGCGCCAAAAAGCTTGGTTTTCGATAGGGTTCCAATAAGTTCTCATGAAGTTTTCAATTCCATTGCGCGACAACAATCCTTTATGGTAAATGATTTCTCATATGTCTCCAATTTTCAATAACAATATTTAACTCCTTCAATTCACCATTGTAAATGGTAACAACATCTTCCAAATCCACTTTTGGTAATTTTATTGTTTTCTAACCACCAAAAGGTCCAACTTGTCCACTTTTTTGCAACATATCATCCAGTTGCTTTCTTGTGATCCTAGTTAACATTGTTGACATAATACAACAATAAATAAATAAGATTTAAAACAAAACAAACTTTGGTTTTTTGGTATTTTTGAAGATTTTTTATATTTGTTTGAAAACAAAAAGGACAACAAATACAAAATGAACTTTGAAAATGAAATTAGTTTTTCTAGTGGAACAAATAATTCCAACCATAATTCTCAAAATAAGAGCCATTGAATTATAATTCATGGTTTTATATTTGTGGTACATGGTTCCCAAATGTTAAGGCCACCCGATAATATCCTAGGTTTTTGGAAATGAAAAATAGTCCAAATAGAAATAAAATATGTTTTTGCAACTACAATGTACAATTATTTTTTATGAAGAAAGTTCTAAAATCAATAATGGGAGCATGAAGCAATATACATTTTTGCACTTTAAAGTGACAAATAATCAATTGTATGAAAGTTTGTTAAATGATAATACACATAAACTACCAATTTTCCTTACAATAAACCACCAGGGTGGAAGAAACAAATATAACTTATGAATACTCAAACATTCAACTTTTCAAAACAAATACAACTTCAAAAGAACAAACTAAAAATTTGTCATGGAAAAAACAACTTCAAAAATACAAAAACTCAAGTTACTTCACAACAAAGTATAATAATCAAATATGTAGCTTGTTGTATATACATTAATCGACATCTCAAATATATCAAACATGATGGTGGAATAAACAAAGGTGGGTCTATTGAAAACAATTGATATTTAATAATTTATCTAAATTTGACATAAGTAAAGTCTAATTCATAACAAGAAATCTTAACTAATAATTTATATAGTTAATCATTAAAATTTTGCTACTAAAAATACACAATGGAATTTGGTATTAAAAATTTGATAATAAAAAATCAATAACTTAGTTTCAATAAAGGGTTTTTGGTCAACTATTTCCAATATGAGGTTTTTTATTTAAAAAAAATTGGTGTAATATTTTTGATACATAATTTTTGGTAATTCAAATTTTTTAAAAAATTGTCCAAAAAGATTTTAAAGTCTATTCTTTATAGACCACTAACTCATGAGTCTCATTTGTGTTTTCATTGTATAAAATGAACCACTCTTGAACAATTGTCTACCATATCATGGGGAAGAATAATTCATACTTTCAACTTTTGGCAAAATTTTTATCAACCTTTCCTAGACATTCATTCTCCTCTAACTAATATAGATATCCCTTACATCTATCCAACTTTTGATATGTTGCATTTGAGGGTTTTAGAAGTCTCCCATTGTCTATATTCCTTTTAGATGTACTTTTTTGGCATTAACCACTAACACTAGGCAAACTCATTCCTTGGACAAATTAACCACCAAATATTCACCTCCTTTATGGCATTAGCAAACTTGGGTGCATTAAATTATAAAATATCCCCACAAGCTTCCCGCCTTGGCAATTTGACTCCAAATTTACAAACCTAATAATGTTTGGTGCCCTTGGGTAATCATTTGGTGCATATTTAACGTCCATTGTTTATGCTTGAATGGGTGTGTTTTATTCATGTGATTTATGAATAACAATTTTTTATTTCAATCATCTAATTGAAGTGCCATGAAAATCCATTTTGGTGAAAGCTATAAAGAATTAACCGTTCATCATTCCTTTATGGACAATGCTTAAAATTCTAGCCATGTAACTTTGAAAAAACCCCATGCAAACATTGTAATTTAGAAAATTAATTTGTTTCTTGGAATAAATTTTTATACTTGAAAAGTTAAAGCACAAAAATTTCATGCAAATTTATGGTGTTCAAAAGTCTTTTTGTATTTTTAAAGCACTCAAAACGAGAATGTGAATACTTTTTTTTACTCAAAAGTTATTTTTCTTCATCAAATATCCACCAAATGTTTTCAAATTGTTTGTGAGTTATAATATATTTCACAAGAAAGGCCACATATGTTGAACCATCAATTTTTTTTTATATGCACCCTATTAGATTCTAATTTTCAAAAGTCTTGAATGACTAAAATAGTTCAATTTTTAAAATTATGGTTCAAAGCAAAGTTGCACATTTGTTTACAATCTATGGCTTGATGCAAAATTTTGGAAGGTTTATTATATTAAAAGTCACATTTGGTCTCAAAATTGATATTTAATTTTTTTAAAAAGTACTAAAAAATCATAATAGATGAACACATGAATGCCATTAGTCTAAAATGAAACCTTGGAAAAGATTGTGGCTTTGGTGTCCATGGTTCTTTCTTTCTTGGTTTCACCCACTTCCTCAGCAAAACATTTAAAACTTATTTTTAATCCAAAATATTTAACCCTCTTGCCTTCCTACTTGCACCACAATTTTCTTAGTTCACCTTCACTTTTGAAACTTTTGACCACTCCACAAGTAGTTCTTAAAAATTATTTTGCACCTATGGACTATTCTTACTAACCTTGTCCATATTGTCATGAAGAGACACAAAATGGGACCTAGTATTAAGCTAACATTAATTAACACACATTTCCATTTATGTTTCCCGAACCACATGGGTATAAATTGCATTGTTATGTACTAGTATGCCATTTTTTCCCCAATTGACATCAAACTTATGAATTTACAAAAAAAATTAGACAAGTTTAATATCTTATCCACATTAACCTCTTCCCATGTTAAGGACATTGTAATGTCATTTACAAACTAGAAAATAATCTACTCCTCTTGCCCCTCCTCTAGCATTATAATTCCCTTTATCACCCCATAGCCATAGCTTGTTTGATCATGATATTCACAACTTCTCCCATTACTAAAAATAAATATGGGGCAACTAGGTAGTCGTGCCTTATTCCTTTCTTGATGTGGAGATATAACATTATTTTGCCATTCAAGCAAATGGAAAATTCTACCTCAAGTGAAACAAAAGTTAACCATGTCTATGATTCTTTTGCCTATAAATCCCATGAAACTTTATCAAAAGCCTTCACAAAGTTTAGCTTAAGCAAGATCATGTCTTGCCTAGATTGTTTTGTTTACTCAATTGTCTCATAAATAAATATGGCATTGTCTAAATGTAATTTAGAAGCAATAAATAAATTTCATCACAAGTTATGATAGTCATGAGTGTCAACTAAATGTGTAATTAAAGACCTTTTGCAAAAAAAATTATATGCCCCACTCAAGAGCAACATGGGGCAATAGTTCCCTAGGTCCTCCTCATCGTCAACTTTAAACAACAAAGATGTCAAACCTTAATTTATGCCCTTTGATAACCTTCTTTTTTTAATGGCATTCAAAATCATGTTGAAATAGCCAATCCCTATGTCAATGTGCCCAAAATGCATAAAAAATTGTGCCACCATCCCATCTACTTGTAGTGTTTCAGTTTTTGTCATAGCCTTAATTGTTCCAAAATTTAGGTTTAACCAAAGTTTAGCTAAATTTGAGTTTAGCCAAGATTTGCCAAATATGAGTTTGGCCAATATTTAGCCAGAATATGGGTTTTACCAAGGTTTTTCCAAATTGGAGTTTAGCCAAGGTTTTGTCAAATATGAATTTAGTCAAGGCTTTTGCCAAATATGAATTTAGCCAAGGTTTAACCAAATATGTGTTTAATTGAAATTTAACCAAATTTGAGGTTAACTAATGTTTAGTGAATGTTCAATTTAACCAAATTTGAATTCCACCAATGTTTTGCCAAATGTTGGTTTAGCCAATGTTAGTTAATGTTGAATTTAAACAAATTTTAATTTAGCCAATGTTAGTTAATGTTGAATTTAAACAAATTTTAATTTAGCCAATATGGAATTCAAGTTTAATTTAAGTTTAGACATAAATGCCATGTGGGCTTAACTTAGGTGAAACATAAGTTACTTTAATGAATAGGCTAGGTTAATTGGTAGGTAGTAAGTTAAGTTGATAAATAATGGGTGTGGCTAGCATTAATAGAAAACCCCCTTTTTTTAACCAAAAGTTTTCAACTACATGACATTTACAACTGTGTTTCAACTCGATTTTTCAAAATTTTAAATAGAATTATGGCAATTACCAATTAAGTTGATCCGTTTACTATATTGGTACATAGTTGAAAGCATTTTTCAATTGTGCGGTCATTTGCTGAATATTCCCAACATCAACATTGTTTCTAAGTTGAACTTTCAACTATGTTGGTAAACAATGTGAATAATGTTTCAACTAAGGGGTCATTTTAAAAATATTCTTGGTATCTAAGGTTTTTTAGTTGGCACACAATCAAGACATTAACTAGTGTTCAACTATTTTGGATGATACAATGTATTAAAAATGGATGATAAAATGTACTAAAGGATGGATGAAATACATTCTTGTTTATAACTATTTCTTTCAACTAGGTTAAACAACTAATAGGCAACTTTAATTTTATACATATAATATTGTAATATTTATTTTAAAATGATAAAATTAAATTACATGTAAATTTTATTTGTATAAATGAATGTTTTTTTTGTGCATATAAACATTAAACTTTAATTTCAAAATAATCTTTAATTTTAAAAAATATATATGTTAATATTAATGTTTATCTTCAATACACATGTAATTTATTATTTCCATGTAAATCATTACAACATATCAAGTAATGATACATAATTAATGATATTGTGCAATTATAATGTTTATTCATTTTTATACACATGATATTTTAATATTTGTTTTAAAATATGAAAAAAAAATCATTAAACATTAATGTACCCTATGTCATTGGCCCAAGTTTGAATGCATTCAATTGAATTTTCCTTCCAAACCCCTTTTTGCAATTTGTTTGAATTTCCAACAACAATACGTACCCACCAAAAATTCAATAATATTGTTCACATTTTAGGTCTCAAAATTACGAAATCAACTTTATTAAATCAAACTTGGTGAGGGCTTTCCAATAATACCAAGAATGCCCCTAAGTTCCAATATAGTTTTCAATCTTGGTTTTTTAAAAGATTCAATGAAAAAATGGTTCAATAATCAATAGATTCCACACTATAGCTCCAAACATTCTAAACCAAGTTGTTGCACCTCTATTCATCAAGAACTTTTTGATGACAACTTCCATAGCATAACCTAAAACATTGTGGTTTGGGAGATATCATTATGACAAAACAAAACAAACTACCTTCCTTCATGGATAAACAAGGTACCATGTGTTGTTGGCCCCAAATGTGAACACATTCAACTCATTTTCCTTTCTAAACCCAATTTGTTGTAATTTGTTTGAATTTTCAACAACAAAATTCATTCAAAATTCAAAATCTTCCACACCTTAAATATGAAAATTATGAAAAAATTTCATTAAACCTAGTTTAGCAATTATTTTCCAACAACACCAAGTACACCTTTGGCTTTGAGTAAAATTTGTATTATAATTTTATTAATGTTTATTAAGAAAATGGTTCAGTAATCAATAACCTTTGCATTGTAGCTCCAAAACATTTCAACCCAAGTCAATGCACCCTTATTCATTATTAGGTTTTCAAAGACATCAATATCAATATATGAAGTAATTTGGTTAGGAAATTTCAACATGATAGAATAAAACAAAACAAATTATCTACCTTCATTAATAGATTAAACTACGTGTAAATTATCTTTGTATAAAATGAATGGTTATGTATGGTGCAAATATTTTTCGTGCACACAAATAATAAAATTTGATTGAAGGAAATTTAAGGAAATTCTGAAATATAAATTTGTAATAATGTGCATGTTCAATACACCTAATTATTATTTATATGTAAATTGGATTTTAGTTTACAACATATCAAATAATGATACATAATTAATATTTTTTGTGGAACTTTAATGTTTATTTATCTTTATAGACATGATATTTCAATATTTTTTAAAATTGCAATAAAAATTCATTAAACATTAAACTACATGTAAATTTTATTTGTGGAAATGAATGCTTATGTATGATGCAATTATTTTTTTGTGCATATAAATATTTAATTTTAATTTCAAAATAAAATTTAAATAAAATTTGAAATATGAGTTTGTACTAATGTAAGTTCAATATATGTAATTTATTATTTCTTTGTAAATCAAATTTTAATTTACAACAAATCAAGTAATGATACATAATGCATAATTTTTTAGAACTTTAATTTTTATTCATTTTTATATGTAAGATGTCTTAAAATATTTTTAAAATTTCAATAAATATTCATTAATTATTAAGGTACATGTAAATGTTTTTTGTATCCATGAATGATTACATGTATGATGAGTTTTTTTGTGCATATAAATATTACACTTTAATTTGAAAATTAAAATTTAAAAATTTCTGAAATATAAATCAACTTAATGATGTGTATGTTCAATACATGCATAATTTATAATTTATATGTAAATTCAATTTTAGTTTACAACATATCAAGTAAGGATATTTAGGTAATTAAAAATA